>Ga0315909_10006094_pt1 | contig 13687 bp, 19 predicted proteins | sample LakEriMetagenome_11_FD_203527 | JGI IMG/M metagenome (GOLD analysis project Ga0315909, IMG submission 203527) | Freshwater fungal communities from buoy surface, Lake Erie, Ohio, United States - Buoy 2 MA125 | ecosystem: Environmental > Aquatic > Freshwater > Lake | place: USA: Lake Erie, Ohio...
AACTAATGATATTAATACCACTTTCGCGGAACTGATTAATTATTCTTCTTGTAAAGTCAACTCCATTATATGTGCTATGCACTCCGTGTACCGGGGATGGTGCTCCATCTGAGTAATTAATAAAGATCAATTCGTCGCCTTTGGCATCTTGCTTAATATCCTTTTCAATACTTTTAAATGCCAATCCTTCTGGAGTACATCCGAATGTGGTAAGATATTTAAAGTAATTTGATATCTTACTCATCTTGTCATGTGCTGAATCATATGCATATAATGTTACACATTTTTCAGAGCTACCTCCAATGCCTTCGGTGCCTCGAAATGATATTTGAACCCTGATACCAGATGTCATAGATGCTGCCTGAGCAATTGCTACGGCTGATGTGATTGCTTGATGGAATTTAGTCCCAGCCATCGATCCGGATGCATCGATTGAAATATGAATAAAATAGTTTTTATATCTATCTGTTACTATTCGATGAAACACATTTACATTGTCATGACCTAGTTGTGCCACTAATCTACGATCAATTTTACCAGCTGCTAATCTTGTTGTCTTAAGAGTTCGATCTGCATTTCTTACCTGCAATTTATTACCTAATTGCTTACCCAAGACAATACCTCGCATCACAGCTTCATGATTTCTTATTGCCTCCCTAGTATTCCATGTTGAATTAGCTGGATTAAATGAAATCTTACCATTGATAATATCCGATGCGCCATTGGCAAACAAACTAGGAATACTACAAATAACAGATGGAGTCATTTTCTTAATAACAACAGTAGATATCTTTCCGGCATCACCTGCGGTATTAGTAAATACATCACGAACCTCAGTGCCTGATTCTCGCATTGCATTAACAACCGCCGCCCCTGATTTACTAAGACGACCTCTCTTTTGTACACCATCTCGCAAGAAACTTTTTTGAGCTTCAATTGCTTTTTTTAATTTATCTAATTCTTTATCAGATAATCCCGAATCTATGTTATCATCATCAGCATCATCAACACTATCCGAATTACCAGATGGTGACCCATTGCCTTCTGAACCCATACCGTTACCCGATCCTGGTTGACCATCGACATTACTATTTGAGTTATCTTCCGCGGCCGGAGAGTTTTGCGGTATTGCTTTACGAATAATATCATATACTTGACACGCAACAAGAAGTGCATCTTCGGTCGTTTGCAATCTTTGAATGTTGCGAAGATCTATTACATTCCATATGTTACGAAGTGCTGGTAATGCATCTAGTTGACGCATTGGGTTTGTGAAGTTAATAACATGGAACATATACCCTTCCCAAGATTCCTGATTCATTTCTCCAGAAAGTAACGCTTTATCAATAATCTTGTCATTGAAGTACTTATCATACATTGCCTCATAGTACATACGATAACCCGGTGCGGTGGTATAAATTTTATAATCAATACGACGATCTTCTATCCAATTCAACAAGTCTTTGATGTTTGCAAAATCTGATTCTGTCATGTTAAGATCCGGATCTAACCCTTGCATTCTTACAAACTTAGCCATTTTGGTGTTACTCAACATACCGTTTGATGACTTAAGCAATCCAAAATCAGTATATGCAATATGCGATCCTTCATGCAGAGCCAAACCGACTGCGGGATCGAAATGTTTGTCTTCTAGTTTAGTACCAATAACAACTCGTTCACCATCGGTGTAACTAGAGTCATTGCTTTGAAATACTACGGGAATTTGCTTACCAGTAACAATGTTAACAAAGTTACCAATTGCTCTTTGAGCTGCAGCTAATTTAGTGTAATCGGTATCATTACCTCTACCAAAGTCAGTGTCAAATTCTGACCCTAACCAGTAAGATGACCAATTCTTATTAACTGCGGATGGTACTTGGATTCTGTTCATAACTCTTCTTTTTATATATTATAAATATAAGGAAAATAATAATAGGAACCAACCTTTTTATAGAAAAAAAGGCAGGGCCGTTTTACCGAACCCCACCTCTTTGAGCTATGAAAAAAGTCTTAGAACGGAATGTTACTGTCTTGATCTTCGTTGCCTACATTGAAGATATCCTTCTCCGCAGTAGCAATATGCTTTTGGATAATTTGCTTAACAAATGTCCTTTCAGAATCCGCTCCGCCAGATGCATCAAAGAAAGGAAGGATAGCTACCTCAGATGCTTCAAGCAAAGTGAACCCATCTGCTAGCAAATCGCAGATACGAACTGTCATACGAGTGGAAACCATTGTGTTGAGTTTACCTTCTTCAGATCTCCATTCCTTTCTGGTTGCATCTGCAATGTCAGCAACTGCGTGAATTAATTCGTCTGATACTCGATTGCCATATCTTTTTGTAAGCAAAACCTTTTCTTGTTCTAAACTCAGAATATCTACTTCAATAATTTCAAATCGATCCATAAGGGCTCGGTCGAGTACTCGCGTCGAAGTATACTCAGTACCAATATTTGCTGTGGCAATAAATGATACTCCGGAGGCTACTTGAATAGTAGGGGCATCGATGTCTTCATCGAGTCGCAAATATCTCTGACCTTCATCCAACACAGTCATCAATATGTTCCATGCTTCTGGATGCGCTCGTGACAACTCATCTAGCAAGATAACCGCATTCTCAGTTTGAATTGCTTTCACAAATGCAGATTCATCAAACACCGTCTGGCCAGATTTAAAGTGAGTGTTGCCAATCAAAGTCGCTCTAGGATCCTGTGTTGCTCCCAAGTTAAAATAAAAGAAGGGACGATTAGTTGCCTGAGGTAAAGCCTTTGCTGCCTGTGTTTTACCACAACCTGCAGGACCAACCATCATGATATTTTTACCACGAACTGCCGATCGTACTAGGTACTTCCATTTAATGTCAGACATTTCGAGATCTTTTGGCTTAATGGATGGAGCCTTATGGATTAGAGCTAGCACCGGATCTGCAGCTTTTTCATCTGCCGGGACTTCGGTACCATGATCGGGAAGATCTTCTAACGAGATTCGCTTAGCTCGGCCGGTTTCATGATCAAATTTTAATGCATTGCCAGCTTCAGCAGCCGCACTAATCATTGAACTGCGGAACAAATTTGTAATATCCGCTCCTGTTTGCACGTCTACTACTGTGCCTTTGTCGGTAATAATACCATAAACTTCTTTTTTCATAACTCATTTATTTTATACTATAAATATAAGAAATAAACATGTAGATTCCAAGCACATATCAGGATTTTTTTAACTGATACAAATAATACATTACATGTGCATGATAGAAACATATGCATAGTATCACAATGATTTCTCCGAACAACAAATGCCAGAGAGCAATCAATCCACCAAACACATATGGTACAATGTACCACCAGAATCGTTTGGATCGAATAATAGGAAAGGTGCTGGTTATGAAAAATGTAGCAGCAAATATGTTATGCGTTGCTGGTGCCAAATCAACCGAAAAGGCAGTTAGCAACAACAAACTGATTGCTGGCATGAACCATTGATTGGTTGAAAATAAAAAATAGCTGGTCATTGCATTGGTAATGATGAACAGTGGTTGTCCCGCAGTTGACCAATATTGACTTAAACTGTGATGCTCTCCAAATAGACACATCATGATGAATGGCTGAAACACAGCAAGAAACAATGCAAGTATTTTCAGTCTGATATCTGTCATCTACGTATTTGCTTTATGGTACCATCTTCATAAATTTCAAACAATATGCCAGTAGCGGTTTCGTCTACTTCTTGTCCTAATGCATTAATGATTCTGATTAGTTTGCCGCTTATTGTGTTGTTTATAGCAATTGGCCCATACACTTTGTACTGACCATCATTGTCTACTTGTGTGATTTGGTAGTAATTGATTCCGTGTCGGAATTCGATATCTACATGTGAATATGTTGTTTCTATAGAACTCCATCCGGCTGCTGTTTTTTGTGAAATCACACTTGTTTCACCGAATTCTCCCGTTTGCGATCTTTCAATTAAATAGTATGCTGAGTTATGCTCCGTAGCAGTTTTCCATATCAGCAAGTTTCCTTGATCGGTTGGATATCCCTCAAATGACATTAATTCAACTGGTAGTGCTGGGACTTCTACCAATTCAATATTATCAATCCACCATTCTTCACCGGCGGCATTAACTCTGCAGAATAAATCCACCGCAACTTGTGTTATGCCGGCCGGCAGACTCAAAGATATAAATGTAGGTGCTGTGGTAGTAGCACCCGCAGGTGCAGTGTATACATCCCCGGCTGGAGCAGCTGCATTGGTAAATGTTCCATTAGCTACATGTGCTACTACACCGGTTGATGTGTATGGCCATGTTGCGTTACTGTTGCCGGTGATTCGAAGTTCAGTTACATATGTTACGCCACCATTAGTTGAAACCTGCACAGATACGTAATCTGCAGCATCGACACCTCTACTAGATGCAGTTGCATTTGAAAATGTATATGATGCTAATCGAAATCGAAACTGATACTGTTTGGTTGCATCTAAACCCGTTACATTGGGGAGGGAGTACCAATCCTGTTCATTGCCTGATGTACCGGAGCCTAGTCCGTAAATAACAGCGCTTTCGGTTGGGGTTACAGATGCATTTGCAAACCAATTGGCCGTTAAGGCAGGCGTCCACCAAAGACCTGCCCAATTCCATGTTTCCATGTAATCATAATAGATAACGGTTTGTGTTCTAGCAAATGCCGTTATGCATACAAACAGTAGTGTTAGTTTATTCATCATTGTTGTTTCGGTGTTTTTGTTTACGGGTGTATTGTTTTTTAGAAGGTTGGGTTCTGCTTACGAACCGACCATCGAAGAAGCCTTGTTCGCGTTGCGATTCACGCGTTGCTCCCACATACATTTTTATCGTTTCCCGTTTCATAGTTAGATCTTGTTTGATGCAAAGCAATTTCATATGCACGTTTCAAATCAAATCGGTGTTCATATTGAATCTGCGTAACCACTTCAAGTACTTGTGTGTGAATTCCCGATTCATATGCCTCCAGCATGATTTCTTCAATGCGATCTGCCATTCTGCTACTCCCAATAAATATAGTAAATTAATTTTAAATTACCAAATGCATGTTACCATTTGCGACAAGACCAATATCTCGCTTTCCATCTAGGACCTGGATTATCGCAGTTATGGCGTGCACGGAAGCTTCTGCGTCGTGCTGGATCTGATTTACGTATACGCATTGTTTTCTGGCCAGCTCTTTTTGCTGAGGTACCTCCGTGGCCGAAGTTAACTTTAACTACATTGCCTTCAGCATTCTTAACATACACTTTGAACTTCTTGACATCTCCACGCATCGGTTTTCCTAATGGCACTTTGCGTCCCTGATATTCTGCCTCTGTTAGTACACCTAATTTGCCGGCTTTAATGTCTTCTAACATTGCAACGGCACATTCGTTGCATACTGTGATTTCTTGCATAGATTCCTTTGTTTTATTTCCCCAATTGGCAGCGCCTACATTGCGGCATTTTGATAATGCTAATGATGCATAAGCTGAAGGCCATACATCATATCTAGACTTTACTTTATGATAACAAGCATCTCGTTTAGCTTTTTTCTTTTCATCAATCACAGCTTCAGCTTTCGGAGTACGGTCACCCATCCCTACTTTTCTTTTTTGACGTACTAAAGCTTCTTTTTCTTTTTTATCAAATGAACTCCAAGTTTTAGGAGTGTCTTTAGATACCTTGCGCGATGGTCGGCACTTCTTTACACCTTTAGTTTCTGCACTTCCACACGGTCTGCCATGTTGATCCGTCCATTTTTCTTTGACCCAACGATGAAGATCTTCTGATATTAAATCTTTTAACTGAATCATTATAGTGCTTTTTATATAAATATGTTAATCTATAGTTGTGTCTGTTGTATCTATCCATTCTGGTTCGTTTATTCCATTCCAACGGAACATTTGGTCGACCGGCGTATTGAACATCCATTGAATGGTAGGAAGTTGTTTTGTAACTTGTCGCATCATGCGTTTGTATTGTGAATTTGGTATTTCACCATGTTCTTTTGATATTGCTGGTGGGAATGTCTTCATCCATTCAATCATTGATCGTGTTAACTTTTGGTGACCGCCGACGGATTCGGTAGGTAGTAGAACTTTCCATCGATATCTAATTGCTCTTAGTTGAACTGGCTTTAATTGTTCGATGAATTCTTGTATAGTCATGTCTAGTACCGTTTCAGTAGCTAAGTGCAATTCATCAACAGTAGGTGGGATACCTTGAAACGATTTGATTACAGATTCCAAATTATACGATTGAGCCGTACCGATAGATATTAATCTAGGACCGGGTTGTAATCCATTGAAGTTATCGCCCCGGAATGCATCTATATGCAATTGATTGTTTATTTTTGTTGGCATTCCTTCGAAGTTGCGAATATTTGGTAGTCTCAGGAATATAGTGTTAACTTCTGTAGGAAATGTTTTGAGTGCTGCTTGGGTTGCTTGTTTGATCGTAAATGTGGGTGCAAAATTAATTTTAACCGGACTATATGCTAACTTATCACTGATTGTTATATTCTGTTGCGAATTCACATATAACCCATCCGCATCATAAAATTTAAACAAACTCGGATTTTGATTATCCCCCGATTGTACACAATAGTTTTGTATCATGAATAATGCTTCATCGACAGTTGTAGCCTGTTCGCCGGCAGCAATTAATTCTTCTGCTCGTTCCGCCATTTTTGGATCTACTTTTGTTATTTGTGATTTGCTATCACAATACAAAGTGTCTACCAATTGGAATGTACCACGTTTATCTGGCTGAGCTTGATTGATTAATACATCTACTTGTTTTTTGAAATCGTCCGGGGCGGTACCATATACTTTGTTTTCCGGTTCATACAACACATCCGTTTCATCTTGATAATTCACATACGGTTTTATTGCAATTCGAGCCGTAGGTTTGTTGATGTTTAAATCATCTTCACGTACCAAATACACAACCATGGTGCCTTCTATAACATCATTTCCGATGTAACGTTTATTGCTACCCGTATATAAATTCATGCAACTAGTCCAACCTCGATTGGTACTCATTCCCGCAACATCAATAGGATGTTTTGAAAATATCATGTAATATAACTTTGGTTTGTTTGTTCGAAACTCTTCAACTTCTGGTATTTTGTTATATTGCTGTATTAATTTTTCTATGTCTTGTTTTGCTAAGTTACGATACTTTTGTCTTGCTTCTTCTGCACTAATGGTAGCACCAAACTTTTGATCAAATACCTCTTTACCAGTTGCTGGATCTTTTACTATTAAGGATTCTATGTAATCACGAATTTGTTTATGCCCTTCCATGTATAATGCGGTAATGTATTTAGACATTTTAATTTTACGGCCGTATTGATCATCAATAGTAGGCATTGCTACTGAAAATATATTTTTAAGTCCGGGGAAAAGTTTTCCATCATCACCGGATTGTTTCCGTATCCAATGATTGGCCCTTTCACGGAGATCTTCTAAATTTTTATAAAATTGTATTAGATCCTGAGACGGGTTATTAAATGTTACTGGAAAATCTGATGTAAATGGTATTGCTACACGATCGCCACGACGTGATGTTTTTGCCCCAGGCTGTTGCTTTAAGAAATCTAAGATGCTATCCTGCCGTGCCACCATCTCAGGATTACGGTCAATGTTGGTAAAGCGCCTTGCCATGTCTAACGGCAACGCTTCTTTGATCAACTGTATTTCTAGTAACGGCTTTAAACGAATCATTACAACTCCTGGCGTATTCCTAATTTAGGGAGATATGATCTCCAGGTTTTCAAAATTTCATTTCGTTGTTCTATGCTTACATATCCGGTTGCAATCCACGTATTCAAAAATTCATCCACAACTTGTTTGAATGGTGTTCTGGATTTTTTTGCACGTAGATACAGTCCCTGGATCATTGCCGGTATTTCTTTGTCTAATATGAAATACTGATATGCTGGTAATTTACCGGAATTAATTTTGTTGCGAAGCGCCATATCACTCGGTAAATATTTACCAGACTTTGTGTTCCAGCCGGACTGAGTAGTATGCTCAATTTCATGACGCAGTGTATCTCGTAACTGCATGGCAACTTCACTTAATACTTTAGGATAGTCAGCTGGATCCAATTCGAATCGAACTTCAATCAATGGCGGTGTTGCATCATCGGCATCTTCCTCAGTTTCGTTGTAAGCATCCCCGCCATATCGAAAATCATTTAATCCTTCTATCCATTGCACTTTCAAAGACAAATAAAAATCCAATGGAATAGTTTCATTTTCAACTTCCTCAAAATAAATTTCATCGAAAAGCTCTGGATGGGCAATTTCAGGTGGATGTTCATCGGACTTGAAATAAATCTTAACGCCAGCAAACTCTCCTTTTGGATCTGATACTGCAGCATAACTATCTTTAATGATTCTGAGCATTTTGTTTGATAGTTGAGTTACCATAGTATCATATCGACCTTCTGTTATAAGAGCTTTCATTGATATCATATTAATAAATATCAACAAAGCAAGTTATAGTTCCAAAAATGTTCCTTGTCAGCATTGAATGGAGCTCCGGTTTGCTGATAGTAACAATTGAGACACAACAGCTGCAGATTTTCTATGCGATGATTGGTTTCATCACCATCCATATGGTCTAAAAGTAATGGAACTGTATCATCTGTTACTCTGCGTTCTGCATACCCGCAGCATGCACATTCTTCTGGCATAATGTTAAGTGCCAGGATGCGATTACGAAGCTTCCATGTTGGATATGCCGGATAATCACCTGAAAGTATTCTGTCTATTGCATATGGACCTGAGGTGGCTTTGGCTACATCCTTTGTAATGCCTACTCCGGCTTGATTGGTATGCATATCATACAGCGTCTTACCCGTTTCCCGATCCACATACATTTTTGCATATTTCTTCCATGTATCAAATGATACTTTCATGAAACGGGCAGCTTCGGCATTTGATTTTGTGTTTGCCATAGCATATCGAATATCAGACTCCGGAATATCAAATGATGACCGGCCTCTGCCATACACATATTTATACGGCTTAGATGACATTAGTACACACCTTTTTTTCTGAGTTCCATCAATGCATGTTTTGGTAACATCTTTGCTTCCCACATAGCGCGCATTTCTGGTTTCAATTTGCTAGTAAAGTCTACGAACGTTCGATGATACACTCCACTGATTTGTTTGACTTCATCATACCATACCGAATAAACTGAATACTGTTCGTCAAACCGTTCTGCTTCAGTTCTAGAAGCCCAATATTCTATTTGATCTGCCAATGGCCACAGATTAACCGGAATGTTTGGATCTTTTCTGCGACCTGGAAGTTTCGGTAGTTGTCGTTCTTTTGATGCTGATCTGGATATGAATTTATCCATCAGATTGATTGATCTGTCTTTTGCTGACTCGCCTGAGTATGCTGACTTTTTTCCCATATTACTTATTTGTTTCTATTAATATAACCATTTTTTTCCAAGCATCCTCAGCTCGGTACACATACTTCTTAAATGCAACTATGTCTGTTTTTTGACGGGCTTGTTCAGCTCGTTTCATGTTTCGGTGATATGCGGCATGCAACATACCGATTCTGATTTTTCGCAACCACTTGATCATTTTTTACGCTTTATCTTTTCTATAACTGCATCTAAATCTTCTTTGAGCAGCAGTTCACAAACCGTTTCACATGAATCTAAATTTCCATGAAACACTGCACATTGTTTGTTGTTATGCACAATAGTAGCACACTGCAGAGCTTGGTAGTAGTTATGACCGCAAACATCGATCAGTGAATCAATAACATGATCAAATGTATTCACATCATCATTATTCAACACTACTCGATACTTCGCCATCTGTGTTTGTATTTAGTGTTTTTTGCACGTCTCGTATGATTGCAGCCTGTTCCCAGAATTCATGCTGTGATGCAAAATTCAATGAATCATTTAAGAATCGAGCCTTGCGGTCAGTATCCCAATGATCTGGCCAACTCCATTCATCCGTTTTCATCACGTTGATTGATCGGCAAAACAATTGTTCTATATAGTTACTTGCTTCGGCATTCATACTATTATTATATGTAATTTGCACCAGAATTCAAAGTTACTTTAATTTTAGTTTTTGACCTACTTGTATGGAAACACCAGGCAATGCATTCAATTTTTTAATTGAAGCTACGCTTACTGGATATCGATAACCACCTTTGATTAGTTTGTCTACTATGCCGGATAAGGTATCACCCGATTGCACTACCCATACATGTTGTTTGATGGCTGTTGCAATTCTGCTTGGTTTAGGTGCGGTGGTTGGATTGGTAGCACCAGCAGTTGATTTTTTCACAGCACTGGATTTTGCTAGTAACGGACTTAAGAATTTGTTATAAAAGTCTCGATTTCTTTTTGTCAATTCCATGCCGCCAGCAAATCTTTTATAGTTTTTTGCAGCTTCTGACCAATTCTTGTATACTACAGCGGCTGTGAATTTTGGAAACTTTCTGAGCCCGCCTAAATTGAATGCAAAGTCAGTTAACATCTTTAACTGAGTGCTACCTAAAGTTTTACCAGGAAATTTTTCTGCTACATATGATTTTGCGATTGATTCTGCTTTGTTTATGTCTCGCTTTAATTGCTCTTCGGCTTTCGCTTCTGTCCATTTCATGCCAGGTTTAACACTGTTAGATGCATGACCATATCCTATAGTCCATTTACCAACCGAATCTTGATATGCTACATGGTATCCTCGTTTATCTTTTTTGGAGCCTTCTTGTTCTTTGATGTAGGCAACGAAATCCGGATCATCCGAAACTGCTTCTGTTAACAAGGATCGTAGGTGTATCATAATCTACTTTTAAAATAAATATCACAATGTAGGAATCAATCTATATGATTTTTTTCCAAATAGCAACATGGATCTAAAATCAGCTTGTTGAAATGCATCTAATGAGTGTTTTGATAATCGATTGAATCTTTTGACAACCGATATAATTTCATTCCAGTCCGTGTATTGCAACACTGTTTCTACATAATCGGCATCAATAAGAAGATCTTGTATGGTTGCATAGTCCCATTCGATGTGAACTATAGGCTGTATTCGATCCTCCGTTAAATAATCGATACATAAATCTAAACCACATTTAAAACTAGTACTGAGTATGCGTAACAATTCAGGCCTTCGTTTTGAATAAAGTTTTACTTGTTCAGCTGCTTCACCCGATAATGGATATCTAAAAACAAATTGGCTATGATCTAAAATTAATTCAGATGATTCATTTTGAGTTATCCATGGCTGAATAATCGCATGGGCGCCTTTGACTGCATCGCCATCTTTGTACCACGTGGTATCATGTTCAAATACAATGTCATTGTGCTTGTAATATGCTTGTTCGATTTCGTTTAAATCAAATCCCTCATGATCTACATGACACGTATAATTCAATAATATATGTTCAGCAACGTTGTCTGGAAGTGGTTTAGAAATTTGAATATCAGAATAATTGGGTTTTGATATGTTATAACTTAACATTACATCATGTTTTTTATAATAGTTGCAAAATTAGTTTTTGAATTGTTAAAATCTGAATCAGAATCATCAAACAATTTAGTTTCATATGAATTTTTATTTTTCGTTATCAAACAAACTGATGCATCAAATTGTTCTAATCCGTTTAATAAATATACAATTCCAAAGTATGCATATTTATCAGATACTTTAGCAATAAATTCTGCTTTGGAAAATATTAATTTTAATGTACCTAAATCTTAAATAGGTGCACAAAATATATGTTCTTTATTCTTTAATCCTAGATATGAAAATTTAGCAGTTGTTTTCATTTGCTTTGAAAATTCTCGAAAAAATGGTTTTGCCAATTGTTTTGGATCAACAACATCTCCTTCAGATAATATTTGTTTTAAATTTATCATTTTGTTAAATCCTTATCATCTAGAGCGCCACCTGTTACCCATGCAGTGCAACTCCGGGTACCTGCACATTTAAAGTGTAAAAAGTTGCAATATCCTAAATCAGCTTTTTCAATAGTAGCCATTGCATCGATATTTTTTTCATTTCCTTCGATTCCCTTAGCCATACATTTCCACATTTTATCCGAAACATCAAAGGCTGCACAATTAGCACATTTCATTGTTTTTGCTGTAGCTTCATCTATCTTCCATCGTTTAGCAGCATTTTTCCAATATGCGCCTGGTTTATCTGGATTCGCTGGACCGTAGAAATATTCATCTATTGCATGTTGTCTATTTTTAAGATTGACATGAATATCCTGTGTTGCAATAGGACACCCTGTTTTAGCTTCAATTAATAGATGTTTAAGTTTTTCCATTATTTTCTTTTTTTCTTGCGAGCTTTTTCTTTATGCTTGGAAATTTCAATCGCAGCAAGTTGCTTTAGTGCAGCGGCCTTCGAAGGATGTGTGCCTAAGGTACGATCACCAGCTGAAGTTTTAACTGCATACACATCGCCTTGCTTCACGATTCGTTCTTTCATGATGCCACGAAGATGTTGTCCGAAGCCCACAGGAACAAATTGTGGTTTCATAACATCACCACCGAAGCCAGGCATAGTGCCCTGTTTGTTCATGTGATGGGTGAGATAGTCTTTAACGCGATTCATGTAATCAGCTGCCAATGTTATTTTAGCTTCCAACCATTCCGGAAGATTATCAGTGTCTGATATCATGTCAGCAATTGCCTGGGCATCTTCTGCACATTCCATTGCATCGTGTTTGGCCATGCTGCCTTCTGGTTTTTGACAACCTCCAGCAGCACCGCCACAACCACAACCACATTCAGTGATTCGCATTTTCATGTTATGCCTTAGCGACAACAGACCAAACTGCACCAACCAATGTTACAACGCTACCGATGATGGTGGCTACTGTTGCTTCATCAGCAACACCTTTTGCTACTACTAAACCGCCGGCAAATGTTAATACGTGACGAACGATTCCTAATACTTGTTCTTGTGTAAGTTTCATAATGTTTCCTTTTTTTTATATAAATATTGATTGATGAATATTAAACCCTAAAAATTAGCGTAACCGTAGTATTTGCATCCAACCCGTTTACTGTGCCGGCAGACTGTATCTTGATTGACAACATATCTCCAAATGCTACAGTAAACGGTGACAGATCTGCTGGATTCAAAACATATGTATCACTTGTAAAATAAGAATCCGTATCCACCACTCCAGAAGATATCGATTTACTTACCGGAGTGCCTTTCCCATCTTTTACCGCCCAAAAATCAAGCTTGGTACTGCCGCCTGGATTTTCGTTGAATGCAGCAATACTAGCCGTTACCAATGTGCCAGCTTTTGGTGCTGCTACTCCGATTCTGTTAATACTGCTAAAAGGTTGAGTTGATCCATAGTTGCCGTAATAATATGGTGTTGTGGATGCTGTTATCCATGTGCCGTGTGTGAATTGTAACGAAAATTCATTAATGGCACCAGCACCAGCATTCAATGCAAAACTAGCAGTAGTTGCAAATGAACTAGATACTGCTCTGGATGCTGATGTAGCAAAAGATGCCGTGCCTGTTAATGCTCCGATTAACGATCCAGAAAAAGATCCAGTCGCTACAATGGTATCTGTACCAACACCGCTTAATGCATCGATAGCACGAGTTACATGTTCTGCTTGAATGGTACTACCATCCGATATACCGGTT
>Ga0315909_10006095_pt1 | contig 13686 bp, 21 predicted proteins | sample LakEriMetagenome_11_FD_203527 | JGI IMG/M metagenome (GOLD analysis project Ga0315909, IMG submission 203527) | Freshwater fungal communities from buoy surface, Lake Erie, Ohio, United States - Buoy 2 MA125 | ecosystem: Environmental > Aquatic > Freshwater > Lake | place: USA: Lake Erie, Ohio...
GTTCAAGACGGAGCATGGCTCTGACTCTGCGTGGGGCAGCAAGTGTGAGGTATGGTTAGATGGTACAAACATCAACAAACGATAGGAGATATACACATGGGTAGCAAGAAAATAAAGAACGCTTTTGTGATGAGCGAGTTGTTTGTCGAGGGGCAGCACACCCCGCAGGACATACAGAAGTTCAGCCGTTCACCACTGTTCCCAATCGCGGCGACCATCTACAACACCGTAGACAAGGCATTGCGCGTGGGGCATATCGAATATAGAGCGTCAGGCGCAAGTGAATTAAACCACATCGACCCTGATAAGACAGACATGACGGCGTATTTCTGTACGCCCGAGGGTTTGACGGTTGCAAAGGCCATTTGCAGGACAGGACAATTTTCCTTCCACACTACGCTCGATGTACTTAGCAGCGGTACATCTATGGGTTCCCCCGACTTGACCACGACAAACGCAAATTATATCCGTGCTAAGTTGTCTAAGAGTTCAAATCATCCTGCACTTAGTTCTTTACAGGCGTGCATCAGGTCAACGCAGACTGTTATTTCACATAAGCTACGCGGTATAACCGACTCACTCGTCGATAAGTTTTTCGGCAATGGAGTGAGCCGCCGTCCAACCATCGAATTTTCAAGCGCAGAGGCTACGTACCTTGCAGACATCGTGATGGGCAAGGCAACCTCGATGGATATCCCTCCTGCTGATTGGCAGGAGATTGAGATTAAGTATCAAGCCCATAGTCATAGAGCCGCCAAGTTTGATAGCGCCATCGAGCAAGCCCGAGAAGCATTTGACGGGGATAAGTGGGTGTTCATCCCCGAAATAAACGGCGGTGTCATGCTAGGCGCTATTCGTTCCGATGGTGTGCAAAAAGCGTTGGACGCTTACCGACTTGGTAATTATCTTCCGTCTCACGAGAACGCTGAACACGTCTACGCAAACTTTGTCATCCCGCTCAAGTGGTACCCGAGTGTCGAAGCGTTGCCCGAAGACTACAAGCGTGAGTTGGACTACGCTCTAGTGATGCTCAAGGCTCATCGCGGTAGCGAAGCGAACAACGAACCCAATTTGATCCCTGTCACAAAGTACGGGGAACTATCGAATTGGCCGCAGATTGGCGCGTTCAAGCGTGACGCGGTGATGTTCTTGCCGAAGTGAGGTGAGGTATGAACAAGAATAAGATTCATACTTTAACTTTGACCAAGTACGAACCGTTAACGGGGCCATTTTTTCCACGGGGTCAGCCGGGACCCACTGATGTTGCCCGTGTAATCATGGTTCGACTGATGTCTATGGACACGAACGAAGTGACTGACGGGTTTGAAATTCATGTAGGCAACAACAAGTCTCGTATGTTCACCAAGGACACCCTGCCAGACGATATAAAATTCCAACTGGCGATGATTCATTCGATTGACTGGGAGGAGTACAAAGGCTACGAAGAAACGTTACTAGGGTTAGACCTATTTGTACTCCCGCCGCTTTATCCAACGGCGTGCGAAGAGTTTGGGTGGATGCGTTACGGCAACATCTATGTCCTTGTTTTGCCTAAAAAAGTTTTAGAAGAGTTGCAAGGACAAGTCCCGCATGGTTAGGTAGCGTATTGTTTAATACGCTGTCTGCTATGAGGGAACATGACTCCAGAGGCCAAAGTAAAGAAGCGAGTGAAGGAAATTTTGACTGACCTTGGCGCGTACTACTCGATGCCAGTGACCGGCGGTTACGGGCGGAGCGGCGTGCCGGACTTTTTGATTTGTTTACGAGGGAGGTTTTATGCGATAGAGTGCAAAGCGAACGGTGGGAAGACCACCGCACTACAAGATAAGCACCTTGCGGATATTCGTGGCGCAGGGGGCGTGAGTTTAGTAATCCACGAAGCAAACGTAGAGAACCTACGCAAGGAGTTACAACATGACTATGAGTGCAAAGATTCGCCGTTATCTGGCGAAGGGTACGAGCATCGCTGAAATCGCTAAGCGATTGGGCGTCTCAAAGAATAACGTCTGGACTGTCATCTGGAAGGAAAAGCAGAAGGCAAAGACAGCGAAGCCCGAAGCAAAGCCCGAAGAGAAGCGGAAGCCGGGGCGACCGAAGAAGGCGACAGAGCAGATGACGATCGAGGAGTGGGCGGGTGAAACGAAGCCTGACCCCGTGAACCATCCCCCGCACTATCGTGACGGCGGTATCGAAGTCATCGACTTCATCGAAGCCAAAGATTTGAACTTCCGACTTGCCAATGTGGTGAAGTATGTGAGCCGTGCGGGTAAGAAGAACTCCGACCCTGTGCAGGACTTGGAGAAGGCTGCGTGGTATCTCAAGCGCGAGATTGACGCAAGGAAGGGCGCATGAATTCTTTAGTAAAAGATTTACAAGACGAATATAAGGATATTCTGCTTGCTCCCGTAGACGAACTTTACCTCACGGTCCGCACTACAAATTGTTTGGCGGCAGAAAAAATTAAATACGTTGGGGATCTTGTACAGCGAACTGAAAAAGAATTGTTCTTGATCCCAAACTTGGGTAAGAAGTCTTTAGATGAGATAAAAGAAGTATTGGCGGGTTTCAATTTGAGTCTAAACATGAAAATGTCGGAGTGGCCTCCAGAGGAAATAAAGTCCTCACAGGTTGATCCTGATATAAAAGGTCAGGTTAAGAGCAGTCTTAACTACGCGCTGCGCTGCGCTGCTGATAAAGCACACGCTAATTGCGTGAGCAATGACCCTGACAAAGCACAGGCATATGTCGGTATCGTCACAGATATTTTATGGTTGTTAGGGGAGTTGCAGAAGCCATGATCCGTGCCATCAGACGGTGGTGGCGACAGCGCAAATACAATGTCACACGGGAGTGGGGGCGAGTCCCCCCTCCCAACTGGCGGTGTGCAAGAAGTGGGAGGGAATACTGGTGAACGAGCCAAGAGGTATGGAGTACAGCAAGGACAGGCTGAACCAAGAGATACGCGACTTGTTGCGTGAGAACTCGCTGCACAAGAACTCGCTGTTCCTCAAGGACAAAGAACTGATTGTCCTGAAAGACAAACTGGCGGAAGCCGACAGCACGATTGATACTCTGAGCGTCATACTTGGAGTTGTGCTGCTGATGTCCGTCGTCGGGTTTTTGTTTGCTGTGACGCAGTGGAGGTGAGGCTGTGAACCGCGAAGATGTAATTAGGATGGCGAGGGAGGCGGGTGGCATTGATGTCACGACAACCAATGCGGGTGGCGTGACGGCGTGGCTTGGAACAGGAACGCCGGAGTTCCTTGAACGCTTCGCCAAACTCGTTGCCGCAGCAGAACGCGACCGCATCATTCCTATCGTGCATGGCTTGTGCGAGTCGGACAACACGGCGGCGAGGATTGAAGATGCGATACGGGAGTGGACATGACCGACGAATCACTTGACCCGAACACGCTGTACGCAGATGGCTTTGAGGACGCGCTCATCGGGCTTGGGTGGCAGCATACAAAACTGATTGCCATCTATGACTACGACAAGTGCGTGGAGATACTTATCCTGCGTGAGGACATGACCCACGAGGAGGCTATCGAGTGGATGGAGTACAACGTGGTCGGCTCGTATGTGGGCGAGTACACGCCGATATTTATGTTGCCGAAGGAGGAGTGAGGTGGGTACAGAAGAAGACATACTTGATCTGATCCGCGTCCTGCCTGATGAACTGAACGACTTCTCTACCACGACCGAGTTCAAGTTCCTGACGGTAGGCAGCGTGCTCTGGGCGTGCCGTGATGAGATTGTTTATTTACGTAGACGAGTGAAGGAGTTGGAAAATGGCAAAGGCAGTAAGGCTCAAAGCAAAGTCCGTTGAGGATTGCGTCCGATACCCGATAGCCGACCTTGACCGGGAAAAGGCATGGGACAGGCTCATACGGAGCCGTCACGGTAAAAACCTGAGCAGACATGGGTTCCCGAAGGACGAACTTGGATTTAGGTTCCCGCTTGGCGGGTGTTACTACGAACTGTGGTGCATTGCATGGGAGTTTGCGTGGGATGCAGGGTGGAGAAAGCGAATGGAAGTGGAGGTGAAAAATGGTAGTCCCAAAAAAGGTAAGAAGGTGCGCTGAGTGCAAGCGGGTGTTCGCCAACCCTGAGTCGTTCCGTATGCACAAGTTAAAAGGTATCGGGTGCAGGACCGTAGAAGGACTTATAGCCCGAGGCTACGTCGAGGTTGATGGGAAGTGGACAAACAAAGTTAAATGAGGTGGTGTTATGAGTTTCGTAACGCTCGATTTCGAGACGTACTACGCCAAGGACTTCTCCCTGTCTCGCATGACAACGGAGGAGTACATCCGTGACCCGCGCTTTGAGGTCATCGGTGTCAGCGTAAAGATTGACGATGGTGAACCTGAGTGGTTCAGCGGTACGCATGAGGAGACCAAGGCGTATCTCGACAAGATTGACTGGGCGAACTCCGCAGTCCTGTGTCATCACACGATGTTCGATGGGGGTATCCTGTCGTTTGCGTTCGGCATCGTCCCGGCGTACTACTTTGACACTTTGAGCATGGCCCGTGCCATTCATGGCGTGGATGCGGGTGGCTCTCTCAAGGCTCTGGCTGAGCGGTATCAGTTGGGCGAGAAGGGTACCGAGGTCATCAACGCTCTGGGCAAGCGACGAAAAGACTTCAGCCCCTCTGAACTCGCTGCGTACGGTGAGTACTGCAAGAACGATGCGGCGCTGACGTTCAAGTTATTCAACGTCCTCATGTCGGACTACTTCCCGCAGAACGAACTTGACCTTATCGACATGACCCTTCGGATGTATACGCAACCTGTTCTGCGCGTCGATGACGCCATGCTTGTCGAACGTCTGCAAGAGGTCAAACAGGAGAAGGCTGTGCTCTTGCGTAGCCTCATGGACGTGCTGAAAGTTAGTACAGAGGAAGAAGTTCGCGCCAAGTTGGCAAGCAACCCGCAGTTTGCTGAGGTGCTGCGCTCGTTCGGTATCGAGCCGCCCATGAAGACGAGCCTGACCACGGGTAAGGAGACCTATGCTCTTGCCAAGAACGATGAAGGTTTCATCGAGTTATCGGAACACGATAACCCCGTCGTGCAACACCTTTGCGCGGTGCGTCTGGGTACTAAGTCCACCATCGAGGAGTCGCGTGTCGAGCGGTTCATCGGCATCGGTGCTAGGAACAAGGGGCTGCTGCCCATCCCGCTGAAGTACTACGGCGCACACACAGGCCGTTGGTCCGGGCTTGACTCCGTGAACCTGCAGAACCTGCCTAGCCGTGACAAGAAAAAGAAGGCGTTGAAGAACGCCATCATGGCCCCGGCAGGTCACTACGTCATCAACTGCGACTCATCACAGATCGAGGCGCGTGTCTTGGCGTGGCTTGCAGGACAAAACGATGTGGTCAAGCAGTTCGCCAACGGCGAGGATGTGTATAGCGTCTTCGCGTCCAAGATCTATAAGCAGCCCATCAGCAAGGCCAATCCGGTCGAACGCTTCGTCGGTAAGACTTGCATCCTTGGTCTGGGCTACGGTACCGGGGCAAAGAAGTTGCAGCATACCCTCAAGACACAGCCCCCCGGCGCGGACCTGAGCGAGGAGGAATGCAAACGCATTGTCGATCTTTACCGGCAGGAGAACGACAAGATCCCTGCGCTCTGGCGCGAGTGCGACCGTGCCCTAGAGCATCTTGCATCGTGGCCGTCTGGCACTAAAGAGTACCCACTGGGACAGCATGAATGCGTATGGGTCACCCCGCAGGGTCTACGCTTGCCGAATGGTCTGTACATCAAATACCCGAAGTTGCAGCGCGGCGAGAAGGGCTTTATCTACACCTCGCGCAAGGGAGTCCAGTCCTTGTGGGGCGGAGCCGTTGTTGAGAACGTGGTCCAAGCCCTCGCCCGTATCATAGTCGGGGAACAAATGCTAGAGTTGTCGGAACAGGGGCTGCGTCCTGTCTTGACTGTGCATGACGCGGCTGTGGTTGTAGTGAAGAAGGGAGACATCACCCCCGTGTTGGACAAGGTAACGAAGATTATGTCTGCGCCCCCTAAATGGGCGGCGGGTCTACCCGTGGCCTGTGAAGCCAAGTACGGTATTTCATACGGAGATTGCTAGTGATTCAATGGTCGTTCAGCAGCCTTAAGGACTTCGTAAACTGCCCAAAGCAGTATTACCATACGAAGGTACTCAAGGACTTTCAGAAAACAACTTCACAACAGATGTTGTATGGCACGGAAGTTCACAAGGCGTGCGAGAATTACGTCCGTGACGGTACGCCACTTGCCAAGAACTATGAGCGTTTTAAGTCACAGTTGGACGCGTTGCTGGAGATTGGTGGGCAGAAATACTGCGAACACCAGATGGCGTTGACGGCGGAGCAGGAACCATGCGCGTTTGATTCCGATACTAGGTGGGTGCGTGGTATTGTGGACCTGCTCATCGTAGACGGTGACACCGCGTACATCATCGACTACAAGACCGGCAGTGCGAAGTACCCTGACACTAAGCAGTTGAAGTTGATGGCTTTGATGACCTTCGCCCACTTCCCGGAAGTAGAACGCATCAAAGCAGGCTTGTTGTTTGTGATGCATAATACATTCGTTATTGAAGAGTACAGCAGAGAAGGAATTGATGAGTTATGGGAGTGCTTCGCGCCGGACCTAATGCGGCTTGATATTGCTTATCAGCGTAATTCGTGGTCCCCGAAAGCAGGGCCGCTGTGCGGGTGGTGTCCCGTCAGTAGTTGTAACTTTTACAAGGAGCGATGATATGAGAGAGGCTGAAAAAGAGTACTACAGAGTTACACTCCCTTACGGTAAATGGACGACCGAAGACGGCACCGAGGTGCTGTTCAACCGTAAGTACCAGCCTATCTGGGTGAAGCACGCTAATAAAAAAGTTGATACCGCAGCACTTGATTGGTGGGTTCCCGGCATCGTCAAACAAGAGTTCTACTACGATGAAAGTAACCCGCCATATGGCCGCCGTCTAAAGCGTACCCGTGACAGTTTGGCTAGATGCTTAGCGGCCCTTAACGAATTTGGAGTTTGAATCATGCCGTACGTGAACAAGGCAAGACCTTACAAGAAGGAATACAAGCAGCAGGTTGAGCGTGGCGAACACGACAACCGCATGGAGCGACAGCGTGCTAGGCGTTCTTACGATGCCAAGGGCATCAGCCGCAAGGGCAAGGACATTGCCCACGTCAAGGCGTTGTCCAAGGGTGGCAGCAACGGTGACGGTACTCGGCTTGAGGCACCGTCCAAGAATCGTTCGTTCCGTCGCAAGTCGAACGGGGCGATGAAGTAAGCACAAGGCGTAAGTGTGCATGAGGGTCCCCACTCCCCTCTAAACAACTGCGTCAGTCAGTGATAGGTCTTGCTACCTCCAGTACCTAGGCACTGACCGTTTGGCCCACGTCACGGGCTTTTAACTCAGTAGGTGTAGTATGGACATAGTAGATAACGCAGCGGTACGTTTTACCGCATCTAACTCATTTGCTTCAGAGATTTCTACTCGCTTAGAGCGGAGCGAAGTTTTAGTAGACAGCGGTCACAGCAAAGAATTGCTCGTTTGTTGGGACCACAGCGAGATGATGGCTCTCGCCAGATATCTTGACGATTACCTCCCCAGTCAAAACGTACCGAAGGTACCGTCGCCTATGCAGCGCGACTACACTTGGCCGGGGTTCTATAAGCCGTTCGACCATCAACGCGACACGGCGTATTTCTTGAGCCTCCGCCAACGGGCGTTCTGTTTCAACGAGGCAGGGACGGGCAAGACCTCTGCGGCTATCTGGGCTGCGGATTACCTGATGAATCAGGGCGTGATAAAAAAAGCCCTCATCATCTGCCCTCTGTCCATCATGTACTCAGCGTGGCAAGCAGACATTATGCGTACAGCACTTCACCGTACGTGCGGAGTTGCACATGGGTCTGCGACGAAGCGTAAGAAGGTACTGGACGAGAACTACGACTTTACCGTGATCAACTACGACGGCACAGGTGTAGTACTTCAAGAATTACAACAGGCAAAGTTTGATCTCATCATCGTGGATGAGGCCAATGCCTACAAGACGGCATCAACCAAGCGGTGGAAGATCCTTGCAAAACTTCTTGGACCTGAGACTTGGCTTTGGATGATGACGGGTACGCCTTCATCGCAGTCGCCCTTAGACGCGTTTGGACTTGCTAAATTGGTGTCTCCTATCAGAGTTCCAAAGTACTCCACTGCGTGGCGTGACCGCGTGATGGTGCAGTTGAGTAGATTTAAGTGGATACCGAAGCAGGACGCTACTGACCAAGTGTATCGTGCGCTGCAACCCGCTATCCGGTACACGAAGAAGGAGTGTCTTGACCTGCCTGATATCGTGTATCAGACCCGAGACGTACCTCTGACTCCACAGGTACAGAAGTACTACAACGAACTGAAGAAGCAGATGCTCATCGAAGCCGCAGGGGCACAGGTCAGTGCAGTGAACGCAGCAGCATCGCTTAGTAAACTTTTACAGATATCCGGCGGTGCGGTATACACGGACAAGCATGAAGTAGTGCAGTTCGACATCTCGCCCCGCCTCGCGGCATTGAAAGAAGTACTTGAAGAAACGACCAACAAGGTTGTAGTATTCGTTCCGTACCTTCATGCTATAGACACCGTTAGGGAGTACCTGACTAAAGAAGGTGTGACAAACGAGGTCATCAAAGGGTCGGTCGCTGCAACGGAACGCTCCGCGATAATTGGTCGGTTCCAGACAGCCACAGACCCGAGGGTCTTGATCATTCAACCGCAGTCGGCAGCGCACGGTATCACGCTGACCGCCGCTGATACGGTGGTGTTCTGGTCTCCGGTGATGTCAGTCGAGACTTATCTGCAATGTATCGCTCGTATCGAGCGTGTAGGGCAGGTGAACCGGATGTCCGTGGTACATCTACGCGGGTCCGAGGTCGAGAAGAAGATGTACGCGATGCTGCAAGGCAAAGTGGACAGTCACAATAAGTTAGTGGACCTGTATAAACAAGAGTTGGAGGGTGATGATGACAACGGGTAATACAGACGAACTTGTCGCAGCGTATTTGTTAATACGCTCTCAGCGCGATAAATTGGCTAGAGAATTTGAAGTTGCCGATGCCGCGCTTAAGGAAGACATGGCGAAGTTGGAATCCGCTATGCTCGATATGTGCAACGCCGTGAACGCCGACAGTATCAAGACAAAGCACGGCACGGTGATGAGGAAATTGAACGAGCGATTTTTTTGTCAGGATTGGGAAAACTTTTACACGTTCCTCCTCGACAACGAAGTCCCACATCTGTTGGAGCGGCGTATCCATCAGGGCAATTTCAAAGAATTTATAAAAGATCACACAGCCGACGGTCTACCGCCGGGAGTCAACGTGATGCGTGAATACGGTGTTTCAGTGCGTAAATCCAGTAAGGAGTAGTTAAAGTGAGTAACGATATCATTGCAAATTTGAAGAACGAACTCGCCAACATCCAAGGCGGGGTCGATGATGATACCCGTGCAGTAGCGGGTGGTGGTTCCTCTTCCAAGCGTATCTCCATCAAGGGCGGCGTGTTCCGCAAGATGGCCGGTGGTAAGGAGATTGGTGCCATCGAAGACCGGCACATGAACGTCATCTTCGTGAAGATGGCCCATAGCGCGAGTCGTACCTATTACACGGGCGCATACAAGGAAGGTGAGAAGACCGCCCCTGTGTGTTGGTCTTCGGATTCAAAGGTACCCGACCCGGAAGTTAAGACTCCGCAAGCCTCGTCGTGTGACCAGTGTCAGTGGTCGGTGAAGGGTTCTGGGCAGGGCGGTAGCGGCTCTGCTTGTCGTCTGTCTTGGCGTACCGCTGTGGTGTTGCCGCAGGACCCCGGTGGCGACGCGATGCAGTTGGTTCTCCCTGCTACCTCGTGCTTCGGCAAGGAAGAGGCCGGGAAGTATCCGTTCCGTCCGTACATTCAGATGCTTGCTAATAACAACATCTCGGCAGGTCGGGTCATCACCAAGATGCAGTTCGACACCAAGTCGCCTGTGCCGAAGTTGCTGTTCTCGCCTATTGGCGTCGTTCCCGAAAACGATGTTGAGGTGGTCAGGGCACAGAGGGACAGCAAGGCTGCGGAAAACGCAGTCAAGTTGACCGTGTATCAGGCGGATGAAGGCGAGGGTTCGACCGCGCAGGGTACTGTCGAGGTTGCTTCTGTTGACGAGGCTCCTCCGGTCATCCGTGACGTTAAAAAGGCAGAGGCTGCCCCTGCGGCTGACGTGTCTGACGTTATCAAGAAGTGGTCGAAGAAGGGTTGACCTATGCCTCGCACATACGGCGATAAGTTACTTCTACATCTACAGCAAGCCGACGTATCCCTCTTAGGAGTCAAACTTGGTCGTCTATGTGTTGATGCAAACCTTCCTGTCGCATACGTTAGCGCGGCTGTAGGGGCATCACGCAACACGGTTCATTTGTGGTTCCGTGGACAGGCCATGCAAGAGCAGCGGCGTAAAGTAGTCGAAGCATTCATGTACCTTGTAGAGCAAGACATGAAGAACGGTACACTTCCAGCGGCCAACACTAAGGCGGCTAAAACCTATGTGGAGGGGTTGATCGGTCGTAGCGTCTAATTTGAGGGTGTCGTAGTTTGCGGGGCGGCTTTCGCCCCGTTTTTTTCTGAGTGGGTTGGGACCATGCGAAAACAATTTTACGAGAACATACTACCTTCGCAGGGCGTTTACTGTGTAACCGAGATCAAAGACAAGCGAGTAACTAATCGGTTTACAGAGAGCCTTGATGAAGTTGAACAGTTGGTCGAGAAGGCCGACTCCGAGGACAAGAACGTATTCATCGCGCTGAGCAGTTTTAGCGGCCACAGCCGCATGGGGGAGTACGCGGCACACTGCCGCTCATTCTTCGTAGACCTTGACGTGAAGCCCGGCAAGTCGGGGCACTACAACAGCAAGGTAGATGCTCTGGAAGACTTGGGGACGTTCCTTGAAGTGACTGGGCTTCCGCCCCCTGTCGTTGTCGATTCCGGCAACGGTGTCCATGCCTATTGGCCGTTTGATTCATCTGTGCCAATTGCAGAGTGGAAGCCCTACGCCGAGAAGTTCAAGCAACTCTGCCTTGACCACATGAAGATAGACCCTGTGGTGACTGCCGATGCCACGCGCATCATGCGCTGCCCGGAGACCCGGAACTTCAAGACAGACCCGCCGAACGCTACGCGGATTCTTACTACTGAGTTCCCTCAGTACGACTTCAATGTCTTTAAAGATTATCTGGGTGAAACAGATCCTATTCTGCCGTCCATCCTTGACCTTATCCCGAAAGGCTTGGATGAGGACACGCGCAAGATAGCCAAGTTGGACAACTTTGAAACGACGTTTCAGGACATCGCAGAGAAGAGTTTGGCTGATGAAGGCTGCGCTCAGATTAAGTACGCCATCGTCAACTCCAAGACTCTGTCAGAACCGCTCTGGCATTCAACGCTGTCCGTAGCACGGCACTGCACGGATTGGGAGACTGCCGTCCATACGTTGTCCGAGGATTATCCCGGATACAGCCCTGAAGCCACTATTAGGAAAGCCAATGAGACCTTCGGCAAACCCCACAGTTGCCTTACATTTGAACAGCGTAACCCCGGCGGATGCAACGGGTGCCCACTCAGAGGACAGGTCACCAACCCCCTTGCCATCGGACGTAGGTTCGTCGCAGCGCCAACCGAAGAGATTAGTAAGGAGGACGCAGTTCGGGTCGAGCAGAATCCCGAAGAAGTTCCTCCTTTCCCCAAAGCCATACTGCCGTACGTCCGAGGTCGTAACGGAGGCATATACTTCATCCCTCCTAGCGAAGTAGGAGATGATGGGGAGAAGTTACAGTCCGAGCCTGTACTTATCTCGACCAACGAGTTCTACCCCATCAAGCGGATGTACGGAGAATCGGACGGCGAGATCATGCTTGTCCGTATCAAACTGCCGCACGAAATCCGTGAAAAGTATATCTCCGCAGGGGATGCACAGTCGGTAGATGGTATGAAAGAGATCATTGGCAAGGCGGGGGTGGCTCCGCCTCATCAGACGCTTTGGCCCAAGTTGGTGGAATACATGACTAAATGGCTTCATTATCTACAGAGTCAGCACGCTGCCGACAAGATCTGCCATCAGATGGGATGGACGGACAACGATACTTTTCTTATTGGTGAGACGGAAGTTGTCGGCAACAATCAAACCCGCAGGGCGGCATCCAGTCCGTTGATACGTGGTATATCGCGTCTCATGCAGCCGAAAGGCGACTATCAGGTCTGGAAGGACTGTATTAACCAATTGAATCATCCTGACCTTGAGATGCAGGCGTTCGGTCTACTGACTTCTTTTGGTTCGCCTCTTATGCGATACACGTCCACGAACGGGATGACCTTCTGCTTCACGGGTCCGTCGGGCGTTGCCAAGTCCGGTTCGCTATATGCTGCGCTCTCCGTATGGGGGTCACCGAAGCCGCTTAGTGTATACGACTCGACCGACAACGCGTTCAACCTCCGTGCGATGTCTCTTAAGAACATCCTCATGGGCATGGACGAGGTGCAAGAGAAGCCCCCCGAGCAGATATCTAAACTCATCCACCTTGTCTCGCAAGGCAAGGGCAAGATGCGTATGCAGAGTTCTATCAACGCTGAGCGTGAGCAGCAAGAAATTGCGTCCATGCTTTGTCTCATGTCGTCTAACGTATCGCTGTACGATCTAATTTTCGTCAAGAAGGCTAACGCAAGTGGCGAGATCATGCGTCTGCTGGAGTACGTACTGATGCAGCCTCCGGTACTGACGATGGAGTTGGGCAAGCGCATCTTCGACCCCCTGCATACCAATCACGGGCACGCAGGACCAGACTTCATAGATAAAGTCATTGGCCTTGGTGATACTGAGGTCAGAGCTCGGGTTGAAAAGTGGAGCCGCCGCGTCACGGCGACCAAGTTGGGAAGCAATGCAGCCTTTCGGTTCTACGAGACGGCGTTCAGCGCCATCTTTGCAGGGGCTGAGATCGCCAATGAGCATGGCATTATTACTTTTGATATCGACCGCATTTTTGACCGCGTACTACTGGAGACCATCAAAGTGAGAGACAACACCCAGAAGAACCGAATTACAGACTACGAAGGTTTGATCGGTGAGTTTTTAAACGATCACTGGCGGAAAGGCACGCTTATCTTCGACGAAGGGCGTATCGTGAACGAGCCGCATGGCGAACTTGTTGCCCGTGTCGAGATCGGCAATTCGACGCAGTACGTCTCCAAGACCAAGTTCAAGCAGTTCCTGACAAGCCGCAGCGTCGGTACGGGGGAGTTTGAAAAGGCACTGGAGAAATCAACGGTGAGTCTGGAGTCGAAGAAGATGCGGCTCTCTACCGGATGGAAGGCGGGCATGACCACGCCTCCTATCCACGTCTATGCGTTCCAATACGAAGTACCCAAAGAGTTGCTAAATGACAACCCGAGTGATGGAGCCTGAGTGGATATTCCCCTTCGAAGGCATGAACGTCGGAGATAGTTTTTTTATCCCAACTTTGAAAATTGCTGAGATGATCTACGTCGTAGACTGCCGTTCAAAGGCCGCTCAGGTCAAGGTCAAAGCGTATGCTGCGTCCAAGGAAGGACACATCGGCGTACGGGTCTGGCGCATACGCTGACTATTACTTATCTTCTTCCAGCATGTACTGTTCA
>Ga0315909_10006100_pt1 | contig 13684 bp, 9 predicted proteins | sample LakEriMetagenome_11_FD_203527 | JGI IMG/M metagenome (GOLD analysis project Ga0315909, IMG submission 203527) | Freshwater fungal communities from buoy surface, Lake Erie, Ohio, United States - Buoy 2 MA125 | ecosystem: Environmental > Aquatic > Freshwater > Lake | place: USA: Lake Erie, Ohio...
GACTCGCCGCCTGCGGTCCGCCACGCGATCTTCCGCTCACGCTGCGAGGTGTAAAATGCGAAGCCCGTCTGCGACACGGCGTAATTCGTGAGCAGCGCGACATCGCCTGCGGTCGAATAAGGCAGCTTCTTTTCGAGATCGTCGAGGCCGTGCGAATTCAGGAAGCGCGTGCCTTTCATCCCGAGTTTGCGAGCGAGCGCGTTCATCTGCGCGACGAAAAAGATGACCGCATCCTTCTCCGTCTTCCCTCCGCCGAGCTTCGCGCCAACGTGGGCCGCGAGCGTCTCCGCAGCCTCGTTGTCGCTCTGAAGCAGCGCAGCGTAAAGTGCATCGCGCAGCGTGATGCTGTCGCCTGCACGCAGGCCGATGCTGTTTGGGCTGTTGAGCACATTCACCGTCTGCGGAACCGTCGCGGACTGACCGAGGTCCTCGCCGCGCGCCTTCGCCCAGTCGAGGACGACCATCGCCGTCGCGATTTTCGTGATACTGCCGATCTGCACCTGACGATTCGCATTTTGCGAATCGAGCACGAAGCCGGTCGTGGAATCGGCAATCACCCACGCGGCCGCGGTCCGCTCGTCGTCCTGCGCACGCGATGGTGCGGTGGCGATGACAAACGACATCAGGAGCGCGAAGAACGCGGGCAGTGTAAAAATTGGGAGCATTCGTTTCATTGGCGGAAAAAGTGCATGCACTCTAGCGCGCCGCGCAGTCGAGGCAAGACGTGGCGCACCGCGACAGACGTGGCGCACGGCGCGCTCCGCGCGTGATCAAAATCACGATTGAGTGCGATGGCAGCTCGCGGGTGGAGCACGCGACTCGCGTGCTCCACCCGAAACAATCACTCTGTCCGCAGCGCTGCAAGCTGTGAGCGGCGCAGCGCGAGGCGTGTGGCGAGCCAGGCCCAGAATGCTCCCAGCAGCGCCATGCCGGCGAGGAGCGTGAGGATTCCGCGCCAGGGAAAATGCGCTGCCTGCGCGGAGAGTCGCGGCCACACTGCGGTGAGCGCGCTCACGGCTCCGATGCCGAGCGCGCCGACGATGAGCCAGCGGTGCTCGGCAAAGACGAGGCGGCGCAGCATCTGCGGCGTGAAGCCGACGGCTTCGAGCAGGCCGAATTCGCGGCGGCGCTCGAAGACATTCCGCGCGACGACGATGCCGAGGCCGGCGCTGCCGAGCAGCATGCCGAGTCCGCCGAGCACTTGGAAAATCGAGAGGTAGGTGTTCTCGACTTCGTTGAATTCGGCGAGGCGTTTCACGGCGGGGACAAGTTCGAGTCCGCGGTCGCCGAGTTGCCGCGTGAGGTGTTCGCGCAGAGCGTCGGCCTTTTCGCGCGGGCAATCCACGAGGAAGAAACGGGTGCCGGCGGTGTTTGGAAATTTCGCGGTGAAGTCGCGCTCGGGGATGATGACGAGGCCCTGCAAGACGCTGCCACTGACGGTCGCCGCGAATTGCACGCGCGCTTTCTCACCACGCTCGGAGTCGTATTCGAGCACGTCGCCGAGTTTTTTCTGCATCGCCCATTGCAGCGTGTTCGCATCCACGACCCCGGGGACTGCGCCGTCGGCTTTCACGCCCGACCAGTCGAGGCCGAACTGTTTTTTGCTCAGCTCCGCGAAATCCACGCCCAGCAGGCGCGGCTGCACGGCGCGGTTGAGGTTCAGGCAGCTTGCATCGTCGCCGTCGCGCACGCGCATCTGCACGACGCGCACGCCGGACATGAGTTTGTCGTCGAGCGCGTAGGCGTCGCGGCCTTTGGCGGAGTTGAGGTCTTCGTAAATCGGCGCGCTGCTCTCGCCGATGAATGCGAAGCCGCCGGTGCCGGAGTCGCGGCGTGCGGAGTCTTCGGGTGCGCCTTTGCGGAAGGAATCCACGGCGATGACCATGAAGACGCCGCTCGCGAGCACTGCGATAGTCGCGAGGCTGCGTCCGCGTCGGCGCGAGATGTTTCGCGCGCCGAGTTGCGCGATGGATTCCGCGCCAGTGCCCCCGGCCACCTGGCGAAGTCTCGCGAGCGCGAAGAGGCATCCCGCAATGAGCAGCAGCGCGCCAGCACCGAAGAATGCGCCGGAGTTTCCGCGTGCGAAAATTGCGAGCGCGAGCGCGGCGACGACGCATGTAGCCGCGCTTGTCAAAGCGCGGGCTGATCCTCGCCCGCCGCCTCCGCCCGGAAGCGTGCCCGCGCTCTCACGAACGCGGCTACGGGGTTGGGCGGCTCCCTCGTGCTGCACTGCGCCGGTGAGCAGCGCGGCGGCCTCCATCTTGAAAAGCCTCCGGCTTGCGAGCCACATGGCGAAGAGCGCGACAAAGACGCCGCTCACGACGCCGATAGCCATCGTTCCGGCGGATGGCGCGAAGACGAAACGCGTGCCGCCCGTCGCGCCGCCCCACACTCCGGCGAGCGCGTGCAGCACGCCCTTCGTGTAGAGCGCGGCGAGCAGTGCGCCGGCGAGCGAGCCGATGAGCGCGAGCACGAAGCCTTCGCGCAGGAACAGGCGGCGCACTTTTTTCACCGGCCAGCCGACGGCGAGCAGCAGCCCGGCCTCGGCGGCGCGCTGCTCGATGGTGAACGTGAACAGCAGCCCCGTGAGCACCGCCGCGGCGGCGATGAGGAAGAAGCTGAAATAGACAAACAGCTCGCCGAAATCCACGGGCGCATTCGTCGCGGCGAGCGCCTGCTCGCGGAGGTTCACGGTGCGGAAGCCGAGCGCGGCGGGGTCTATGAATGCGGCGATGCGCTCGACCTGCTCGCGTTTCGTCCCCGCGGGATAGCGGATGCTCGTGAGGTTGCCCCAGCGGTTGCCCCACATCTCCTGGCCGGTCTTCAGCGTCACGAATGCCTTCGGCGTGCCGCGGTATTTTTCCCAGTAAGCCTCGTCCTTTTTGCGGATGCGCGTCGCGTCGAAATCGAAGCCGGGCTTCCATTTTCCGAAGCTCTTCTTGTCGGGGACGTTGGGAAAATCCGGCATCCACGAGTCCTTGCCATCGGCATCCGTCTGGAGCTGCGGCGTGTCCATCTCGAGGATCGGCGCGGCGACGGTGAAAGTGCGCGCCTTCTCGACGAGCTGACGCCGCTCGCCCATCACGAAATACTTCACCGCCACCTGCGCGCCCGGCGCGACGCCGAGGTCGTCCGCGAGCCAGCGCGTGATCTGGATTTCACCGTCCGCCAGCTTCGGATTCACAAAGCCCGACGCAGCCGCATCAATCGCCGTGACCATCGAGTAAGGCGTGGCGTTCGCCTTCGCATCCGAGCCGTCGCCTGCGCGGATGTCGTTGACGAAGTAGGTGAGGGAGTCGAGGCCGCGGGGGGGATTTCTGATACCTGATTTCGGATTTCGGATTTCGGCCAACTCGATGTCCTCAGTTGAACTTTCATTTTTTCGCGCAGCTTGGACGATCGCGGGATCGAGGAAAATTCGGGGTGATCGAACCTCGAAGCTGCGGGAATCTTGTAGGCCAACTATTTTCAAGTCGAATTGCTGGGCTGTAATGCCGGCAGACACCTCCAGCAATGGAGGAGGAGGCGGCAATTCTTGAATTGGCACGATGCGTCCAAAGAGCGCGTTGATTGAACTCCAGCAGAGTGAACCCCACGACGCCCCGCGAGGTAGTGCAGCGGCACGAACAAGGATCGCATTCGCCTTTTCCCGCACGCCCAACCTCTCCTGCAACGCCGCGAGCGGCACGAACGCCGTGTGCGGCGGCACCTGTCCGCTCGCGAGCGCGAAGCGCCCGAAGTCCGCATCGCCCACGACGTGCGCGACACGCGCGGTGAGCGTGACGCCCGCGTCCTCCGCGCCCGAGAGCGGGGCGTCCTTGGAAATCGCGGAGGGCTTTTCCATCCGCAGACGGATTTCGTCACCAGCCTTCACGCCGAGCTGCGCGGCGAGGCGTTCGTTGATGGCGAGGCCGTCCAGCGGCGATGGAGCGCTGGCGGCTTCACTCGGTGCGCCGGGCGACAATTTCCAAAACGCATCGTCCACGCCGACGATCTGGACCTTGTTCGCGCGCGCCTTTCCGTCGGAACGCGCAGCGGTGCCGGCGAGCATCAGCACGCCGGCGGCGTCCGGCCCCGGCGCAAATGTGCGCGCCACGACGGATGGCCGCTTTTCCACCTCGCGCGGCCACGGGACGAAACGCTCGCCGCAGAGCAGTGCCTCGCCGATTTTCCCCACGCGCGCCTCGGCCTGCGCGCGGAGCGTGGCCTTCACCGAATCGCCGACCATGAGCGCGCCGGTGAGCACGAGCGCGGCGAGCGCGGAGCCGAGGATGACGCCGAGGTGCGTGCGCCAGTAGTGGCGGATGCTGTCGAGCAGCAGGCGGCGCGTGGTCATTGCGCGGGGGCAAGGTTATTGAAGCAGGAAAGCAGGAAACCATGAAGGGCCATTCCTGTTTTCATGGCTTCCTGCTTGATCTGCATTTTTCCCGCACTCGCTGATTCGATCTTTAAATCGCTCATGCCGTTGGCCGTTTTTCGTCCGCAAGTTTTCCGTCCACCAGCCCCAGCATGCGGCCCATGCGGCAGGCGAGTTCCGGGGAATGCGTGACCATGACGATGGTGATTTTCTCGCGCTGATGCACCTCGGCGAGCAGGTCGGCGAGGCGTTCGGCGGTGGCGCGGTCGAGCGCGCCGGTGGGCTCGTCGGCGAGGAGGAGCTTCGGGCTGTTGATGAGTGCGCGGGCGACGGCAGCGCGCTGGCGTTCGCCGCCGGAGAGCTGGCCGGGGCGGTGATCGAGCCGGTGGCTGAGGCCGACTGCGCCGAGGAGCTGCGCGGCGCGGGCACGGAGCGTGGCGCGGTCGGCGTCCTTGCGCACGATGGAGGGGACGAGGACGTTTTCCAGCACGGTGCATTGCGGGAGCAGGTGGTGGAGCTGGAAGACGAAGCCGACGGTGGTGTTGCGGAATTCGGCGAGCTGCTGTGCGTCGAGCTTCGTGAGGTCGCGACCGGCGACGCGGATTTCGCCGGAGTCGGCCTGGTCGAGCGCGCCGAGGAGATTGAGCAGCGTGCTTTTTCCGCAACCGCTCGGGCCGGTGATGGCGACGGTCTCGCCCTCGGCGATGGTGAGGCTGATGCCGTTCAGCACGGGGACCGCACCGGCGTCGGAGCAGTAGGATTTGGTGACGTTGGAAAGTTCCGCGAGCATGTGCGCGGAGCATCGTGCGGCGGGGGCGGAGTTCCAACTGCGAAGTTTTGCGCGAAACTGCGACGCGCCAACTTTTCAAACGGCTGCCGGTGTCACGTCGCGCTTCCACATTCGTGACGCGCCTGCCGCGGGCTCAACGTTTAACGTCCAACGCCAAACTTCAAACGCAGACACCGGCCGAACGCCCAAAAAAACTTACCCCGCCGTTCCCAGTGTGGGACGCGGCGGGGTCTTGGAAAGTTTGAAGCTCGTCTTTGGAATTTCACCGCGCGCGAGGAGGGGCGCGGGAGTGTGCGGCGTCAGATGACGCGGGCGCGGAACGAACGGCTGCCGGACTGAAGCCGCACGCGGCCGGTCTCGAGCAGGTCGGTGACCGCGGCGAGGGTCTCGCCTTTATTGCGGCTCTGGTTGCTCACGGCGAGGATGAGATCGCCGAGGGTGAAGTTGCGGTGCGCGATTTTGAGGGGCTTTTTCATGGGGTTGGGGAGTTGGGGTTTTGTCTGGGGGAATTTTTATGAAACGCGGGCGCGGATAGCACGCCCATTGTTCGTGAGACGCACGCGTCCGCTCTCCAAGAGGTCGGCCACGGCGGCGGCGGTTTCGTGCGTGTTCCGGCTCACGCTGCTGACTGCGAGGACGAGGTCGCCGAGGGTCAGATTCTGGCGGCGGTTGGCATTGAATGAGGTCTTCATGAGTGGGGTTCTTGTTGGTTCGAGAATCACCTAGCAGCCGGCGTGCCAAGCGCAGATGTCGGGTGATTTTCTACAACCTGAGACGTGGGATGTGCCGGGTTTGTTCAAATGTAGATAAAGTTTTCCTCCAGCGCCCCTCTGGCCGGGCATGGTGGTTGCGATGAACAAGTTCTTCCGGTGTCAAAATCCTCACAGTCAGTGACATTTGCGCCACATGAGCCGAACCGTCATGTTTCGGCAAAAATCTTGCGCCATCGCAGCCCACCGGGCCCAGGTTCGACGGCTCGGGAGGCCGCTACGGCACCGCCTTCCGGACTCCCATGCGCCAGCAGTAGGCGAGCAGTTCCTCGAACTCCACCCGCTGCAAGGCCACGCATTCCGACACCGCATCGTGGTCGCCGAATTTCGCCTGCTCGCACATCCCGGTGAGCAGGTAGGCGTCCCATGTCGGCTGCCGCGCCATCGTCGCGGAGACCTGCGCGGCGACCCCGTGCATCCTGTCGAAAATGGGCAGCCGGCCCGCGCGGCGGAACCAGTATCGCGCGTTGTCGAAATCGCCCTCGCGCCGGTGCATCACACCGTGCCAGTAGCTCCCGAGGTCGCCGGGGTCGTCTTGGAAAATGCGATGCGCCGCGTCGAGCGCGTCAGCCGCATTCAGCAGCGCGCCGCGGATGAGTGCGAAAATTTTAACGTCCGCGATTTCCTTTCCGCCGGCGAGGATCTCGTCACTGGCGTTGCTGATTTTCGATGGCAGGTCCCAGCTCACCGGCTCGGTCGGTGTGAGCTTCTTGAGCAGGTCGGGATTCAGCAGCAGGCGGTCAATGAAATCGGAATAGATGGCCATCGCGCGCAATCCTGCACGCGGATTTTTCCGAAGCAAGTCCGCCCAGCCGACAGAGATTGCTCAGTGGTCAGTGGTCAGTGCTCAGTGCCCAGTGCTCAGTGCCCAGTGCTCAGTGCTCAGTGGCCGGATGTTTTCAGCCTGAGAACTGAGCACCGAGCACTGAGCACTTTTCACCCACAAAGCAGCACTCCGACCAAACCGCGCCGCTGCCAACGCAGCCTACTTCCCCTTCGGCTTCACCGGCGCGAGGATGCGCTGCTTCATCGCGTCGGAGACGGCGGGCGAATTTGCGATGAAGCTCATCGCGCCCTGCTGATCCGTGCGCGACCAGTGCCTGTAGATGCGCTCCATCGCGCTGTCACGCTGGGCGGGGTCGTGGATCGTGCCGGCCCACGCGGCGGCGCCGGCGGGATCGCGGTCCGTGGCCTGCCGCGTGAATTCCAGCACCGCACCGTCGCGCGAGTTTCCCACGGGGAGTTTTTCGATCCATGCCGCCGTCTTTCCGATGTCCCGCTCGGCCCAGGTCGCGACGATGTTGCGCGTGGCCTTGCTGCGTGCGTCGCCCTCGGGCAGCGCGGCGGCCCACTGCGCGGCGGCGTTCGGATCGTTGTTGGCCCAGCGCGCGGCGAGGCTCCCGGCTGCGTCATCCTGCGAACCCGCGGGCAGCGACGGGATCATCTTTGCCGCCCGGAGCGGATCGTTGTCGGCGATCGAGACGATCACGGTGGAAAGCGCGCGGTCCTTCAGCTTCCCGTCCGGCAGCGCGCGCGCCCACGCCATCGCCTCGGTGGAATCGCTCTGCGACCAGTTGCGCAGCGCCTCGTTCACCATGAATCCGTCCGAACTCATCAGCTCGTGCTTGGCAAAGTATTCGAATGCCGCCTTCGGATCCTGCTGGGTCCATGTGTAGGCGATGCCGGAAAATGCAGAGTTCCGCGTCTCTGCCGGGAGCGCATCGGCCCACGCGAGCGCGGCGGCATTGTCGCTTCGTGCGTACCGCATCGCGACATTGCTCACGGCCTCGCCCTTCCTACGATCCGTCGGCAGCTCCGTGATGAGTTCCGCCGCCGCCTTCGGGTCGGTGTAAGCGAGTGCATTCACGAGGAGGGATGCCGCGCTGTTCCGCGCCTGGCCCTCTGGCAATTCTGAGAGCAGCGACCTCGCCTCGTCCGGGCTGCGCCCCGCGATCTGTCCGACCAGGGCAGATACCGCATTATTTCGAAGCTCACCCGACGGCAGCGCAAGAGCCGCCGCCTGTGCGCCGGCCGCATCGAGCGACGCCCACTGCGTGATGATCGTCTGCATCGCCGCCGCCTGCTGCGGCTTTTCCTGCATGCCCTTCGCCCACGCGAGCGCATCCTGCGGGCTATTCTGCGCCCAGTTCGACACCACCGCACGCAGCGCGCCGTCGCGGTTCCCGCCCTTCGGCAGCTCGAGCGCCTTCGCCGCCGCGCCCTGCGCATCGGTCCGCGCCCACCAGCCGAACACATTCTGGTAGCCGTTATTTCCGCGCTCCATCGGGGGCAGCTCCTGCAGCATCGCAAACGCCTTCATCGGATCGCGCTTCGCCATCGCGGTGATGAGGCTCTGGATCGCATTCGTGCGGTGAAAGCCCGGCGGCAACGACGACGCCCAGTTCTTCGCGGCGTCCACATTTTGATCCACAAATGCCGCCATCACGTAGCGCATCGCCTTTTCGCGTCCATTCTTGTCCGTGAACGAAACGAGGCAGTCGCCCGCCGCCTTCGGATCGAGCTGCGCCCAGCGCGAAATGGCGAAAGGCATCAGCATCTCGCGAGCGTCCGGCGGCATCGAGCGGATGCGCGCGACGAGCGCCGGCATTTCCTCGATGGACATCACGCTGGCCGCCTCCACGAGATCGTGCATGCGCTTCAAGTCATCCGGCTCGCGGAATGCGCTGAAAAATTTCGTCTCCTTCTCCGTCGCCGCACCGAGCGCGGCAAACTGCCCGGCCGTTCCCGCCACACTTCCATTCCCCGTCGCGGATGAATCGCCCGACCGCATCCAAAATCCCGCGCGCTCCGACGCGCTGCCCGCATCGCGCCGCGCGGATTTCCCCATCGTGTCGCCATGCCCGCGGCCGACGAGGACGCCCGTGGCAAAACCACCCGTGCCGATGCACGCAGCGAGGATCAGTTTGAGTCGGTCGGTCATGTGGGTCGGAGGGCTCTAAGAGTCGAGAGCTTAACCACACCGCATGCCCCGCCTTAGACTTGCATGCAAATCCTGTATGAATTCCACGGCACAGCCGGGGGAAAAAGCGCCATGCGATCGCCCGCAATCGGCGCGTGTGCGGCCAGGCGCTCGCCAACGCCCGTCCCGTATTCGGGCGTGATTTTAAGCAGGTTCAAAAAATTCAAGCAGCGAGGGGCCAGATTTCGTGCCAGCAGTGGTTGAATCGCAGGACGCGCAGTTGGGCCATGGTTTGGGCATTGCGTTTGCACCAGGCGGCGCAGGGCAGTTTGAGCCGCATTTGCAGGATGTGCACGGTGAGGGTGATTTTTCCAAACATGCACCACCAGCTCAGCGCCGCTTTTTTTGAGCCGCGCGTCGGGATGCTCCTTTTTGCAGTCCTCAATCGCGGGTTCCTGCGCAGCCTCGTCCCAGTGGATGAGAGTCTGGTTGCCGAGCTTGCGCGTGGCTTCGACGATGAACGCCTCGACCTCGTCCGCGGTCCACATCTGCAACCCGCCGCCCGCGTCGGCGATGGCGGCGATGGCCTCGATTTGCGCGAGCAGTCGCGGATGCCTGGCGAGACGTCCGAGGAGTGTCTTGAGCCGCCGGCGAGAGACGGGTGCAGGCTCGTCGCCTTGCTCGGGCGACGAGCAGAACCTCTCGCTCTTGTCCGAATCCCCCGGCACGAACACGCGCAAGCCGTCCTCGAGTTCCTTGTCCATGAATCTGCGCAGCCGCAAATCCACGCCGCCCTTTGGCTTTACCTGACAACAGCCTCCTCCAAAAACCCGGCGAGACCGGCCCGAGGCGCAGCAAGAATCCCCGCAGAAAATCAACGACTCACAGCCCGCGAAGCCCAGCTTCCGCCGACAGCCGGTGAAGAATTCCTGTAAAAACTCAAAGAATTCCTCCGACAGGGGCTTGTAAAATCAACCCGGATATATACCCAACCCGATGACCACTCCAACCAACACCGCGAATTTTATGAAACGTGCAATATTCGGCAGCCTGCTCTGCCTCGGCCTGCTCACCTCCGCGACGCTTCGCGCGGAAGACACGAACCAGATCAAACAAATTACGGTCGAGGATGCCAAAAGGCTCTCGCAGGAAAATAGGGGCAGGCTGCTCCTCAATGGCCTGACGATGCTGTCTGACGATGCGGCCAAGGAACTGGCCAAGCAGGATGGCTGGCTGGCCCTCAACGGCCTCAAGACACTCTCGAAGGAAGCCGCCGGGGCGTTCCGTCAGCACAAGGGCTATCTTCATCTCGATGGACTGACCACAATCACGGACGAGGCGGCCAAGGCGCTGGCCGGGCATGCCGGTGAATTGTCCCTCAACGGCCTGACCTCGCTCTCGGATGAGGCGGCCCGGGCGTTCGCGCAGCATCGCGGAGGCCGGCTCTTCCTCAAGGGAGTAACGACGCTTTCCGACGAGGCGATCAAGGCACTCGGACAGCGCAAAGGGGGCGGTCCGCTTTTTAGGATTTTCCTTGATGGCCTAGCCTCGCTCACGCCCGGGGGGGCGGCGGAAATGATCGAATCCCACCCTCATAGTTGGGATGGGAGGCTTCCCGGATTGAAGACGATTTCGGACGACGTGGCCCGGGTGCTGGCGCAGCGCAAATCGGGCGGCTTGGAGTTGTCGGGCCTGACGAGCATCTCGGATGAGGCGGCCCAGGTGTTGGCGCCCAAGGTGGTCTGCCGTTTTCCCGCGTTGAAAACCCTTTCGCCGGTTGCCGCCAAGGCGTTCTCGACCACACGCGGGGGCTTGCAGTTCGACAGCCTGACCATGCTTCCGGACGACGTGGCCAAGGCCCTGACCGGGCACAAAGGCGATATCTCATTGAACGGTCTGACGACGATTTCCGCCGAGGCGGCAAAGGTCATCGGCCAGCGCGATGGGGAGATCCAACTGAATGGGTTGAAGACGATTTCCCCCGAGGCGCTCAAGGCGTTGACGACGGCCGAGAACAGGTACAATCCCAACCTTGCGTGGATGGGGGTCAAGAACAGGGTGTCCGCCTCGCTCAGGGGCCTGACGACGCTCTCTGACGATGGGGCGGCGATGCTGGCGGCCTGGCCGAAGTGGAACGGCGATCTCCCCGTGCTGCCCGCGCTCACGGAAAAGGCCGCCATCGCCCTAGGTGGCTCGCGCTATTGGAATGGCTCGCTGCCCGCGCTGACGTTGCTCCCGGCGGAGGTGGCCCAGGGTCTGGCGCAGCGGAGCGGCAATCTCTCATTGGACAGCGTGACAACACTCACGGATGCCGCGGCGGCAGCGCTGGCGCGGCACCGGGGCGGCACGCTCTCGCTCAATGGTCTCAAGACGCTCTCCGACGGCGCCGCCGCAGCGCTAGCGGGACGCGAAGGCCGGCTGTCGCTCAACGGGCTCACCATGCTTTCCAGCGGCGCCGCGAAGGCGCTGGCGGCCCACAAGGGGGACTGGCTCTTCCTCGACGGGCTGACCACGCTCACCGACGATGCGGCAAAGTCGCTGGCGCAGCATCGCGGCGTGGTATCCCTGATCGGCCTGACAACGCTCACCGACGATGCGCTCAGGACGCTGAAGGCCGACCCCAGGATTGTGCATTCGGACAAATTCCGGACGGCGGCCATTCCTGTGAAGCCCGTCATGGCGGATGTGAAGCTGGTCCGCTCGTTTCTCGATTCGCACTGCGCGGGCTGCCACGACCAGGGCGAGAAGGCGGGCGACTTCGAACTGGACAAGCTCGCGCAGGACAATGTCGCAGGCCGCGTGGCGTACGCGGCGATCCTCGAGCGGGTCCGCGCCGGGGACATGCCCCCTGCGAAAAAGCCGAGGCCCGACGCCGCCGAGGCCGCCGCGGTGATGAAATGGATCCAGGCGAAACTGGACACGCCGCTCCCGGGCAGGCCCGCTTACTTTGCCGTGAAGGACAAGCCGATTGATGGCAACCGGCTGCCCAATGCGATCCTCTTCGGCGGCCCGCGGGGGCCGAGCGTCCCGCCACCACCGCGGCTGTGGCGCGTTTCGCCGGGGGCCTACAACAACTGGCTCGGTGAATTCAGGGTGGGCAACAGCTTGCAGCAGCCCTTCGGCGTGATCGCCGATGCCGGCTTCAAGGACTTCTCCGCCCTCTACGCTCCTGACGAGGGGGCATCCGGCCTGCTCCTCTCCAATGCCGAACTGATCGTGGATGCGCAGACCAAGGCCAAAGGGGCGGCCTTCTGGTCGCTGATGGACCCCGCCGCCAAGCCCAAAAAGGAGGATGTGACGAAGGCGCTGACCGCCCAGTTCATGACGGCCGTGGCGCGCCCCCCGAGCGAGAAGGAGGTCGAGAGCCTCCTCGCGCTCTACGATGACGTGGCCCGTGCCGGTGATTACCCGCTGGCGGCGAAAACAATCCTCATGGCTCCCCTGATTATTCCGGAGGCGATCCTGCGCTTCGAGGTCGGGCTGGGGGCCGAGGTGCGTCCGGGGATCCGGATGCTTTCACCCCGCGAGACGGCGTTTGCGCTCAGCTTGGCGCTTTCCACCAAACGCGATCCCGGCCTCCTGGCCACCGCGGCCCAAGGCAAGCTCACCACCCGGGAGGAAGTCGCCGAAAGCGTCCGGCGAATCCTGGCCGATCCGAAAATCAGCAAGTCGCGCATCGGAGGATTTTTCCGCGAGTACTTCGACTACTACCGCGCCCCCGAGGTTTTCAAGGACCCGCTTCCCGATAACTTGGGACGTCGCTTCCATTACAATGCCCGGGGTTACGTTGATGACACCGACACCCTGGTGCTGGCGATTCTGTCCCGTGACAAAGATGTTCTGAAGGAATTGCTGACGACGACCGAATCGTATGGAACCCACGAGCTTTTTGGTACGCGCGGCACATTGGATAGCCTTAGCAGCGGCGAAGCCATTTTCTACCCGTTTGGCCCCCTGGCCCTGGGGCACCGGGGCGAATCGCAGGACGGCCGCATCGGCATCCCGATGCAGGCGAGCTGGCACGTGGCATGGTCCACGAATTTCCACAATGACATCGTCCGCCGCGGCCGCTGGATGCGCGAGCATCTGCTGGGCGGGCGGGTGCCTGACCTGCCGATCAATGCCGCGGCCATGGTGCCCGACGATCCGCATCGCACCTTGCGTCAGCGCCAGATGGTGACCCGCGAGGCGAACTGCTGGAAGTGCCACGACAAGATGGACGAATTGGGGCTGCCGTTCGAGGACCTGAATCATTACGCAATCCCGCGGAGGGCGGAAGAGGTGGTCGATCTCGCGGCAATGGAGCAGGCAAAGGACAAGAAGGCGAAGCTCTACCGTGAAGTGCCGCTCGACACGACCGGCCTCATCGCCAACAGCGGCGATCCGACGTTGGACGGGCCGGTCAAGGACGGCCCCCAAATGCTCCGCCGGCTGGCCAGTTCAGAGCGGGTGCGGCAGATATTCATCCGCCATGTGTTCCGCTATTTCATGGGCCGCAACGAGACGCCCGGCGACGCCGTGAGCCTGCAGGAAGCCGAAAAGGCGTACCTGGAAAAAGGCGGCAGCTTCAAGGCACTGCTGGTCTCGCTCCTGTCCTCCGAGTCCTTCCTTTACCGGACCGTTCCCACAGCTACCGTTCCCACAGCTACCGTTCCATCAAAATAACCCCCGCCATCGCCATGAATATTCTGAATCCAAACCTCATCACCCGTCGCGCATGCCTCAAGGGAATCACCCTGGGTGCCGGGGCCGTCGTGCTCCAGCCGTTTCTGAACGCGCTTGCCGCGGAGGCCGCCGGCAAGGTGGCTCCTCGCTTCATTTTTCTCTTCGAGAGCAACGGGCTCTGG
>Ga0315909_10006103_pt1 | contig 13682 bp, 27 predicted proteins | sample LakEriMetagenome_11_FD_203527 | JGI IMG/M metagenome (GOLD analysis project Ga0315909, IMG submission 203527) | Freshwater fungal communities from buoy surface, Lake Erie, Ohio, United States - Buoy 2 MA125 | ecosystem: Environmental > Aquatic > Freshwater > Lake | place: USA: Lake Erie, Ohio...
TGGTTCATCTACTTTGTATTGTATATCAAACAATGGTCTATCATTTATGTAAAGTTTTGCTTGGAACTCCTCGTCTCTACTTAGAAAGTTGTAAAAATTCTCATACTTTAATCCTAAAATACTACCACCCATTTCATATAGTATTTCTATTAATTTTGTTGTTCGTATATCAATATCTGGATCAATATCAATAAAAATATAAACAGTTGCTTGTGAGTCTTTTAAATCTTTAAGTGGTATATCATTATATCTACCAGACTTTGGTCCAATAGCAAGACCATACAACTTCATTTTTAATTTTATTGTTGCATGAATTTCTTTACGTAGTCTTGGTTCAACAACTTTATCTAAAAAATTGTTAAACGTTTTTACATATTTTTCATTTATAAATCTTTCGTATGGAGTTTTGGATTCGTCCTCTTTAAAATCTTCTACACTCTCCGTTATACTTTCATTGTGAGTATATTCCAAAGGTTCTGTAGACCTTTTGTTTACTAAAATATCTAATCTTGGATTTGACATTTTGTTGTAGTGTCCTTGACCCATAGAAAATTCTGAACCCAATATTTGTTCTGATCGTTCAGCAAATAGTTCTTTTAAGAAATACTCAAGATCAGACTCATCATAGTCATCTCTTTCATCATTAAAAAAATTATTTCTTTTAATATCAGCATCTATATAACAATAAATTTTACTTTCATTTGGTAAAAGTTCATTTATTTGTCTATGTGTGTAGAAGACATTTTTTCTTCCAAACTTTAGTCCGTGTAATGACAAATCAACATCCATCCCATCTCGTTTGAGTTGTGGTTGACAGATTTTTTTTATAAAATAAACTAATCTTTTTATAAAAACTGGATCTGTAAATTTTTCTACTGATGTGATTATACTCATTATATTACCAACTTCTTGAGGATTTTAATCCAAGTTTTTTTCTGTATCTTGAGACATTACAAGACCAGTATCCGGCCGTTGTTCTATCTTTTTTCTGTGCACAATTATGTCTTGCTCTAAATGATTTAGCTCTAGCTTTATTTGCATTTCTTACTCTTAGGTTTGGATCCCCAAATGTAACTTTCTTTACGCCGCCCCCTGGTGTTTTTACATATACAGCAAATTTCTTTGGTCCACCCGGAGTTCTAAATGGACTATTAAGTTTAACATTCTTACCTCTATGTTTTGCTTCGGTAATAGTTTCTTCAACCTCAAAAGGTGCATCCAAATAAACAACTTTACCATTATCCAAAGTTACAGATTTTCCAAGGTCTGACTCAATAATCCAAATATCGTTTTCATCTTCCAGATCTAAGTGTCCGGAATAATATAAATCCCTTACTTCATTAATTAAATTAAAGTATGAATCTGAATAAACTCTAAAAACATTTTCACTTAAAGTTAAAGAGTTTTCTAAGTGGTATTTTAGGTCGTCAGATATTTCAGTAGATTCATTTAAAACCATTTTTGGTTTAAACTCTTCTAAAAGAACCTTCTTTACAATATTTTCTAACATTATGGTATATTTAGATATTTATTACTATAAATACACCGAAACTTATTTAAATAAAACATATTTATTATAAAATTACAATATGAAAAGAGTTAGATTAACCGAGAGTGATCTTATTAGAGTAATAAAGAAGGTTCTTAATGAGAATGAAATGACTCAACCAGAAATGACCGAAAAGAAAGGAAAAAAAGAACCACCAAAACCAAGATGTATTCCTGAAAATATGATTCAGCTTGAAGAAATCGTTGGTAATGCTGACGATTACGTAAAATATTCACCTGGAATTAAAAAAAGAAGAATGGGTGTAAATTCTATGGTTGATACATTGGGAATCCTTAACAATCTACGCTGGGCTAATGACGTTAAAGACGGTGGGGCACATTTAGCTTACGAAATGATGAACCATCTTAATCGTTTTAGAAATAAGAACTACCACGATGAAACAACCGGAGAATGTCATAAGGCAATGGATAAAATCGTTGAGCTTTATAAAGAAAACGAACACGGAACAGAATTGGTAAAGGACATTGAAAGGGTTTTAAACCTTCAAACAAAAGAAGATGAGTACACACCTTCACCAAGGGCAAAAGAGTATCTTAAACAGTGTATTAATCTTGTAAAAGGACAATAAGATCTTTATTTAGGACCGTTATCAGTTATGGTAACAAACAAAAGGGACAATTCGCTACTGTCCCTTTTTTATTTCATTACTATTTATGTGAAATAAACCTAAAAAAAATAAAAAAATGGCAAAAGTTAAAACATCATCAGGATCATCTCTAAAACAAAGTTTTGGCAAAAAAAGAATTGGTAAAATAAAAAGAAAATATGGTCCAAAGGAACAAAAACCAAAAGCTTATAGAGGTCAGGGTCGTTAATATAATGTTTTTACAAAAAAAGTAAATATTTATAGTAAAACAATTATTATGGCAAATTTTTTTAGAGAAATGTTCACAGATGAGAATGGTGTTGTATCAACAAAGAGAATCGCAGGAATGCTTTGTGTTGTAGCACTAGTTGTGTCGTTGGTCGCAAACACATTTACTCACGGCGACATTAAACCATCAGACGCATTAGTTGAGTCTGTAGCATTATTTGCTTTTGGGGCTTTGGGACTTACATCTATTGATAAGTTCACCAAAAACAAGTACAAATAAGATTAAAAGTCTTATTTTTTTCATTTTTTTATTCCCCACCCATAAAGTGGGGTTTATTTTTTGTATATTTGTATTCTATGAGCGATAAAAAAGTAAAAAAACCGGTGGAACAAAAGAAATATGAGAGATCTTTTGTGTATGATGATTGTACTGTGATCTGGAAATACGACAATTTCAAGTCAACTTCTGGTCCATATGAGGTAGAAGTTAAGTATCCCAAGAAAAAGGGTTAATCGACATATTTATTAATATGAAAATATTACCTATTTTAAGTGAAATAATAGATAAAAAAGCCCTTATTTCGGTATTAAAATCGATGGATTTTGATGAAAAAGAGGCTAAAAATGAGCTAAAATACCACCTAAATAGGGTAAAAAACCTTCCAAAACCACTAATTGGGTACCGAATTTTGGTTGTAAATGACAAAAAAGACATCAATTTAGACGAAATTGGGTCACATTTTAGTGAAAATAGGGAAGAATTACTTAAAAATCATTCATTTTGTACCGGTTGTGGTGAAAAATACTACCTAATTACAGCAAAAATACCCAAAAAAGAGCTGGATTTACAAGAAATGATCAAAAATAACATACTTTACCCTAATGAACACGAAATTACGGTCAAAAATAAGGGAAAAAACGTAAAAATTGTGAAAATTGAGGAAATTAACACCGAAAATGACGTTTTTTAGATTATTTATCTTTATTTTTTATTCATTTTCTTAACAATATCACTAAATGCCCTCATTTGTTGTTGTAAATCGCCCATATTTGGTAATTTAGGCATTCCAGGTGCATTATTTTGTAGGTTTTGTAGGTCTTTTACCATTTTAAAGAGGTGTTTACCAAAATTCTTCCACCAAAGGTACATAAAAACAAAAACAGTCCCAATTACAAGGATCAAAATAGATAAAACGATAATTAATGCCATATATATTAAATTTTATATGTAAAAGGTAGGTAAATCTTTAAAATAAGTCAAATATCTATTTTAAAATAACAATATGGCCTATTTCCTCAACACGTTCATCATTTTTTTCCAATTTAAATTCTATTTTCCAGATATAAACACCATTTTGACAAACCATATTACCAAAATTACCATTCCAACCCTTATTTATGTCATAACTTTCAAAGATTATTTCACCCCAACGGTTAAAAATTGTTAGATGATAGCTATACGGATCAATTCCTGTTGTTATTATTGGTAAAAATTGATTATTATATTCATCACCGTCTGGTGTAAACGTATTTGGAACCCAATATATTGGGTCATCACACCTTGTTATATGAACGGTTAGTGATTGTGGTTCGGATGGACATCCATCATTATATCTTATAACGTTAATAACATAAGATCCAGTGTCAGTCCACGTCATTATCAAATCATCACTATAAAAAATTTGACCATCAACACTCCATTCATTAATTCCAGGTTCATTGCTTGATGTTGTATAAGTATATGTTGCACTTGTTTGGTCACATAACTCAATTTCTTGTTGTGAAAAACCAAAAAAGGAAAAAAATAATATGATCCACCAGAATTTCATTAATTATGTTGGATTGGTGATAATATTGGTTGAGCATTTACTGTAATTGTAGTTGTCGTTGTAAATGTACAACCCCCTTGTGTCACAGTATATGTTATTGTGTTAGTCCCAATACTAGCATTTGCCGGACAAAATTGATTTCCTGAAACTCCAGGACCAGAAAATACCCCACCACTTGGGGTTCCAACAAGAGTTACACAAGGTTCTGTAACGCAAAGTGGGGCTATAGGTGTTATTACTGGTATTACTTGTAATATAAACACATTAAGTGTTATTGGTGTTGATTGACAGTTAGATGAATTTGTAGCATATACTGTAATTCCATTTGTAATAAGTCCGGGTGATGCTGAAGACCAGTTTACATTTATTGAATTTGTTCCTTGACCGGAAACAAGAACTCCGGGTGATGCGACAGTCCACGTATATGTAAACCCAGGTCCAAGAGATGGTACCGAATAAACGGATCCAGGTGTTTGATAACAAACTGTGTCTGGATTTACTGTTGATTGACCAAAAACTAATGAGGTCAATAGTAACGAAAAGAATAATAATAACTTTTTCATAACATTAATTGTGTGATATATTACCTAAAGTTGGTAACACTGGGTTTATTGTTCCATTGAACACTGTAAAAGGGGTTGCATTATCACATACAGAACTTGTATAACTACCCCAAAGTCCGTCAGAACCTGGAGTTACTTGTAATAATAAACTTTGTGCGGTACAAGTGTTTGCAACAACTAATGTTACACAAAATGTCCAAGTACAGTTTGATCCGTTATTATCACCAAAATCATTTCCTGGATTACCGTCTATTGTAAGATCAAAAAAGTATCCAGGACCAACAGTAACTATTGGTGTTGTTGTTGAAGTCACAGATGTCATCCAAACCCATTGACCACCAGTTCCATTTCCACCACAATTTGCTGGTGGTGTTTGCGGTGATACTGTAGACCAACCGGGACCAAGTGTTAAGTCAAATCCTTCAATCCAGTTTGATCCGGTTTGGGTGTACCCAACCATAGTAAAACACATTGTAACCGTTTGTCCGGGAAGATAAGTGTTATTTACTGGTAAAGGTGTTAAAGTAAAAGATTGGACTCCATTACACTGTGGAATTACAATGTGATTAACTAACAAAAATACTATGAAAATAATTTTTTTTAACATATACCTAATAAATATACAAAATTTTAAATATTAGATTTAAAATCCCTTGTTAAATGAACATTTACTGGTTATTATTTTTCATATGAAGAGAAAGAAGTTTTTACAAAAAATATTAGACACACAACTTAAGACAAAAATTGTTGAGACTTTTGGAAATGGGAGTTATGTTAAAATAAGTAATTTAACATATGTAAAAAGTTTGGACCGGTATATAATAAATGTCACTCTTTATATTGGTGATATTGAAAACTCTATTGAATTATATCCAGATGGTTTGGAAGTTATAATTAAAATGGCTTGGGTTGCAGTTGGTGATGGTAAACCGATAGCCGTAAGTTCATCTGTTGACACAATTTAATTATGCAACGTCAAATTTTTCACTATAATCAATAGCGTTTTGTCTGTGACTACTCACACCGCCACCAGCATTAATGTCTGCAAAATGTATTGCCGCCTCAACTTTATCATCAAAATTTGGAAACGTTGAGGTTGGTTTTCCTTTTGTAAAAAATGCTAAAGCCACTTTTGCCGCAACGTCAGTATTATTTAATCTGTCTGGATTACTAAGAATGTCAACACCAACCATATTTCCATATTTTTCGTAGTTCTTTTTTCCGGTTAATTGATTGAATCCTCTTCCTCTATATTTCCAACCGTCACCACCTCCTTGATTACCAACAGTCTTTGCATATACAACATTAAAGAACTTTTCTGGATTATTTTTTAACGTATTTAACTGGCTATCCGAATATTTTGCAACTCTGGACCCAAAGATTTTTCTAATACGACTATTTGATGTGTTAGAATAGGCAACTTCTGATTTAGGTATAAAATTTGTTTCTTTACCAATAACAGATAAAATACCAATTTGAGTATATGGATTTTTAATTCCTTTATTTTCCATTGCTTTTATAAGTAAATCAATATTTGCTTTCTGTTCCCCAGAAAAATTACCTTTTAATTTAACTTTACCTATTTTTGTTTTTCCCTCAAAAGATTTAAAATCTAATTTTTTATCATCCTTAAAAAGATTACCAAGATCACCTGATGGATCTACACCAAAATCTTTAAAAATATCTTTTAATGATGAATTTTTTGTGCTAGCACCTGTAATTTTTTCAACAGCACTTCTAATTAAGTCTGTTAATTGATTTTCAGTTAAAATTATTTTTGCCATAACAATAAATATTACCTAATTTTAATTTTTCATTTTACAATATGTTTTTTTAATCGTAAACTTATACAAAAATGATATTATGAGTAAAGTAAATTCAAACAGTACTGTGACTGTTCATTACACAGGAAGATTAGAAGATGGATCTGTGTTTGATTCTTCTTTAAACGAAGGTAGAGAGCCTCTTAAAGCAACATTGGGTCAAGGACAACTTATTCCTGGGTTTGAGTCTGGACTTGTTGATATGGTAGTTGGTGATAAAAAAACAATTGAGATTCCTCACGTTGAGGCGTATGGTGATGTTAATCCGGATTTATTTTTGGAGGTACCAAAAACACAAGTTCCAGAAGGTGTTGAGGTTGGTGCGACTTTACAAACATTTGGTCCACAAGGTCCTGCTATTGTAACGGTAGCCGAAGTAAAAGATGAGGTTGTAATTATTAACGCAAATCATCCGCTTGCTGGAAAAAACTTAATTTTTGATCTTGAATTACTTGAGGTAGAATAAAAAATAAAAAAAGGGACTTTAAGTCCCTTTTTTTATTTTATGCCGGTCTAGCTTCATTATCCTGATCTGGGGCCAGATTTGTTTTTGATGGTTGTACATTTGTTGTTGCTTGACAAAATGGTTTGCCAGTTAAATTTTTACCGTTCTCGGTCAAAATATCACAACAAGTGTTCAAGAAATTAAGATAAGCATCGGATTGTCCAGCAAACGCTCCTTTACCGGCTAGTATGTCATTTTGAAATTTCTCAAAATTAGTAAAATACGTTAAGCAATTTTTTTCAGCATTTTTATCTGCTCTTTTCAATTGTCTTTCCGCTCTTTTTAAAATTTTATTTTGTTCCCTTTTATTTTGCCTTAATTCTTTATTTGACATCATACCAAGTATTCCGCTAGGTTTTGGTGGTTCGGTTGGGTTTGGTTGTGATATTATGTCTGGCGTATCGGTATTTCCTAAAGGTTTGGTTTTTAGAGTACCAATTGTTTTGTCATCCGGAGTTTTATTACCACCTGGAATTGTTTTGTCATCCGGAGTTTTATTACCACCTGGAATTGTTGTGGTAGTTGTTGTTGTATTATCTACTACCTTTTCATCATATGTTGGCTTCCAATTAGTAATTGCCTTAATTGCATTGACTGCTCTTGGTATGGTTGCCTCAGTCCAGTTTGGGTATTTTGTTGCATATTCACCAGTTTTACCTTTAAAATATACTTTATCATTTTCTTTTTTATAATCAAAGGCTTTATCGTGAGTTGTGTTATACTCAACTGTTGCTTGTTCATACAAATTTAAAATGTGTTTTTTTTCTTCTTCTGTAATAATTAATCTTTTCATATTAGTTCATATTTGGATTTCTTTTATCTCTACCCTTCTCTAATCTATCTTTAAATATCATTGATGAGTCCTTGAGTTCTAAGGCGTATTCTTCTAATTTACCACCTAAGTTAATTGTTAGTTTTATAAGTCTTTCTTTAAGTTCTTCATCATTATTAAATAAATCTTCTTTACGGAACGAAAAAGTTGTCTTTATCTTTTCTTGATACGACTCAAGAGCTCTTAATAAAATTTCACCTTTTCTTATTAGTTTTCTTTCCGATAGATCCTTAAAAACAACCTCCATAATTTTTGATATTTCAACAATTAAATCACCAGCCTCTTTAAAGTTTTCTTTTAGATCTGTATATTCAATAGTCTCCGATTCTAACATTGCTTGGATCCCAGCAAATACTTTAAGAAGATCTTTTAATGTGTCTAATAATAAAGCTAAAGATTTTCCACCGTGTAAAAACATAACGTGGTAATCATCATAACCTGAAACCACTTCAGTTATGGTTCTCATAAGTCTCTCAAATTGAGATTCTGTTATTTGTATTTTTTTAGCCATAAGTTATTTTTTTAGCTCAAGTTCATATTTGTTAATGATCTCAACATTTTTTTTAATCATTTTTAAATACTTTGAGAGATTTTTACGGTTTCTTGGTTTTGTTTCTTCTTTTTTCATATTAATAAATATATCTTACATTAATGTTTATTCCCTATATTCTTTAAAAACTTCATTAGCATACTTAAATAATATTTCTGGGTATTCATTTAAGAACCACTCCCTCATTTCTGGAATAGATCTAAAATCTTTATCTTCCATATTATATGTGAGTTGCAAAGGCACATCAACATAATGATACTTAGATTCATCTGTATACCAATTATAAAATTCAAAATCAATTGGGATTATACCAGTACAATCATAATATGGTGTGGCATAACCCTGAACAAAATCTTTATTTTTTTTTGATGTGATGGTAAATTCTATCGCATAATTATAATCAAGTACCAATATTAATTCACCATCTTTTGATTCAAAATACCTTGGACTTTCTTTGTATAATTCATAAAATATATCTTGTAATATACAACCAATTAATCTTGGTAGTTTAGTTCCTTGAAATATCTTTTCAAACGTTTTAAAACTTAAAGAAAATCTATCTAATGTCTCACCAAATCCAAACTTTCTAATTGATCCTATTAATTTTTTTCTGGTTGACTCAAGTTGATTTTCTGTTATTAGGCATTTCATATAAAATTTTAACTATGTTGTATATCTTAAATACATTTGTTTTATTTGATCGTAAAATTCAGTCTTTACAAATCTTATCACCTGGTTTCTAAACGTAATGTACTCATCTTCCGATCTTTCCGGACTATCATACATATCTGCAATACGAATACCGACACTAACCCCAATGTTATGTAGGAAATTTTCAAACCCAAGCTCTATATCCCAATCTTCACTATCTTTTAAAAGATTATTTAACTCACGTTCAATATCCGGAAGTCTTCTGTATAAATGAAGATTAAGGTTTAAATGTTTATTTTGTGATTCTGTAATTATTATTTTCATATTAACAATCTACCGTTTCCCACAATGAAACTAATTCATCGTAATATTCTTCATACATTAGATCTGTAATCTCATCTCTACCGTGATCTTCTGTTTCGTCGTCAAATACACCATCTTCTCTTTCATATCCTTCATCACCATAAAAAAAACTAAGTCCTTCACCAATACAAAAATCAGCATACTCTTCACCATCATCAAAATTACAAGGATCTTGTATTTCAGTTTGGTAATCAATTATATTTCTAACTTCCTGAATCCTTCTTAGTCTTTTAAGAAGTTCTTTACTCTGTGTTTCGGTTATAATGTATTTCATAATGATAAATACTAATAGAAACAAAAAACCCCATCTTATTAAGATGAGGGGTTTTTAATTAAAATTAAATTTTTCTTATGAAGACTATTACCTCGATATTTTTGTTTATCTTTAAAATCATAGTATTCTACATTATATGTTCCACTGTGTAATCCAGTCCAGTATTCGCCAGTTGTAAATGTGTCCTTTATATTTTCCCAGTATTTTGGTAAATGGTAACCATCATTTTTATATTGATTTATTAACTTTTCGGCATCTTTGTAATTAATGTTATTAAAAACTTTTACATTTAATCTCGTTGGTTTAGTTATAACCTTACTTGTTGTTTCTTCTTTTAGAACTTTTTTAACAATTCTTATAAGATCTGATTCTGTAAGTATTACTATTTTTTTCACAATTAATTTTATTTATAAATATTACAAAATTAAATTAAATAACATTTTTTTGTTTTATTAAATAAAATACCTTATATTTGTAGAATACTTATAAAATAAAGAACTATGGATTCAAGACAAGAAAAATTGGAGGTACTTTCAAACCAGGTTAATTTTTGGGAAAACAAATTTAGATTTAGTTTTATTAGTTTGTTGTCCTTTTTGGTAATTTCTATGATTTACCTTGTTCAACCGGTATTTGGCTTTATTGGGACAATCGTACTTTTTTCAACGGTACTAGTTTTTGTACAACAAACAATTAGATCGTATAACTACTTGAATTTTTCAAAGTTTTCTTATAACTCCTTTTTTTATATGTATGAGGAGATTGAAAAAATAAAAGGAGACAATTAATGTCTCCTTTTTTATTATCTTCCGTAAGTTTGTCCTCTGGTCCCCGCTCCTAACTTTTGCATCATTGTTAGTTCCGGATCCCATTTAAACATAGGTCTACCTTTTGATGTCTTAGTTAATGTGACCTTACCTTTATATTTTGATTCTTTTGCTTTTTTTAGAATACTATCCATAGTATTTGCAAGATCATCCATAGTATGTTCACTTTTACCTATAAGTTCTTCCATTTTATTTTTAAGATCATTTTCAAGTTCTTCTCTTTCTTCTTTGTTTGGTCCAAACAAGCCTTCTTCCATTTCACCTTCGTGATCCATAGACGACATTTCAGCCTCTACTATAATTCTTTTTATAAGATTTGTTAAATCTCTTTCAGTTAATCTTACTACTCTTTTCATAATTGATTTTTATTTTATAAATATGCGGTTAATTTGAAAAAATTAATTTTCTTTTTTATAATATTTTGAAGCATCAAAAACTGGGATCCATACGCTAATGTGTACATCAAGAGGTTCTTTTTGTGATTGCCATTTTTTATAGAACTCAACACCTATATTATGTTTATCTACCGCTTCAAAGTCTGACTCCTCCCATCCTTCATACTTTGAAAATCTCATATATTCCGGAAGGTGTTTATAAAAAGCATTTAATTCTCTATCAACTTGTTTATTATATTCACTACCAAACTTATCACTCAATTCATTTTCAACATATCTCATTAAATATCCACCCTCATTTGTTAGGAGTTCATATAGATATGGATGCTCTTCATACCTTTTTGGTGGGTTAGTTCCGGTTACTTTATAAAATTTTTCAAGATCAAATTTTATATCAACAAAAAGGTGTGTTCCCCATTTAGCAATAAGGTCATAATTTGGTATTAACTCAATAATAAATGGGTAATCTCTTTTAATGTGTTTTAATAAAAGTTTAAGACCGGCTTTTTGATATTTTGTAACTTCAACTCCCATTAATCTTCAATATCAATAACACCAATTATTTCTCTTTTTTCACTAAGAGATTTTTTATAATTTTCAAAATCTTCAACTGAGTCAAATTCTTTTATTTCAGAAGTGTAAACATCTTCTTGTCCTTTACCAGGTTTATACTTAATTGCAATACCTTTTTTTATTTTGGTATTCTCATTAAGTATTCTATTAATTTGATTTTCTGTAATGATATATTTTCTCATATAGAAATAAATATCCATAAAAATAAAAAACCCCTCCGGTTAGAGGGGATAATTTTACATATCTAAATATTCACCATTATCTCTTAATGGTATATTACCTTCGTAATCACAATGTCCACAACCTTCACCGTCACAGTTAGGACATTCTTCATAATATTCTCCATCCTGATCATCATCTTCACTACCAAATAAATCCATCATTTCATCAAGTTCCATCTCTTCACTACCCATAGAACTTTTACCACTTGCCATATCTAAATATTCATAAGCTTTATCACCGTAAAGTTCATAAAGTCTTTTAAATATTTTAGCTGGACTTTTTCTCATATAACGTAAAACATCATTTGGGATGTAAGCACCATATTTTTGACCAAAAACAGATTTAACATCTCTTTCTCTTGGTTGTGTTGGGATTTGTGGCTCTACCGAATAATCACCGGATTCTTTAACAACTCGTTTAACTATTCTTGTTAAATCCGATTCGGTAATTCTTACAACTTTTTTCATATTTGTTTTTATTAATAAATACTTTGTTAATTAAAAAAATTAAACCCTAAATCCTTCCCAATATTGATCAAGAAAATTAAGTATGATTTTTGGGTACTCATTATTAAACCAATCTGTAAGATCGGAAAATGTTTTAATATCTTCCGGATTTAAATTATTGTTCAATTGGAGAACCTCCCTTGGTTCAAAATCATTGTCAATTCCAATATAGTATGCAACATCAATTGGTAAATCACAGTACCCCTCCCAAAATGGTGTTGCGTATACACTAATTTTATCACCATAACTTAAATCTGTAATATCTATCATACGAGCTCCAGTATGGGGGTCACTGTCAAAATCAAAATTATAAGATTTACCTTTAAATTCTACAACATAATCATTTAAGGATCTAACTATAAAAAATGCAACAATTAAATCTTCATGTATTGAACATTTTCCATAATCATCAAACTCCTCAATTTCTGAAATACCGCCGGTAAATAATTTATCAAGAGCTTGTGGTGATAACTTAAATTTTTTTATTGTTTTAGTAATACCAATTTCCTCAAATGAATCTAAAATCATTTGTTTTGTTCTACTATATTGTGATTCTTTTATTATATATTTCATATAGTTATAAATATTATGGTACCATCCTTTTATAATAAGCCTTTGCTTCACGATTATATCTCTTTTTAAGATATGGTACCAAGGAATTAAAAATTTTACGTACTGCGTGTCTTTTTGTAAACCAATCTTCATCTTCTTCTACTTTGAAATTAAATACGAACTGGTCCAAAGAATCAGAAATCACATTATTAAAATACTGATCAAAATTATCTGCGTATATCCAGTAAGCTCTTCCTCTATATTTTGTTTTTATGATATCATCTAAAATACTAAAGTCTTCAGGATCCATTCTCCTTTTAATCTCATTTGGGATGAGGTTATAATACTGTGATTCTGTAATAATGACTTTCATTTGTTTAACTATTAGATGGATTTCTAAACTTCCAAAAATTATCATAAGTTTCACGAAACTCTTCGTAATACTTTTTTCTTAAAAAATAAATTAAATCCCAGAAAAGTCTAAGTCTATCATTTAGTTTATCTTGCCAATCCTCTTCATCCATATCAATATCATCTGATTTATATTCTGTAACAAAATGATTTAAAGAATCACCAAGGGTCCATCTAAGATACTCCTCAAAAGTATCGTTTAGGTAAATGAACTCATTCATATTGTGTTTAATAATTTTATCAAGATCCTCAAAATCATCCGGAGACATTCTTCTTTTAAGTGTCTTGGGAATAAGATCATAAAATTGTGATTCAGTAATAATGATTTTCATATAATGATAAATATAACCAAAAACGGTTATATCATACCGTTATAAACTAAAATGGTTATAAATGAAAAAACCCCACTCTTTAGGAATGGG
>Ga0315909_10006104_pt1 | contig 13682 bp, 15 predicted proteins | sample LakEriMetagenome_11_FD_203527 | JGI IMG/M metagenome (GOLD analysis project Ga0315909, IMG submission 203527) | Freshwater fungal communities from buoy surface, Lake Erie, Ohio, United States - Buoy 2 MA125 | ecosystem: Environmental > Aquatic > Freshwater > Lake | place: USA: Lake Erie, Ohio...
CAGCACGCTTTTCGGTAACGCCGGCAGCCATACGGGTACCTTCAATACCCAACCTAAGCGCGTCGGCCTTGGCTTTGTCAATCTCGGACTGAAGCATTTGCCGATCTTTGAACGTCATGTCGGCACGGTTAACCTTGAGTTCTTCCACGCGGTCCCGTGCATCATCAAGCCGGTCTTTGGCCGCACGTATCTTTTCCAGCCCGGAAGCAAACTGTTCGGTACCAACGCGTGCGCCTTTACCGATAGCCGTAGCCAAACCGCCCGGGGTGGACATGATGGCAAGACCAGCGTTCAGGAACGACAGGCCCGTGTTGGTATTTTTTTGTTTATCAAGCTCTGCTTCACGTTTGCCCAGTCGCTCTTCGCGACCTTTGAAGACATCGCCCGTCTTCTGCACATATTCGTCAAACGCTTTAAGCCGGCCTTCAGCGCCTTTTTCCAACGTCTGACCGAGTTTTGCAACGTCAGCTTTAGCCGGGTCTTCATACTTTTGCGCTGCTACGGCGCGGGTAAACATGGCGTTGATGTCACCAAGGCCGCCGGGCATAACTGCAGTGGCAGGTCTAGTACCGGGAGCAGGTGCCGGAGCAGGAGCGGGTGCCGGAGCAGGAGCGGGTGCAGGGGCAGCGGCAGGAGCAAAGGTTTGCGGGTTGGCCATCATGCGACGATCCATGCCGCTCAGGTTCTCTACCGCAGCCCCTTGGACGCCGACGTTCGTAGCCGGATTGGGTGCGGCAGCTTGCCGCTCAAGCGACTGCAAAGCCAAAATAGCTTCGCGGTCGGACTCGTAATTAAGCCCACGATCAATCCGCGCTTGGGCTTCAGCAGCGCGGCGACGCGCAGATTGCAACTCCGCGTTCCTGAACATCCGACGCAAGATTGGGTCTTGCTCTGGTGCTCCTGCCTGCGGCATAAATGAACGGCTCGGTTGCACCATGCCGGGAATTGCAAACTCAGTCCCGCCAGAAGCAGGCGGCTGCACCAAACCCTGGCTCTGATATCGCTCCACGTTGCCACCACCAGCAAACGCCACGAGACCGCCGCCGGCCATAGCCGGGGTTTCTTCTTCACCAGCTATGCCGCCAGCAGGCATACCTGCTAGGACCGGGGCAGGCAGCGCGCCAATCCCCACGTTCTCCGGCATCGCCGGCTCGTTCATCTGCGCAATTTCTTGATCGGCCACCGGGGGCTGCTGTTGCATCCCAGCCAAGCCTTGCTGCGCGGTTCGCATCTTCTTGCGGCGGTTGGACTCCGACACAGCCAAAGCCAGCGTGAACGGGTCGTCCCGGTGCATCTGCGCAAATTGCTGCAGTGCAGGATCAGGCATGAGCGCCAAGCGCTCAGTCATGTTGGTGAAGTCGGCCATCGATTGCATGCTTACCCCCGCCCAATTTTGTCCAGTGCCAGCGCGGCCAAGCCGCCTGCGGCAGGTTTGTCTTTCACAGCGCCGCCCTTTTTCATCAGCTTACTCGCGCCATACAGCGCCGTGCCCGCACCAACCAACTGCGACCCTATACTAGGCTGCGCACCGTACAAGGTCTGAACCGTGCCCATCGGCGTGCCGCGCAGGATGTTGGACATGAACTCAAGCTGCTGGTACGGATACCGCTGCTGGTTCATGAAGTCTTGATACTGCTGAGACAAGCCTGCTTGTTGCTGTTGCTGCTGTTGTTGACCATACAGGTTCTGCAGCTTGTTGATGTCCATGCCCTGCTGGAACTGCTGACCGCCCAGTTGGCCCATCTGACCCGCACCTTGCAGCGCGGTTTGCAGGCCCTGAATGCCAAGACCAGCGCCATACTGGCGAGACTGCTCACGCAGTTGTTGCTCACGGGCAAAGTTTTGCTGCGCCTGCTCAAAGGCAGACATGAGACCACGGGCGCGGATGTCGCCCATCTGCATACCCAGATTGCGCTGGCGCTCTGCTTCAAGGATTGCCTGTCGGCCACCGCCAAACGCGCCTGCACGGGTAGCCTGCCCCATATCGGCCACGCGCTGCATTTCAGAAGTGCGCTGCGCCTCCCGAAGCTGCGGCTCCATCGCCATCTCAACAAACGGGTTCATGTACTGAGCTGCGCGTCCAGCGGTGAACTGACCCATCTGGAACGGGTCGTACTGTGTGCCCAGAGCGCCCATCGTGGCAGCACCTGCCATCTGCCCAGCCTGAGCGCCAAGCTGAGAGGGTTGCATACTCGCAGCGCCTTGGAACGACTGTTGCTGCATGGGCGAGAACCCCGCAATCCGCTCACCGCCGTAAGTCTGGTACGGGTTTTTGTTGATGTCCGTTAGCGCCTGCGCTTTACCCAGCGTCTCCTTGGCGTACGGCTTGGCCCAGTCCGGCAGATCGGAAACTTGCGTCTGGCTAGCAGGCGGAGGGCTGCTATCACCGCCACCCAGATACAGGCCAAAGACCCCTGCGTAACGCAGCGCAGAGAGGATAAATTTAATTGGATTCACTTAGGTGCTCCTTGCGGTAGTCGTCGAACCGCTCGTAAAACATGGCCTTCCAGACTTCCGGCAAAACTTCTTTTGCTTTCTCTGCGCCCAGACAAACATGGACCGCATACGCAATGATGCTACCTGCTGCATACCGCAGGCTGTGCGCAATCTCGATCCCGTGCGGGTCTTTGGCTTTCTCAAAAGCGTTAGCGGTCTCATACGAAGAGACCACCACCAACCACATGGGCATGATCTGGTCTTGGATGGCGCGGTAAAACGGATTGGCAGGCAGGTACACCAGACAGGTCAAGAAAGCGCGGTTGATATCATCAGCGCTCACCGGCTTGTCCCGGTCAATCATGTCGTCCCATGTGTGCGCCAGATTAACAAACGCACGATACATGTTCAGGGCGTCCTGATTGCCCCCAAACCACTCCAGTTTGCCTTCGTCTTTCATGCGGGCAGCAACTTCTCAGAGCGGCTATCCACAGCGACCTTACCTTTACCGACAGTCTTGTTGCGGTTCTTCTGCACCCGGTCCATCATGGCGTACAGCTTACGTGCGCCAGCTTCGGTCGAGCCATTGCCTAGCTCAGAGACGATGCGGGCCGGCACAACAAACTCACCATCGGCAAGGCGTGCGGGGCGCTTGTTTGCAATTGTGGCGGGGATGTTATCGCTCACGCCATCACCGGGGCCGCGCAGCAGACGACCACCATCGGAGTAATCACCCAGATGCGAGATGCCGCCACCAGCGGCGTACATCTGCCCACCATTTGCCATGCCCATCATTGCCTCGTTGCGATCAGACATACGCTCGACCGGCAAGTCCATCAGGCCACCATCAGCGGCAAGCCGGGTGTAGCTGGGACGGTAGTAAGTGAACTCGCCCACATCACCCACACGCGTCGGAGGCATTGCACGTCCCGGGTCGTAGGTATAGCGGAACTGTTCGGAGTCACGCGGGGCTTGCGTGTTAGTCGGCTCTTGGAACATTGTGGGCGCAAGGGCCGCAGCGCCGTACTTCAGGTTGTCTTTGGTAAAGAAGCTGCTGGGCTTATCGACAATGGCTTTGATGCCGGTAGTAATCGGATTTGCCGCAGCTTGCTGGGTGGCCTGACTGAATGCGGGACCTTGCGCCGTGCCGATCACGTTGGAGCCGTAATCCGTTGCACTCTGGCGGATGAAGTCATCACTCAGCCCCGCAGCTTTCATCTGCTCATAAGGCACTGTGCGCGGCCCTAACAACGAAGCGTTGTATGACGGGCTGTTCATGACTGGAGCCGGAGTTACCGGAGTTACCGGAGCTATTGGTGTTGCCGGAGCCGCGACCGCAGTGGTGGCAGGCGAAGCGGGGAACCCTGCAAAAGGATCGACTACGTTTTGAACATATTGCGGGGGCAACGCAGTGGCTTGCGGAAGCGCCAAATCAATTGGCACACCACCGGGGGCCGCAACCCCGCTCATAGCAGGAGTCATTTGCGACGCGGCTTCCGCCGCACCCGCACCCGCCGCTTCAGTAGCTGCAGCACCAGAAGCCCCCGCAGCCCCAGCACCCATCACGCTGCCCATCATCCCCGCGCCGCCATAAGCGCCAAGACCGGCCATGATACCTTTGCGCAAGCTGCCAGTTCGCAGAGCTTGCAGACCGCCGACACCCAGACCGATAGTGGCTGCTTTGCTCAGTCCAAAAAGACCGGGGGCAGCCGCACCGCCCGTTGCAAACATCAAACCCGCGCCGATCAGCGTGGGGAGAAGGTTCTTCAGGAAGCCTGCTTCAGGCAGGCCAGTTTGCGGGTTAACAGTCAGTGACCCACCGTGGGCCATAGCAAGCGCTTGCAGCCCCGCGACTTCTTTCGGGGCCATGTGGACGAGCATCGTGTCCGGCCCCCGACCACGGGAAGCCATATCTTGGGCAAGAACTTGTAGGCTCATTGGGGCCTCACAGAATGGGGGTTAATTGAGTCTAACATGGGGGGTTCTCAGAGGCAATCAGCGGCTGATCTCTTCCCAGTCCAAGGAACCAAGCACCTGATCCCCGTTAGATGCTGACGTGCAGGCCAGCGTAATCTCATAGGCAGTCGCGGTGAAAGGGTTGCGCTCAAGCTGGGTGGTAAATAGCGCTTCCTTCAGAATGTCCACGCTGTTTGCGCCTTGGTTGGAGCCTTGGAAATAGCCCGTTGCCAAGATGCGGCCCCCGGTAGAGGAGAACGCTGTGCCGGTGATGTTGTACTCCACCGCCGAGCTGGTGCCCGCGCTCACCCAAGTGCCGCCGGTCGTGGTGCCGTTTGCAACCACCGACCACTGATAGTTTGCGTTGTTTGTAACACCTAAGATTGATATGGCCGTCAGGATGGCGATTGCATCCAGCCGCGTTGATTTCAGGCGGAACGACACGATAGGGTAAACCGTCCCAGCAGTGGTCAGCGTTTTCGGGGTTGTGATGGGGATTCCGGCGGTCAACTGAGCGCCACGCAATTCATACCCGCCCTCAGAGATCACGGTGGAACAGACCTGCTTAAGAGTGCTGGCACCCGTGGTCGCCGCCGTGTTGGTCATCTCATACCGCAGGGGCAGGGAGGCGGTGGTGATGTAGGTCGTATTAACTAAGTTGGCGTGGTCAAAGTTGTGGCACGGGACAAAGACCCCGTTGATGATGAACCCGGTACGCACCGTGCCCAAGCCCAGCCACTCAACGTCCATGTACAGAATCTGCGCCTTGGACGAATCCAGCGTCAGGCCCGACGGGCCGGTGCCATCCATCGGGTCTTGGTTCCAGTCAGCCTGAGCCACACGGGTGTTGATCGGAGCGCCCGTCACACTGCTGCGCTCGACCATGTAGTTGGTGGAACCATCCCGCTCAAAGTAAATGCCGTTAGCCTCGCCGTAGTATCCCGCACGCTGGCGAAGGCCCGCCTTGGCCGTGCCAAACACAAAGGTGTTCATCACCAGCAAGCTCTTGCCCGGCTGATAGGAGAAAACTTTGGTGGTCTCACGGATGATCTGATCGTTGATGGCCGAGCCAACCGTCATGTTGATCAAACCCTCATCCGCGCTGAACGTGGCGGCTGCGGTGCCAGTGATGCTGTTGACCCACAGGTTGTTGTCCGCGTAGCGGTGAGAAGAATCGAACAGCGTCAGGGGGTTGCTGACCCGTAGCCGGTTAAAGGCGTCTACGTTGGTGCCGCCGATTGATACGGGAATTGTTTCCATAGAAGCCACCAGTTGCCCCAGAATGTTGTCCAGCCGGTTGAAGTACAGGCGCAGAACGTCAGCAAACTGATCGTGGTAGCGCTTCTCGTAGTCCGGCGGAGCGGTGGGCAGGCGCGGAGCGACAACCCGGTTGAGTTCAAACTCTGATGTAACGATAAGGGCCATCAGCGTCTTCCATCCGGACGGATATCAATGGCCGGCACACCCAACTGCCAGTTCACGCCCAAGCCATCGGAGCTAACTTTGAATGCCATCTGCCGGCCACGAATGCGGGTGTAGACGATCTGGGTGAACTGTTGCACCGTGTAGTTGCGCTGGCCTTGAAAGTTCTGAGTGCTGGTAACCGTCGGCGTATCTGCGGGGCCGTAGTTGGAGCCGGGGTTCTGGCGCGGGCGCAGCGTGAACGTGACCTGCGGGTTGTTGACGTAGGAACCATCGAACGTAATGTCGGGGAGCATGCGCCATGCAAAGCCGTAGTTGTGCCCGTCACCGATGTTGAAGTCGGCGGACTGGATGTAAGCACTGATCGGGCTGGGTGGGTTGGTGGTGCCGTCGTCCACGCCACTCTCGTGGTAGACCAACTGATTGCCGTAGGTTGTAGCCACCGGGAAGTCACGCAGCGGCGAATCCAGCCACGCGGTTCTGCCAAGGTTGCCGTAGCTCCACACACGCTCAAGGTGGTTGTAAATGACGTAGCGGTCAATCACCGTGGAGTTGGCCGAGCAGTAGAACCACCAGATTTCGTTGTAAGCCTCATTGGTGCCCGCGAAGAACTGGTACTGCTGCTGAAGGTTGATGTCGCCAAAGATGTACTGGCGCAGAGGGCAGTACAGGGTCTCAACGCGGCCCGAGTACATATAGAATTTATCCAGCCCCATCCAGTACGTGATGTTGGCTGCGGTGGCAGCAGCGTTGGGGCTGGCAATCGATGTGTTAGCGCCCAGAATCTGGAAGCCCCAAACAAACGGCGCGCCAAGGTACTGCATGGAATAGATGGCGGCATCCGTCCAGACCAAAATCTCCTGCCGGGTTTGCAGGTTGGCAACGATGCTGGAGCCGGTGGACAGGCGATAGCTGCCGGCCTGATTGGTAGCCGACGGGGTCCAAACGGCGTAGTTTTCTTGGTCAGACCAACGGATCAGGAGCGGATCGAGCGTTGCGGAGCCGTAGTCATTACAGCCAAAGGCAAGCACAAACCGCGAAGCATCGGACACCGACACTGCGTTACAGATGCTGGGGCAGCCCGCGTCCGTCTGGTAAATGCCTGAACTAGCGGGAGAAAGAAGTCCTGCGCGGTCGTAGATCAGTGGGTTGGGATTAACCGCCCAGTAATAGAGTGCTCCGCCTCGGGGGTTGATGACCAAGTCCTGACCAAAGTTGCTCTGGCTCCACAGTCGCAGTTGCGCTGTCACACCCGACGTTGCCGATTCGCCCCAGCCGGTTGCGTTGCTGTATTGATTAACAACGGCCCCATCGGCATGGGATATGGCAGTGCTGCCCACACCTCGGGTGCAGCCGGTGAAAGTGGTTGGCGTTTTACCCGAATAGGTGATGTACTCACCACCAATACCGATTGCACCTGAAGCAGCAAACCCAGTGGTAGAGACAACCGTGATAGTCGTGGCGCTGTCGTTGAGTGCGCCGTTTAGCGTCGTGGTTGCAGAAACCGCAGTCGTGCCACCCCAGCCGCCAGCACCCCAGCCCGTGAGCGTGGTGAAAATCTCTTCACCGATAGATATCTGATACGCAAAGGTAGCTGCGCCTGTGGTGCCCGACGATGTAGCGGGAGAGCTAACCGTGATGCTGTAGGTGGACGAATCGATATAGGTGACGCGGAACTCTTTGTTCAGCGCCGCAGCAGGGATGCCGTTGACCGCACCACCCACGCCGGAGATCGTGACAAAGTCACCAGTTTTTGCGCCATAGCCCGGATCGTTGACGATGACGGTGGTCGAACCGCTGGTGGTCGTGAAGGCATTAGCCGCAATAACGTTGGTGTCCCGCAAAGGCGTGACATCGTAGAAGTTGCCGCCATTGGACTGCTGGATGTAGTACTTCAGGTGCGTGCCCAAGCCCATCAGGTTGTAGCTTGCAAGGGTGACCCAGTTCCACAGCGCCCGGCAGGTGCCCCAGAACGATCCAGTCGGCGGGGGCAAAGACGCGCCGTTGTTGAAATAGCCGCCGGTGTCGCGCTGCCAACCGCCAAGCTTTTCCGGATAGCCCGAGCGAAAGCGCACCTTGTCCATCTCGAACCAAGTGCCTTCGTTAGCCAGCGTCGTGGATTCGCGATTAACGCCCGGTCGTAGCTGGATTTTTTGCAGCGGCATGAGCGCCCCTTTATGCGGTCAAAACCTCTTGCGCGTGTTTAATGTGCGCAATCCGGTCGTCTAGTCCAATGGTACCGCCGTTGATCTTCTTTGTCATCCCGGTGAAGTCTTTAGCATCAGCCTCTTTATTGAGCTGACGCTTGTTCCAAAACCACCCGGCAGTCAGCGCTGCGTACTTGGGCACCAACACGTAATCCGGGCTGTGGATGAAGTCCATGTTCAGGGCGTCTCCGGCCAACGTGTAGTTGTCCTTGCCGGTGAGCTGGATCAGACCGCGCCCGTGGTACAGCCAACCCTCACCCGTCTCCTCCGGCCCGTTGCCCATACGCCCTGCGTATACTTTATTAGCAATCTTCTCGGGGTTGCGGTGGTAGGGTTTGGCGGACTCCAGCGTCGGGAAGCGGCTCGGCCATGTCTTCATGAGGCCCTCTGCGCTGTAGTTCATGTTCTCCTCCAGCCGGGTGAAGTTCATGGACTCATGGGCGCACTGTCCGATAAACGCAGCTTGGCGCTCGGGGGTGTTGATCTCATAGCGGTGAAAGACCTCTTCGAGAGGTTCAACCCAGTCAACGCTGATTTTGAGTTTGGCGAGGGTGTTGGCGAGGCTCATCATTTAACTGCAGGTGCTTTAGAGAGAAGGTCGGTTTTAGCCTGTGAACCAGCGCTAGAACCAAAATAGTAAGCAATGATCCCGGTCCATGCGGTGCCGAGGCTGCCCAACATCATCAGGATAGGCGGGTTGTTGGAGTCCACGCGCCCAAGCAACATCATCACAAGGATGCCGAAGAACCCGACGGTGACAATCGCCGCCAGAACCGGAGGGACAATGGAGCGGGTGGTGGCCTGCATTTCACGGGCGCTCTTCCTGTCGTCCACCGCCAGCTTTTCAAAGTTCAGGCCCAGCTCGTTAGCCTGCTTTTGGAGTTCGATCTCAGCGATTTTGACCTGGGCGATCTGCTCGGCAGTGAGCTTGTTGTTGGAGATCAAGTCCCCGACCTTCTCCGGCTCCACGCCAATCGCCTTAGAGATAGCGGAGACGGCCATACCGGCCAGCGGACCGCCCATCGCAGTGGCGATAGTGGGGGCAATTTGTTTGAGCCATTCCATTACTGTTTACTCCTTGCCAACATGGTTGCTGCAATCTGCAAGAGGACGCGGTACTGGTCCACATCCGGCGGTTCTTCTTTCCATCCAACGGTGATCTGCCCGACCAACTTGCCCGGCTCTGGAGGAACCCCCACCCGGCAGCCGTAGGTCATTCCCTTTTCCATGTACCACAGACCAATTTCAGACTGCGCCGTCTTGTAGTGACTGCACGGGATCTCACCGGCCATCAGCGCCACAACGTCCCTATTGTTGGCGACGTTGGAGGTGAAGAGGCCCACATCCAGCCCGTCGTGCTCCTTCTCCCTGCCCTGCTTGGTGTACGCCCGATGCAAGACGCGGGTGCCAAACATGGGGTTCACCTTGAATATAGCTACGACTGTAGCGTCGGTGTTCCGAAATAGATGCGCTGCTGCATCCTCCACCCGGTCTTCAGCGATGCTGGGGAGCTTTTGCTGCTCCTTGTAGGCCCCGATCAGGAAGGCTTGGTTCTGCCAGATGAAGTACCCCACGAACGCGAAGATCGCCATCAGGAGGATGGCAAACAGCTTGAACGGCGAGTCCACATAACTGAGGACTTTGTCGATCAGACTGTTGTGGTTGATCTTCTCTTCGCTCACGACACAGCCTGTTTAACGATGAAGATGATGATGACGCCGATGATGACAACACAGATCGCTCCACCGATGATCTGCGCCATGAGCAGCCGCTGGGCAACAACACGCTTGCGCTCAGCCGCAGCAATCCTTTCGGCCTTTTCGCGGGCCTGTTTAAGCTTCATCCGCTCTTTGAGCATCATCTCCCATAACTCAGGGTACCCGCCGTAGACGAGCTGATGTTTGAGCGCTTCCTCTGCTTCCCGCAGAGCGTTGGCCTGCATGACTATTTCCATCGCCCGTGCGGTGTCGGACTTGCCCGACTTGCCCGCATCGTTTGCGGCCTTCTGGACTACGTCACGCGCATCAAAGAACTTTCCAAACTCACCGACAAGGCCGTTGATGTCCTTGCCTAATTTGATGGCTTTCTGAATGCCCGCTACCGCAGCCTGCGCGGTCGCAAATGCGGTAATGGGATCGATCATGGTTTACACCCACGCTTTAGCAGCCTCATCCCAAGTGCATGGGAACTTTCCTTCGGGCATCGGCACGGGCGCTTTCCAAAGGCAACTATCCTCATTTAACACCCAGCTTGGGTACGGCTTGGGCGGAATAAAGGCATCACGTTGAGCGTCGTAGGTGTGGCCTATACCGGCGTAGTTCTTTCTGAACGCGATACCGCCAGCAGTGTGTACGCCGCCGCTGGTGTTGTAGCTGGTGCGCTTGCAGACCAGCCCGCGAAACTCTCCGTAGAACTTTTCCCAGTCCGTGCCTGCGTCGTCCCGGCCAGTAATTACTTCAACAACCACGTTGTTTGCATCAAGAAAAGCGTAGTGCGCCATCATTGACCTTAAGAAAAAGTAACGGTGCCAGTACCACCAGTTACCGTCACAACGGAGTCTGAACCCACCGTTGTCGTCGAAGAAGACAGGCCACCGCTGATGCTGATGTTCCAGCTTGACGGAAAACGTAAGATGACAACGCCCGATCCGCCCGAGCCGCCAGAGCGGAAACCAAAGCCACCCATACCGCCACCCCCGCCGCCGGTGTTAGCAGCGCCATTGGAGTTGCCGAGGTAACCAGCATTACCGCCACCGCCAGCACCGCCAAAGCCGGGGTTTTGCTCTCCAACACCACCGTCACCGCCACCACCACCGCCGCCGCCACGGGTTACCGCAGAGCCAGTAATGCTGGAGCTTAAGCCTGCACCACCATCCGGGCGGTTGGCACCACCGCCAAAACCAGTTTGGCTTGCACCGCCGCCACCGCCGCCAGTCTCCGAACCAAAAGCGCTTCCGCCCGGACCGCCAGCAAAGCCTTGCCCGGCTATGCCTGAGCCACCACTTGTGAACCGCCGACCGCCACCACCTGAGCCGCCTGAGCCACTGTTACCCTGTCCGCCCCCCGTGGAGGTTATGGACGAAAACACCGAGCTAGAGCCGGGAGAATCAGAGCCACCACCACCGCCCACAGTAACGGTTTGAGATGCGCCGGGGGAAATGTTGAGAGTGCCGGTCCTGTATCCACCAGCACCGCCTGCACCGCTGGTATCACTGTCTGCAAACGCGCCGCCACCGCCACCTGCCAGGACAAGATATTGAACGGGCACAACGTTGGATTTGCCGTATCCGTCGGACAAAGAGATGGTGCCGGTCGGCTTATTAAATAGCCGCCGCACCGCAGGACTGTTCAGGCTGATGTTGGCGGTCGGACTCAGGCCCAACTCCACGTTGACCTGAGACATTGAAATCGGACCCGAGGAAGGCAGCGTCATGACTTACCTCTTTCAGGGAGTGCCGTAGGCGGTGACGTTACCAGTCATGATGAAGTTGCCGGACGAGTCCATAGAGCCGACGGTGGTGGCGCCAAACCTAAACAGCAGCTTGCCACCGGACTCCGTGATGGTCCAGTTGGTCGTCGTCAGGGCGCCAGTGCCAATCGCCACATTACCCGTGCTCAAAGTGTTCGTGTCGGCGTTGTAGGCCAGACCGCTGTCAATAAACGGCGATTGGTTGCCCGTAGCCTGCGCGCCCACCAGCACCAAGGAAGTCGTGGTATCAGAGCTGGTCGTCGCGCTGATGTTGATGTTGGTGGCGTTGGTCGCCGTGGTGGCAGTATCGGCATTACCCGTGACGTTGCCGGTCAGGTTGCCCGTGACGTTGCCCGTGACGTTGCCAGTGAGGTTACCCACCACCGTGCCAATGATGTGGGTGTTCTGGAAGTAGAAGTTGGTCCCCTCAGACCAGACCGTCATGGTCTTGCCCGCCGGAATAGTGACCCCAGCACCCGCAGCGGTCGTGTTACCAATCACCGTGGAGTTGTAGATCGTAGCGGCGTAGCTGCTGGCGTTGTAGATGACGTAGGTCTTCTCTGCTGGGGGCGCATAGACCGCGAAGTTGGCTGCCGTTGTCGTGGTCAGCGCAATCGTCATGTTGCGCGCTTGGTCAGCCGCACCGTTCAGGGCCGTGAGCGCTTGGTTGGCCGAGATAACGGAGACGGATACATACCCGGCAATGGCCGACTCAACCAGCGTGCCCAGATTGGTGTTGGTCGTGTTACCCCACGTACCGGCTTGATCGCCCGTCGTGATCAGTTCGATCCGCAGGCTGGGGGAATAGGTGCTCATTACGAGGCTCCTTATTGGGAATTAGGGATATTTTGCCAGCCCGGGTTCTGGGCGTCATCTATTCCAGTCCAGCCCGGCGTCTGCGTGTCGGTGATATTGACCCAATCAGGGTTCTGGGTGGTGATGATCTTGACCCAGCCGCCCACCCCGAAGCTGTCGGCCAGAGCGGCGTTCTCGCTGATCGCCACGTTAAACGCTGCCGTGATGGCCCGGATATCGTCGCTGCTCAGGTTTTCGATCAGGGAAAGCAGGAAGTTGGATGTCACCACCTGCGCATCCGCCGCCGACAGATTCTCCGTGATGGAGTCCACGAAGACAAGGATGATGGTGGAAATATCCGCAAGGGATGAGTTTTCAGAGATGGCAGCAGCAAACTGCGCGGCGGCATTTCGCACATCGTCCATGTTGACGTTCTCAGCCACAGACTGGGCGAACTGAGCGGCGATGGTTGACGGGTCGTCCAGATTGGCGTTCTCAGCGATGGACTGCAAGAAGTTGGACTGCTGGGTGCTGGCGTCCGCCACTTCCAAAATGTCCTCCGTGCGGGACTCCAAGGCGGCAAAGAAAGGCACCGGGTCGTCTGCAAGGACTGCGTCTTCTGAGATGGATACGATAAACAGGAGCGAAATAACAGAGGCATCCGCCAGATCGGAGTTCTCGCTGATGGATTGCAGGAAGTCAGACTGCTGGGCGCTGGCGTCGTCCATGCCCACGTTCTCGTTCACGGCCCCGAAGAAAATGCCAGCGGTGGACTCAACCTCCGCCATCGTGACATCTTCGGTCTGGCTCTGGAGGAACGCGGACAGTTGGGTGCTGGCGTCGTCGGAGTTCAGGTTCTCCGTCAAGGAGAGGGCAAAGTTATTCCCTGCCAGTGAGGCAAACGGTACTTGGGAAAAACTCGCGATGCCGAACATTTAAACGCCCAGCGCGGCCTTGATCTGATCCGGGGTAGCAGCGGCATCGATGGCGGTCTGGATGGCGGCGTACTTCTCGCGGATTGCCTGACGGGCCGCTTCTGCGCCTTCCATTTGGCCGGGAATCTGCTTGGCGATGGCCTCATCATGGGGTGCGAACTCTGCCGAGCGGGCTGCCCGGCGCATGTCATGGCCGATGGATTTTGCTTTGGTGACGTTGATGACGATCATGCTTTACTCCTGATACTGCCACGCGGCACGGAACGTGCGGTCGGACGGAATGTCAGCGACATCCACGATCTTGTAGGGCTTGCCCGCCGGAACGTCTTTGGCCGCGATCTGTTCAATGGTCAGGCCGCACTCGTCAGCGGGGACAATGATGGCAACGCCATTGTCGGTGGGGTAAATGATTCGTTGGTTCATGGTTAGTCCTTAGCGGAATACTTGAAAAGAAGCCTGAGAT
>Ga0315909_10006108_pt1 | contig 13679 bp, 23 predicted proteins | sample LakEriMetagenome_11_FD_203527 | JGI IMG/M metagenome (GOLD analysis project Ga0315909, IMG submission 203527) | Freshwater fungal communities from buoy surface, Lake Erie, Ohio, United States - Buoy 2 MA125 | ecosystem: Environmental > Aquatic > Freshwater > Lake | place: USA: Lake Erie, Ohio...
AATCATCGAGCGTTTCAGCAAACCGGTTCTGAACTTTCTTGTCCTTGATACCGGTTACACAGTACACGCCCTGCGATGGCAATGCTTTCTCGTAAAATTGTCTTAACATTTTCAACTCGCAGAGACAGAAAAGGCGGGGGCGAAGGCCCCCCGCCAACCGAAAGGTCAAATCAAATCTTCACTCCTATCATCGACTCGATGTAAATCTTGGCGTCAATGATCGTACGAGCAGGAAGATAGCCAGCCTTCATGTCTTGCTTAACAAGATCCATGAAAACCTCAACGGTCTTACGCTTGTTCTCACGAATGCCCCTGCCTCGGAACCAGTTGTACACGCTGATGCGTGAGGTTTCCAAAGCCTTAGCAACGTAAGCCGCAGGCAGGTTCGCCTCTACACACAGCCTGCCAAGTTGGACGCCGAGACTACCTCCGTCCGCTCTTTGCAGGTTTAGTAGGAATCTTTCACTGTATGGGCGAGCCACGAGCTACCTCACTTCTTTGTCCATTCCTTCAAAACGTCAGCCACATCCGCTGCCTGTGCAGGTTTCTTAGCCTTGCTCGTCACAACGGGTTCAGCGACCGACGCTTCGGGGGCGGCAGGAGCAGCAGGAGCATCACCCTCATCCTGCTGATATACCGTCAACTTCACTGCATTTTCAGCAGCGGGCTTCTTGGCTTGGTTGGCGAGGACATCAATGATGTCTGCCGGTACACCCGCCACAGGCGAGAACAACACGCGAGGTGCTGTAGCCTTGGTGTCAAACTGCATCTTAGTGACGACGCGACCAGCCGAGATGTTGTGGTTGGCCAGCATCTTGACGTAGGCACGGAACGGCCAGCGACCGTTGTCCTCATCACCGAAGGCAGACGTAGCAGGCAGAACCAACTGCATGATGTCGCCGCTCGGATCGTTCGGAAGCACCACTGCGGTACGCCATGACAGACGACACGCTGCGCCAGTACCACCCTGACCCGATCCCTTCACCGACCACGGACACTTGTCGCATGACGATGCTTGCGGGTTCTTCACCTCGGGATCAGGCACCTTGGAGTCCGACGACCAGCAAGCAGGGCTGACCTTCTCGCCTTCCTTGAATGCACCCGTGTAGTAGGTACGGCTCGGGTTGTGTGCCATCTTCACGAAGATCACGTTCATGTGACGGTCTTCGATAGCACCGACTTCCTTACCGCCTGCCATCTTGCGGAATACGCCGCCCTTGATAGAGATACGCTTGTTACCGCCGGTACTATTACCGGCAATGGCTTTTGTATCTTCGTCCAGACCAAGCTCAACGTTGGCAAGCTGATTCTGGATGCTTGCAATAATGCTGTTACTCATCTTCAAACTCCTCAGTTACTAGCCTTACGCACCGTGATGCCAAACTCGCGCATCACACTAACACCGGGCGGCAGGCCATCGGCTTCGTTCTCGGCCATGTACTGCTTGAAGTTGCCCTGATGAATTCGTTTCTCCAGAAGTTCCAACGAGGCATTCTCGATGATGAACTTCCTGAAGTTGTCCCAGTCTTGGCAGAAGAACCGCTCGTTGAGCTTACGCATGATCGTGCCGTGCGTAGTCTTGATGCTGTCTGCATTGATGTTGTTGCATACGTCGAGCAGCAACGCCTCGATCTTGGACATGTCCTCTTTTAGCTTGGCGTCCTTCGCCTCGTACTCGCGCAAGATCTTGTCGCGCTCGCTACGAATATTGAGATACGCCTGAACCGCTTCTTCCGTATTGATGTTACTCATCGTTATCCTCCAACTCTTGTTTATACAGGTCTACTAACTTCTGATGGTTATCGACTTTGCCTTGCAGCATTCGATACATCTTCTTCTCAACTTCACTGCCTTGCAGGTGGACGACGGTCATGTTGTTCTTCTGACCAACACGGTCGATACGCGCAACGCATTGCAGGTAAGTCTCTACACTCATCACAGGCGACCAGAAAACTACCGTGTCAGCAGCAGTCAAAGTGATGCCGTGCGATGCAGACTGAGGCTGCACCACTAGAACGCGAGGGTCTGGTTGAGTTTGGAATCGCTCAATGATTTGCGAGCGTTCGCGGGCGGAGACTGAACCTTGTATGACTTCACAACTGATATCCTCACTGTTCAAAAACTTGGTTACTACACCGATAGTATGTAGGAACCCTACGAATACTACAACTTTGTTTAACGTTTCATCAAGCACTTCTTTGAGCGCATTGAGGCGGGGCTTCACATCAAACTCGATGGTCTGGCCTTGGTCTGTGTAGACTGCACCGCCTGAAATCTGTAGGAGTTTGTTGAGCGCAGCGGCAGCATTGACCGCGCTGATCTGTTCGCCTGCTGCCTCTACAAGTAGTTGAGCTTTCAGGTTTTTATAGAAGGCAGCGACCTGTGGCGTCAAAGGTACGTCGCGTGTCTGGTACACAACAGGTGGCAGGTCGAGACACTCTGCCTTGGTATACCGGATGGCTGGCTGCAATGCCTCGTGCACCCGACGCTCCGAGTTGAGCCTTGGCTTCCACGTGAACCGGCTGACTTGGTACATCACAATGTCCTTCCATGCACCGGTATAGCGGGGCACTCGGGTCGGACTAACCAGCTTAGCCAAGCCAAACGCATCGACAGGTGACTGCGCCGCTGGCGTACCCGTCATCATCCAGAGCCGAGTGCTGGGCTTCAGTAACTTAGCCAACGTCTTCCAGCGCCGCGTCGTTGCGCTCTTATAAGCGTTAGCTTCGTCTACGATGATGAGATCAAAGCCGCCGTTGGCCAGATCATCAAAGACCGTATGCACACCATCGAAGTTAATGATGATGAATTCGTAGTCGCCCTTGATTAGCTTGCGACGTTTCTCTTGTGACCCGTGGGCTACGCCACAAGTCCGGTGCATAGCAGTCTTGAAGATGTCGGCTTGCCATGCGGAATACATGATCGACAACGGGCAGATGACAAGGACACGATTGATGTGCCCCAGATTCATCAGGTAATCCGCAGCCCAGATAGCCGCAGAGGTCTTGCCTGTACCTGCCTCGTTGAAGCAGAACGCTCGCTGGCGCAGCGACAAGAACGAAGCTGTGTCCTTCTGATGCTCGAACGGCTTATAGATACCCGGCCAGTTGTAGTCCCGCAGCATCGGTGACGGAACGTTCGGCAGCGCACTGTCTGGTGCTTGTTCGTCTACATAGAATGCCAACGATGCAGCTTCAGGATAATCCCAGTACACCAGCAATTCTTTGCTGTACGCATCGCCGCCCAAGGATTTGCTCTTGGCTATGTGTGTAAGCGCGGCGTTTGCCATCGGAGTCGGCAGCACCATTTGTAACGCTTTGTTATCTACGATGTTCATAGGTTTCCTCACAAAAGCCCCTTACGGGGGCCAGTCGGCTTAGACACAGCCCGGAAAAAGCATTGCTTTATAAAACTGTTCTAAGCAGGCACGGTTATGCGTTGGGTGTTACGCAGGAGTGAGGTAGCAACTCCCTATCCTACACACTCATGCCTTGTGTGGATTCTGTTATCGCTCCTTGTAGAACTCACAAGTTTTGACCGGGCACCAACCACACAACGGAGTCGGTCTTGCAGGCCACTTGTCAGATACAAAAGCGATTTCTAATCTCCTCAGTTCGGGTTCAAAGACAGACCAAAGTTTCGGAATGTCTTCACGTTCATACTCTTCGGACACAAACGAATTGTGTGCAACGAACAGTAAGCCACCCTTGATGTACTCAACGTCAGGGAAATGTTCAAAGGTCATCAACGCCATCAGCTTCAACTGCTTCGGATCAGGATAGCGATTGCTGCCCGTCTTGTAGTCAACGATGTAGGCTTGTTGATAGTCCGCCACAAGCAAGTCCACGATGCCACGCACCCAGTAGTCAGGTGAGTCAAAGTCGCATCGCTCCTTGTTCGCATTCAGTGCCATCTTGTACTCGGGGTAGTGTTCACCCGGCGTGGATCTCAGCACATCCATCATCGGCTGAAACCGCTGGTAGTTCTTAGCCAACGGAGTACCGTCACGCACGTAATCTTCCAGAGCCTTGTGAACTTCCGTCCCATACATCATCTGCTCCGTGACTTTCTTCACGAAGTTTTGTTTGATCTTGACCTCGTGATACTGCTTGGGGCAGTTGATGAAGTCCTTCAAACTACTGAATGACCATTTAACATTCGCCATAAGACTCACCATACTTTGCTTCACACGCGACGGGCAAGCCCTCAGCCCACGCAGGTGGCGTTGACATCACTTGAGTAATCGTCGTAAGCGCATGTTCCATATCGCTTTTTGGTGCCACGATCACAGCCGCGTCATGCACCGTCAACACAGGGCGATAACCCTGCTTCTGGATCTCTAGCATCTGCTCACCCACGATGATGCGAGCCAAAGCCTGCACCACGTTCTCGACCATCGCTCCGCCCCAGATAGACTGGATACCTTTGCGTGAGTCATAGATGAACCGGTCGTTGCTCTTACGCAGCTTCGAGTAGCGGATATGTAATCCATTCGGCAGGCGAATCCCTTGCGGCGTGATCCACAAGCACTTGTGCTTACCGATGGAATACTCTTTGGCTCCGGTTGGCCAACCAGACAGATGCACCAAAGCCCTGTCGCACTCTTCCCACAACGCCGGAATCTTGTGGTTGGCACTGCGGTACAGATCGACGATGCGCTTGCATTCCTCTTCAGGCAGGTCAGCCCCCGGAGGTTGAGTCTTCAACGTATGCTGAAGCTTCTTCGCTCCGGTGCCGTAGCCCAGTCCAAGGACGCAGGTCTTACCGACGAACCGCTCGACCGGGTTGGCCTTGCTGATCTGCTTCTTGTAGATCTTCGTGGCAAAGATCGAATACACATCCTCGCCATCACGGAACTGCTTGACTACATCTTCTTGGCCAGCCAACCACGCAAGGACGCGAGCCTCGATCTGCGAGGAGTCGCAGTTGATAATGACATGCTTTGGCGGAGCCACCACTGAATTCTTGAGTGCCTTCTTTCTCTTGTCTCTTGAAGGAAGGTTTTGAAAGTTGACGGCTTCCGAGCCTGCCCAACGACCCGTGTGAGCGCCGTAATACTTGAGCGGGATAGGTAGCCTGCCGCGATTCCTAGCACCAATATGAATAAAGCGTTCAATGCGTGACTCCTCTATGGTTGACTTGGTGCCGAGACGAACGGCACATAACTGCTGAATAAACGGATCGTCATGCTCCGTTAGCTCGATGAAACCCTCGTCATTCTTGGCAAGGGCAAATGTTTCCTTGTTCGTAGTCGGGCTGATCTTAGTCGGGGGCGTGATCCCAAACTCGGTCAGGAGCGCAGCGAACTGCGGATTGCTGGCCAACTTCTTGCGGACATCTTCCTCTGTCTCGCAGCCCAGCTTGCTCATCAGCCCAGACAACAGCGTAGACTTCTCTTGCTTGATCTCTTCAAGCCGCGTTACCAGTAACGCATCATCAACCGTCAACACCGGCTGCGTGTACATCCGCAAAGTCATGTCGATTAGGTCAAGCTCGGGTGACGGGAACCCCTCTTCGAGAAGCCGAATGAAAAGTTTGTAGGTTAGGTTTACATCGTTTATGCAATATCCTGCATAACGCGCCAAGTCTTCCTTGCTAAAGTCAGCGCGGCGTTTACCGAGGGCATCGACAACTTCCGTACCTTTCTTACCAAGACCATACCGCTCTGCCAGCGCAGCCAACGATCCACCTGCATCGACACCATGAATAGCCCGAGCCATACACAGCGTATCGAAATATTTAGCAGGCGTGATCCCGAAGTACCACGACAAGATCGCTCCATCAAACTGCATGTTGTGGCAAAGCAGTGCGGAGTTAGTCCAATCAACTTGGTTGAGCCAAGCCTTGGTCTCTTCCTTCGTACCGCTGAACCACACGGGAGCATCGTCATCAATCTTCATCGCCACGCCGATCACTTCAAAGCGTGGGTTGTTGATGTACTCCTCGGTCGTGAGCTTCTTCAGCCCGTAGTCCGGGGCATAGTAGGTTTCAAAATCTAACGTGACAAAACTCATTTAGCTACCTTCATCCTGATTAGATGCCAACCCTTTGCTGTTTCCACAAAACCGGCGATGCCCAATGCTTCGACCGACCGGCAACTGCCGAACTTATAACGATGTGCTCTGAACGATTCTGGAGTAGCGAACTTACGCTTACACTCCGTACATCTTCTTTGCTTTTTTACGACGACTGTCATTCTTCAACCTCGCTACCTCTTTGCGTAACCAAATAATCTCGTCCCGACAAGCCCACAACACGCTGCCCACAGTGAGAAACTTCATCTCTGTTGTCGTCGAAGCATCGTTGATTTCAGTGGGTAATGCCTGAATCAAATCCAAGATATCGTCCTCAATTTCCACCCTTCTTTCTCCTTTTGTACATCGCTCTTCTCGTCTCAATCCAGTGCAGTATCCGATGGCAGTTGGCACAGAGCGGTATGCATTTCTCCTCTGCTTCCTTGATTGCCTCGGTTATGTTTCTTTGTCTCACAGCCAAGTAATTAACAGATCGCTTACCTTCTTTGATGACATGGTGAAAGTCAATGATAGCCGGGTGCTTTTTCCGACAATGACTACACCGCTGCTTCGACTTGTATGCGATCCACTCTACTCTGTTTTTATCTCTGTCCTTTCTCGCTCTTTTAATAACTTCTTTCCGATTTCCTTCGTACCACTTCCGTGAGTACAGCTTCTGCTTGGCCTTGCGTACGGCCTCGTCCTTGTATGGCATCAACCCCCCTCAAAGTCTTTTCTTCCAGTACAACGCTCTTGCGAACGAGTACAAAACTTTGGGGGTGTATAGCCTGAAGCCACACGAGATCAGGTTGTTGGCACTCGGTATATTGTCGGTGGTATCCGACACAGCCCATCTATACCCATGCCTTCTAGCCCACTGAACTCGCAGCCGGATCATCTGCCGCTGAATACCGTACCCCCTGTAGGCACTCAGCACACCACAACGACCCAGATATATCCCGTCTTCCATTTGCTGTGATGGCGACAGACAACTAAATCCAACTGGGGTAGCCCTGTGGTGCGCCATCCACCACACCCCGTCCTCGGGAAAGTACAGACCATCCGCCGGGAGACACGCCTTTTGCAGCACTTTTAGTTGCCGCTTGATGCCCGGATCTGAAGGATCAACTTGCCCATAGGTGATCTTCATAGGTCATGATTTTACCCTATTTAAATTTTGCCATCTCCACCCTTTCCCGCAAGTGATCCAGTTCAGTCTTCAAAGTACTCAACTCTAACGAGAGGACTGTAGCCTCGTCGAACAGTCCCGCTCTCCGTATATTCTGCAAGGATCGCTCGACGCGCTTCTGCTGACTTTGACCATAGCCCCAAGGGGCAGCTTTCAGTTCGTCTTTCCACGCGCCGGGCGGGGACAGATTGTCTACAATCATTGACGTTTCCGTTACCACCCTCGGCTTTGATTCTGTCGTCATACTGTTTTATACCTCGGTGAACTGCACCTGCCATGTGGTATTGAGCAATACCCCATAGCTCCACTAAATCTTTGTATTTCACACGCTCGTCAAATTCTCGTGCTATACGTTTGCGTTCCAGTAAAAACTTATACTGCTCGAATGTAAGAACCACGTTGAACCTCGATAGCCTCGTGTAGACCTTACCCTCGATTTTCTTTCCTCGTTTCATCTCGCACCAATACTAATAATTTGCACATCACATGGGACTGCGTACGATTGTTATTGTCGATGTCGTACTGCTTGGCATACATCTCGATGATGTCCCACCGGATGACTTCAAGATCGCCGTTGTCACCAATCTTTGCCCATACCGTCTCGCTCGGCACAGCCTTCACGTGGGTCTTATCCACGATCAACTCGGCGTACTCTGCATCCTTCGGCGGCTTCACCGCTGCTTCTACTCTTGCCATGTCACATCTCCTTCGCTACTGCTAACCATTCGTCGGCGTATTCCACGTTGCCCCAGTCTTTGAACCAAGGGCCACCTCGTGTGAAGTGAACAGCCACGGGGTTCGGGCAGTCGTTCTTCGTATGCCACCCTTCCAAGTAGTTGTATGCAATCGGCAGCGCACCGATGTGTGTCCCCGCCCATTTCAGTTGATGTAAGTACATCCCAGTGCCGATGTTGACCTGCTCCAATGTCAGCCCATGCTTCACACTCTCGTGGCCGCAGTTGAACAGCATCAGGCTCGACCAATTCTTTCTCGGGTATTGGTGTTGTACCGCACCGTCCATTTTGATCGTCTCTTTCGGCTTGTATCTGTGCTGCACCACCATGACAGGAACGCTCGGGTCAGCGTAGTCCATGATCCCTGCCACATCGCCTCGCCAGAGGAAGTCACAGTCCATAAACAGTGCCCACCCTTCGTATCCTGCAAGATACGGTACGAGGAAACGGGTGAAAGAGAACTCGGTAGAGGAGAGAGGGTCATGCTCCCGCCAGTACAGGTTCCGTTCGCGCATCTCCTGCTGCTTGATCGGCTTGATGTCGAGCCACTCGGAAGAGTTTCTAGCCAACGACTCTCTGCATACCTGATATGCAATGTCCTCACGACTGTCCCAACCGATAAAGATTTTCATCACGCCACCTCGAACAGCTTCTTTCGTGCTTCGCCCTTGAAGTGCAGGATCTTGGCATCGTCGGTCTTGTGTTCAGGTAAACAACCATACACAGACTCATTGATCTCGCTCACCCGCTCGGGATACTTTTTGGCATAGATACGTAACGCTTCTTGGTCGCCGTACCATCTGCGGAACTTTGGATCGAGCGCATCGTAGATCGCCAGTAAGTCCTTCCACACCTGCGGATTCTTGGCAACGATTGTGCAGCCTACGTACGGATACACCTCGTCAATCGTCTTGCCTTCATACTCGGAGAAGTTGATCCCACGTTGGTCAACATTGAAGATCGCGTCACGCTGAAACTCTCTTCGCAGGAACACTACATCTTTGTATGGCTCCAACAAGTCTTTCACCACGATCTTGTCCTGCACCAACATATCCGTATCCAAGTACATGGCGGGGAGGATTGAACTCGCGTAGGTTTCGGCGTATGCCTTGACTCGGTGATAGCACAACTCTTCCCGATTAACTTCGCTCTCCACTCGTCGCGTGATACCCATCACATCTGGTGTGTAGCAATCCGTATACATCGTGATGAAGGCATCAGGATTGTGCCGTAGCAGCGACTTCACCATCTTCTGTGGCTGAGAAATGTCATCGCCCACATGGAAGAAAGCAAAGTGGTTGTACGAGGGATCACGCAGCATATACATCCGTTCCAACTCTTCCTTGACTTGGCGAACCTGCAAGTCCCACGGAGCGTTCATGTTCTCGCGCTGAAAGATCTTCACCTCGGGATACCAAAGACTCCGATACCCGGCTCGATTGTTCCAGTACCACAACTTGTTCGCATCGAGCAGCATGACAGGCTTTCCCATCGCAGCAGCCAGATGCACGTTGGCATTGGACGGAGAAACGATTACGTCACACAACTCCATAAGCGCAGCGACGTTCTCCAAGTCCAAGAAGGTATCAATGTGCGTCGTGATCAGGTTCGGGTGAAAGTCTTTCGCCTCTTCCTGCGGCTTGCCGTACTGAAGATTGATGAACACGCTGTTGGGTATATCGAACAGCGACCTGAACCCTTCCAATCCCACAGACTTATGCTCACCGATGGCAGGTGCAGTACTTGCCCATGACAGGCCGATCACTCGCTTGCCTTCCAATTTGAGTTCTTTCTTCAACAGTCCAACCCGGTGCGGGTCAGCCTTGATGTAACTCTCACTACGGGTTGGCAAGATGTCGTAAACACTATTGATAAAGTATTTACCAAGGCTTGCAATCGGGATGTGCGAGTCATGCTCCGTCATCTTGACCTTGGCATTGTGCGGCAGGAACGTCACGTTCTCGGCCTTGCAGCCACGCTGCATCAGCGGAGCCAACCGCATATCCACTAGCACAACAACGGACTCGACCTCCTTCGCCAACGCCTCGATGAGCGATGCGTAGAGAATCTGATCACCGATGCCCTGCTCCGTCCACACAATCGGGCGCTCCAAGCCAAGACCCTGCTCCCACTGCGGATGGATCGTAGAGATGCGAGGAGAGTTAAAAGTCTTGCTACCCCATCGTCGCTCGTAACCTTCCCACCCAGCTTTGAAGTCGCCCATCTGCAAAGCAAGCAAACCCAGAGTCCAGCCCGTGTCATCGTTGGTCGGGTCGAGACGTTGCGCTAATTCAAAATACTTTCTCGCCGGTTGCCAACGATGCATCTCCCAGTGACAACGCCCGGTCTGCAAAGCCGATGCAACAAAGGCAGGGTGAATCTGATTGATGTTCTCAAGGATGCCGATGGCCTCGTCATACTTGCCTTCACCCGCCGTTGCCAAGCCTTTGTCGAAGATAGACTTCGCTGCATCTGCTAGGGTCTGCCCTTTCTTCTCACTCATTTGTTTTGAACTCATGTATTTTCTTCAAAAAACTTTTGCACATACGGCCTTCGTAATTTCCTAAGTGCTTTGTTTTCTATTTGTCTTATTCGCTCACGGGAAACATTATATTTTGCGCCTATCTCATCCAGTGATTTGCGTGTACCTTCAAAACCGTACCGCCACTTTATAATTTCTGTCTCTTTCGGGGTAAGTAAATGCTCCATCGCAGCATTCAACACTTTCCCAGTCTCTTCTGAAGCGATCTGGTTGATCGCGTCATTGTCCCGCATATCTTCAAGCCGCTCGTTCCAATTTTGCTCAGCGGCAATCGCAGCTAGTTCTGACTCTGTTACGTCTCGATGCCCTTCGTTGGTCTTCAACGTAACAGTCTTTTGTCGTTCGCTGAACAGGTCGTCAGGTAAAACATTTAAAGCATCTGCTAGTTTTAGCGTCGTGGAGTGCCACCTTCCGTCATTACCTAGCGGTGACATCTTCATGTTGACCAGCTTATAAACTATGTCGAGCCGCAGTTTATGTTCTAAGCACATGGCCTGTATGGATGTATATCCCGCTGCTTCCATCGCTCGTCTGATACGCGCATTTGATACACTAATTTTTACGCGATAGTCACTCACCAGTAATCCCTCCCACCACGCTTTGCTCCCCATGCAGGGGGCGGCACATGTGCCCATTCTTTCTTGCGAAACTCGTCAGCACGTTTGAATAAACCCAGTATCCACCTGATCATGTGGCCTCCTGCGGCACAAAATGCAACAAAGTGAACGGAAGTGATACCGCCGTCTTCCTGCTCTCACGCGGATAGATCAGCAGTCGGTTCGCACCCTCCAACATCATCGCGTTGACCACGCCCTTCTCGATGCCTTCAAAGTCGTCGAACACAAAGATAGTCTGGTCATGAATAATCTTCGGGAAGTACTGGAAGTCCTCTTGCTGCAACCGACCGTCCAGATACAGCAAGTCCACGTTGACCTTCTTATCGGCCAAGTCCTTGAACATATCTGTCGATGATGTCTTGGGGTATTGGTGGACATGAAACGGTAGGTTGAGCTTGATGTCGTTCGACACATCGCAGGTGTAGATATCTACCTCTCCTTTGCAAGCTTCATACATCACGGTCGTCGATACACCGATGAACGTACCCACCTCGGCAATGATCTTCGGCTGAAAGAACTTCGCCAACTTATAGAGTTCTACCGCATCGTCATACGGGACTGACCCGGTGTTGTAGTCTGCATCAGCACGCAGCTTCTGCTGATCCTCAACAATCTTCTCAATGACCTCATACGGGTAGTCATCCACCCGCTCATCCACGATGCCCCAGAAGATGTTACTGAATCGTTGTCGTCCAATCTGTACTGAATTCATACTTGTTACCTCGTAAAAATAAAACCATACCCAACCAAACCCGGCCTGACCACGCCACGCCACACCGTACCCTGCCTTGCCAGACCTAACCTAACCCGACCACGCCTCGCATAGCCAGACCCCACCTAAAAAATTCTTTGCCCCCTAAAAACCAAACCTCACCATGCCCCGCCTTACCCGACCATGCCCGACCCCACCACGCCACGCCGTACCCCACCCTACCTAACTTCACCACACCCAACCGAGCCACGCCGAGCCTGACCGCACCACGCCTCAAAAAATTCTTTGCCCCCTAAAAACCAAACCCTACCGCGCCTCGCCACACCGGGCATCGCCTAACCTCACCTCACCAGACCCCGCCGAGCCATACCCGACCCGACCCAACCTCACCTTGCCCCGCCTTAAAAATTCTTTGCCCCCTAAAAGCCAAACCACACCAGACATAGCCCCACCTCACACGGCCTCACCCCACCTCACCTTACCTCACCGCACCGTGCCAGACCCTGCCCAACCTCGCCAGACCGCGCCAGACCTTGCCTCAAATTAAATCTCTCGAAAACTTGTCACGCGGAATGTTCCGAATGGGCCACGTTTCTCTGGCCTAAAATCACCGATACCCATGCTCTCACCCGCTTCATTTAACAAGCGATGCGCGTCCTCGGATGACAACATCTGATCGTTCAGGATCAAGCGGAACTTCGCACCCCACTTATCAAAGCGAGGGCGGTATCGCATCACTCGACCCTTCGTTGCCGGGATCGTGACCGGACGACCATCCACCTCGAAGTTCGGCGCAGGTTTCCCATCCTCACCCAGTATGGTGATGGTGTCGGTATCCACTCGCACAGCCGAAGGCACGATGAACTTCAAAGTCTTGCGGCTCCCACGCATCTTGTGGTTCACGCCCGCATTCGCCATCGTCGCCGGGATCGAAAAGGCGTTGAAGTAATACGTCCCATCGGACGCAACGTATGCGTTCTTGGTTGCTTCATCACGCGGATTAGAACTATCCACCATGACTCGGCGTGTGGCTTTGCCTTGCTCTGCCTGTTCAGCAAAGCGGTGAATCAAAAGTGGCGTGTTGCCACGGATCTCTACCTCAATCGTCTTCATGCTTGCTTCCTCCGTGCGATCTCTCGCTTTAAGTAAAACTCTGCTTTCTCCAAGTCCTGAATCGGATCGACACCGACCTTCTTGCCCGCTCGAACAACGTATTTCACGACGTTGAACAGGTACGCATTCTCGGTCAGCCCCTTCGCTTCAGCAAAATCTAAAAAGTCTATCCCCCCCGCTGTGTAATGCGGCGGGTTGTTAACGAGGTCGGGGTGGTATTTGTCGTAAGTCTCTTGGAAAATTTTATTCGCCAAGTCGTTGCCCTCTTGTATTGCCTTTGACTTCTTCGGCTTCCCCAACGCATCGAGTGCATCGAGCGCAGCTTTCATCTCCTGCACCGAATCTAAAATTCTCGACGGCTTCTTATTCATACCCAAACAACTCCTTTAGTTGATCCACGTTGGTCTCATCAATGACGAGGGCGAGTCCGCCCGCATCTCGAATCCTTTGCATCGCTGCCTCTTGCAGCGCAGTCGGCTTGTTCCCACCGGCCTTACATTCAATGGCCGCGAACGCACCCCGATAACACACAAGAAAGTCCGGCGTACCACTCAACCCGTACCCACCTGTGGCGGGCATCGCGTAGTAACAACCCATCTCGGTCAAGTACTTCTTGACCTTCTGTTTGACTTTGCCTTCTGGTGTCATCGTGTTTATCTAGGTTCAAAAGAGGGGGCGAGTTCGCACCCGCCCCCACGCGGTTAGTGCATATTCTTAATGCTGAATCGTCGGCCTTTCTCAATATCAATGACTAAATA
>Ga0315909_10006109_pt1 | contig 13676 bp, 18 predicted proteins | sample LakEriMetagenome_11_FD_203527 | JGI IMG/M metagenome (GOLD analysis project Ga0315909, IMG submission 203527) | Freshwater fungal communities from buoy surface, Lake Erie, Ohio, United States - Buoy 2 MA125 | ecosystem: Environmental > Aquatic > Freshwater > Lake | place: USA: Lake Erie, Ohio...
CAAATACTTTCTGTAGTAGTTAAAATTGTTTTCATAAACTTTATTGAAAAGTATATTGATTGAAGTTGAATCCGTGTCTAAAAACATCAATTTTTCTATTTCGGCAAATTCATCTTCATTCGAAATTAAAACAACATCATCAAAATTTTTACAAATTTCTGAAGCTTCATTTTTTATTAGTTTACTGTAATATATTTCATTATCCCAAGTTTCATTGTCAATTATAATTTTTATTTTGGGAGAATCGGAGAATAAATCTGAAATTTTTTTGGAGTTTTTATAGGTGGTTAAAATCGATAATTTTGAAATTAAACTTATATTTTTTTCTATTCTAAATTTAAGTAATTCAGTGTCACCCGAGAAATAAACAAATTCGTAAATATTTTTACTCATACTATTGAAAAAGTATCGCAACAAATCTAAATTTAAATAAAAAAAGATATGGCCAACAAATTTGTTTACAACCAAAGAAACAATGTTAATCACTTCAATTATTATTATTTCACGAACGCGTTTAGTTCCGAGGAACTTGATAAAATAATAGAAATAGGGGAATCAATTCCAAAAACCAAGGGTACAACTGTATCTAAAGAAGGTGAGAATGGGAATATTTCAGAATACAGAAAAAGTGAAGTATCATGGATTGGAAAAAATCAAAATACTTCATGGATATACAACAGGATTTCAGATTTGGCTATAAAGGCAAATTCAGAAATGTGGAATTTTGATATTTGGGATTTCCAAGATGATTTACAATATACAACTTATTATGGAAACGGAGGTCATTATGATTGGCATCCAGACTTAGGAGTCGGAATTTCGAATAGAAAACTTTCGATAGTTTTACAACTATCTGATTCAGAAGATTACGAGGGTGGTGATTTACAAATGAATACAGGTGGTGATATATTAACTGTACCAAGAGAAAAAGGATTAATATGTTTTTTCCCTTCTTTTTTACTTCATAGAGTAACTCCGTTGACTTCAGGCTTAAGAAGGTCTTTAGTTATTTGGTTGTGTGGAGCTAATCTAAGATAATGAACTCAAATATTATTTCACATAAGGATTTTTACGACATAAGTAAAAAACATGAGTTTTGGTTATGGCATTTGACCACCGCAAAAGAAGCTGAATGGATAGAATTAAAATCCTTATCCTCACAAACTGATTTTAACGGTTTACAAGTTATAGTTAATCAAACGGGTATACCCCTTTACGAATCACCCGTTGAGGAAGTTGTGGACTTTATTATGTATACTGACAACACCACGCTCCGAAAAATTAGACACCAAGGAACGAATCTTGGTCCCATTATTTTGGGTTATAATTACTCAAGATTTGTATACAGTACTTTACACAACTGCTATTGTTCCGATGGTGTATTAGAGATAATTGCTAAATTGAATATTGATTATTTACTGAAATTCGAAACGAATTAACGTTCAGTATTAAAGAAAAATACTTGGAACAATCTCCCATCGTGCATATCTTTTCCAAAGTAGTCCAAAGATACGTGATAATTGTCTGCTCTATACATTATAAGTCTGTTGAATACATTTCCGATTCTGTCAACAATTTCCCATTTTGTATAATCCATCATGTCTGAGCCTGGAGGTGCAGATTCGTTGTAACCTGGCTCGTTTTGTCTTTTGTAATCGTAATGCATCCATCCTGTCGACTTGTGTCTGAAAATGCCAGTACCTGAACTCAGTGGTGCATCGGGTGTCAAATAGCAAACTGCTGCCCAATCTGTTGTTGAGTCCGCGTGAATCCAAGACCTATCAGACGCAACTGTGTATTGGAACGAGCCTGTATAGTTGTTCTCAGGGTCATCACTACCCCAATACGTAATTTCACCTGCATATGGATATAGTATGTCTCTTAATTTTTTCTTCAAGGAATCAGTCAGAAAAGACCTTGTCCTTTGACCTGGATAATTTCCTCTAACTTTAAATTCTTGATTAAGTGCGAATTCTCTAACCTCCATTGGGTTTACATAGAAATCATCGATTGTAAGTGAATTGAATCTCATATTACAGATTTATAATAAAATTATATGATAAATACAGATAAAAAAAATGATAAATAAGAAATTTAGTTCGTGACTTTTCTCATATTTCGTAATATTTCTTTATAAAATTGAATATGGAAATTAAAGAGATTATATCTTACTTCTTTAACGGTGAAAGCAATATCGTTGAAGTTGTTTTTAGAACAATAGAAGATTCTGATGAGGAAATCAGAACAGACAATATAGATTATACGATTATTGAGGATTATGGTTTTGATTTAGTAACAGAATCATTTGATTTTTTTGATGAAGAATTCGATGATGAAGTTGTTGGCGAAGAAAAAGTTGAACTTGACGAGGACGAACTCATTTCTTTTTTAAATGAGTATTACACAATCAACCCTGATTCACTACCAAAGGCAGAAATTTATTAGGGACCAACTCTTGTAAGAGTTAAAACTAATCTATATCTTGTACCATTTGCACCGTTAGGTGAAAACTCAAATCCGGAAAGCTGTAAACTTTCAAACGTGTCACTATCTACTTGGAGGATTACAGGAAAAACAACCCCCTTGTTAATTGGGATATATTCGAATTTAATTTTACCAAAAGAATATGCATCAAATGTCCATGGGATTCTATTGTAGAATATTTGTTCGTCTCTCTTTTGCCCATATTTCCAAACTTCGACTCCAGTACTGAAATTATTACCCATCCAACCAATCATTACGTTCGAATATGTGAAATGAATATAAAAATCATTAACCCTAATAGTATCAAAGGGGTCAGGTAAACTTCTGTTAATGAATACTTGATTGGAAAGGTATGTAGAATCTTTTCCCGTTGGATTTGCAATTTGTATTACTTGAAGTTTTGAAACCTTATACTTACCACTCATGGTCAGGTCAGAAACTTCAGTGACATATTTCTCACAAGATGTTAGAAAAAATAAGATTAATAACAAATATTTTAACATAAGAACAAAGATATAACTTTTTTTCAATTTACAAAAATATTTATTAACATGATATTAGATGTAGATTTTTTGATTAATTTCTTTGAAAAACATTCTTCGAAGAATAAAGGTAAAGAATTAGGTGAACAAGAATCACCTGCGGCGGCACCTGCTGGTGGTGATTCGGGTGGAGGAGCAACATCAGGTAAAGCAATAAAAAAATGGGAGACAGGGGTTGCAAGGGGTAAATCCAATCAAATTGCAAATACAAAGTGGGAATCAGGAAGAAAATTTGGAAAAACCTATATGAATGACCCGAAATATGTTTGGAAATCAGATAGAGCCATGGGAAAAACAGGTGGAAGTGATTTTGCTTAACAAATTGGTCTGATTGTAATATTTATAAAGAAAAATCTTATGTACAGGAAAAAACTTAATCCTAAAGAATCACTCGAAGCAATCTTGTTAAGAATGAAATACGATTCTAGTAAAACTTTGAATGAAAACTTGAACTTAGTTGAGCAAATGACAAGAGTTGTAGACCCCAACTATAAAAAACCAGTTGACCCTAACAATGAAATAGCTAAGGAAATTTGGAGTGGAGTTGGTGGTGCGGGTACTAATACAGATAAATTCCTCGCAGGATTAAAAAAGATTAAGTCTGCAGACCAATTTAATAAAGTGAATGCTGCGATGGAAAGATTAAATGGTTTCATGACTATTGATGATTGGGTTAATGATGATTTCGGAAGTGATAATGGTGAAGCTGTTAAAGCTGCTATTAATTATCTAAAATCAATTGGCGTTGGAGCATCTGCTGAGTTTGGTTCAACAGGTAAATTCAAAGAAAATACTTTTAAGATTACTAACGCTGGTGTACCAACACAAACTACAACACCTGGTGGATTAGATTCTTATCCTCCTTGTGTTAAAGCTTTGGGTATACAACCTACAGCAAACAAAAAAAATTTATACAGTGTAACAGACTCGAACAAAAATGATTATTATTCGAATTGTAGAGTAAATAAAGCCGATGGTAAAATGTCATCGTATGCATGCAGAGGTAACAAAATTGTTATAGGGGTTGTTGGTACGGGTGCGTCTTGTGCCGAACAATCTACTGGCGGTAAAGGAAACACTGGCGGTAAAGGAAACACTGGCGGTAAAGGAAACACTGGGGCTGGTTCTTCTACACAAGCACCCGCTGACTTGGACGTTAAAGAATTCCAAGATTGGTTGGATAAAACTTATCCTGGTTGGGCTGAAGGGTATAAAGATGGTAAGTTAAACAAAGGGGCCAAAAATCCTGGATTTAAATCAGGAGGATATGGAACTTACGGAAAAAGAACAAAGGCCGCTTGGGAAAAATACGGAAAGGAATTTACGAATCCGAGTGGTGATGACAATAAATCAATCGTAGATGCTGAGGCTGGAACCGAAAGCGTTATGGGTATGACACCTGAAGATATGTTAAAACAATATTAAAATGACAAAATATACAATCTTAGAATCCGAAAAAGAGAGAATCCTCAAAATGCATCGTGCATTGATGGAGCAAACTGCAGATGTGACTGCTGATAATAAAGATGAAAGTTCTGATGATAAAAAAATCAATTTATTTGGAACAGCAAATGACCCAGCTTACATAACATTTGCGGAAATAGTTGAAAAATGTCTCAAACTAAAAAAGGATAAAATCAAACCTTCGAAAGATAAAAAAAGATATTTTGTTTCTACAGTTACTGATAAAGGGAATACATTATATTTTTATTCAGACATGACGGCCACCAAATCAGATGGTACTTCGATAGGAAAGTACTATTGTCCACAAGTGACGACCACAACAGGTACAGGAAACACAGGAGGTGCAGGAAATCAAACAACACCATCAGTAAAATTTGACCAAGCACAAATCGATGCATTGAATGCTCTGAAAAAGGAAGGTTTTTACTACATGCAAAACCCACCATCACAGTTTATGGTTGACCAAGGTCAATACGTTAAATTAGATATATCAGGAAAAGATTCAAATAATCCTGCAGAGTATCTTGGGTTAGTTACTGCTTTCTCAAAATATTTCCCTCAGGATAAATTTAAAAATGGTTTGAATTTGTATAAAAAAACTACAAAAGAAACCACTGCGGCTGGTCCACAGAAAATTAATGTAACTAAAGAAAGTTGTAAAACTGCTGTATTCGCACTTGCAGAACTTATTAACAATCCGAACTCTACTGAGCTTACTAATGACCAAATTGTAAGTCATATCAAAACCGCAAAAATGTGCTCAGACCCAAGAAATAAATTAGGTTTTCTAAACTTGGATTATCAAAACGCGATGAAAAAAGTAAAAGAAAGATATTTCAAATACAATTAATCATTATGAATAAGAATATAGTAAGAAAAAAACTACTCGAGGAAAAGGAAAAAAGACAGAATACTTTAATCGAAACTAGATTGGTAGAAAGTAGATTAAAAATAATTGTCGAGTCAAAATCAAAATTTAAATCTTTAAGTGAGAGCCAACAAAAAAAGGTTTTCATTCAGGTTTTACAAGAAATTAACACTCTTGATGAACAAGGATTAATAAATGAAGAATTTTCATTCAAAGATATTTTGGGAAAATTATTTGGTCAAGGATGGAGTGCCCTTGGACAATCAATTGTTGAACCAGCGATAAGAAGTATTTTAGGTTGGTTCGGAATCAAAGGATATTTCGCAAATTTCGTGGCATCTTTCATTGCGTCAGACCCACGTAGACTCGCAAAGGTTTTCTCTGATTGTCGTGAAACAACAAAATTGATTGCGGAAGCATTATCAGATGCAATGTTTAAGACATTGATGGATACAAAAGGTATGGAAGGATTTGGTTACGATTTACTCAGAAACGCATTGGGTGGTGTAATCAAAGACGAACCATTTATAGAAGGGATTACAAAGTCCATGGCAGATGGAGTATGTAAAGTCATGGGACAATTCTCAGAAAAAGCAGGAGACGTTTTAACTAAAGTTAAAGGAGAACCAGCAGTTGCAAGTTAAAACTTGTAACATAAATCTGAAAAACAAAAAGGGGGTGTTCTAAAATCTAAAAAGAAGGGTATTAACCCTTCTTTTTTGTTTTAACAATCTCATCAATAATTCCGTATTCCAAAGCCTCATCTGAATTTAACCACAAATCTCTCGATGCGTCCTGTTTAACCTGTTCCGCATCTTTACCGCAATATTCACCTAAGAGATTGAAGAGAATATCATTTAATCTGTGCCATTCTTTCATACTGATTTCGGCGTCTTGAATATTTCCACCGAAACCACCTGAAGATTGGTGTAACATTGTACGAGAAAATCTCAGTGAACTTCTTTTACCCTTAGTACCTGCACCAAGGAGAATCGAACCCATAGATGCGGCCATACCCGTATTTACCGTTCTAATATCACATGAGATGTAGTTCATCACATCTACCATTGAAAGACCTGATTTCACCGAACCCCCTGGAGAATCAATGTGCATAGTAATGTCAGTCTTTTCAGAGTTGTCTAAGAACATGAGTTGGGCTTGTACGATTGTTGACATTCTATCATCTACTCCGCCAGCAACCCATATGATTCTATCCCTCATCAAACGAGAAAAAATATCAATCTGAGTAGCTCTCATTTCTCTTTCTTCTAAAATGTAGGGAGTCATAGAAGACTCAATTTTTTGACCGAAGTAGTGTAGGTCAAGTGATGTTTTACCTAAATGATTAACGTAATAATTTTGAAATTCTTTACCTAAATTCATATTTTGTTTATTTGTAACAAAAGTAATTAATAAATGTTACAAACCCAAAATATCTTTAGCAATTTCCTCACTCGACAAATTTTTCCATAGACGAGGATGTTGGTAAGACCAAAAAGTTTTCCAATTACCAAACCAAATCAAGTTTTCTTTTCTTGGGTCAACGGTTTTCCAATCGTTACTATCTTTATTGTATCTTCCAATTCGATAGGTCTTATATGGTGTTAAATTCCTATCTTTGTATCTAATTTCAGAAAATCTGTTAATACTTTCAAATTTAGAATGAACATCTATATGACAACCTTTTTTGTCTTTGTATTCAAAAACTTTCTCCAACCAAATTCTAGCTTCCTTTTCATTCTCAGTGTCTAATTTGAATTTAATCAATTGGTCATTTTCATTGAATCTGTGAGAAAATATTCTTTTTAAACCAAATTGTTCGTCAAACCTATAAACAACGATTTCAAAATCCATATAAAATTCGATAGGAAGTTCGAATAATTTATATGACCAAAAATCTTGATTAGTAAAATGGAATCCTTCAACTATTCGAGGTATAGGGTCAATTCCTGTGTATTCCAAACATTCCACATAATACATCATATCTGAACCGTCACATCTAACATTAATCCCTTGATTAAAATCCAAGGATATTTTTTCATTTCCTATTTGAAAATACATAACTACCGATTACTAATTTATCTAATGTTTTATCTACAAGTTTTGAAAAAGCTTGTTCTGGATTGTCAATGATTGGCTCATTGTGAGTGTTGAATGAAGTGTTAAGAAGAACTGGGATTCCTGAAATTTTGTAATACTCGTTTAGTATTTCCCAAAACAAAGGATTTTTTTCTTTTTTGACAATTTGCGGTCTTGCTGTCTTATCTGACTTTTGAATAACCGCGGGTATTTTTTCTATCCACTCTTCTTTTGTCTGAAAACAAACAGTCATGAACTCAGCGGCGTATTTCGATTTATTTTCATGAAATATATCGTCAAAATATTCTGACATGACAATTGGGGCAAATGGCATTGAATCATGTCTTTTGAGTCTTTGATTCAATTTTGAGTGAGTATTGTAACTTGTAGGTCTCATTAATATACTTCTTGCACCCAAAGCTCTTGGACCGTATTCGAATCCATTTTGAAACCATCCAATAATCTCACCTAAATCTATTGAAGTTGCGATTTCTTTGGGTTCATAGTTTGATACATCAAAATCATATTTTTTTGAAATTTCTAAAACATCGTCATCTGAATATTTTTTTCCAAAAAAAACATTATCAAGATGGAAAGGTTTTTTTATTTCGCCAAGTTGTACTGCTTTGATAATACAAGCACCTAAACTTAGTCCTTCGTCACCCATAGGAGGTAAAACATAAATCTCGTCTACCCAATCAAGTTGATTTATTTTTTGGTTCAATTTAACATTCGCAAATAACCCACCTGAAAAACAAATTTTTTTGTAATCAGGGAAACGAATGTGTAAGTCATTCAAAAATTTTAGAAATAAATCTTCAGTGAGTTTTTGTAGATTATATGAGAAATTTTGTAACTTTTCTTTTGTATCAAAAGAATAGTAATTGAACATTGTATCTACCACAAATCTTGTCTTTGAACCAGTATTCGCAGGAAAGAATTTAAGGTCGTTATAATCTATAATTGAATTTAATATCCTATAAATTCTTTCATCATATTTTCCGTCAGGTGCCATACCCATGAGCTTACCCTCATCCTTACACATTTTCCAAACACTAACACCATTGTTATACCCTCGGATTGAACTTACAGCGAACGCCCACAAGTGTGGTATACTTCCAGTCGTTGAAAAATCATAACTGTATGCTAAGTTCATTTTCCCATCTTCACATAAGTAAACTTTCATCACCGACTTATCACCTCCACCGTCATAAGAAATAGAAAGGACTTTACCCTCCATCCCACTTGTAAAATACGCCCCATAACAATGTGCGTCATGATGACTTACTCTTTCATAATTGTCATTGGTTAGTTTTTTTGCAAAGGCATCGGTTACAGGTTCTACAAAGACCCTATAGTCGGCATCTTTAATTTTAATACCTGTATAAGACTCGACTTCTTTTGATGAAAGTTCGGGTAGGGAATCAAAATTATCACCAGCTTTAATTCTCGTCAGTCTTTCTTCTTCAATACAACAAATAATTTTTCCATCTTTTATCAGAGATGTTGAAGGACTGTGTGAACCACCCCAAAAACCATATATTGTACTCATTATTTTCTTTTAATTATGTAATCATCTATAACAAGGAAATCTAATTTACAACTCAACATGGTTTTTATTGCATCTGAAGGAGATTCAACTATTGGTTCATGTGGACCATTAAAACTTGTGTTAAGAAGAACAGGAATGCCTGTTTTGTTATAGAAACTTTCTATTAATTTATAAAATTTGTGATTGGATTCCGAAGTAACAGATTGGTGTCTGGCAGAATTATCAATGTGTGTAACAGCGGGTATTTTTACTGTCCAATCTTCTTTCACTGTTGTTGTTAATAACATGTAAGGTGAATAGACATCAGATTCAAAAACCTCTGATTGGTGTTCAAACATAACTGCGGGAGCAAAAGGTCTATACCACTCTCTTTTTTTTATATCGGAGTTTATATAGCCTGTCATCCATCTTTCAACTGGTGATGCGAGAATTGAACGATTACCAAGAGCTCTTGGACCAATCTCTGAACCTCCTTGAAACCATCCGATTACCCTGTTCTGAGTGAGCCAATAAGATACATAATCGTATAATTCGTCCATATCATCAAACTTGATAGTTTCAAGATGTGGAAACTCATTTAAAGCTGAAACAATTTCATTATGGGTATAGGTCTTACCAAGATATGGAGACAAAACGTTTGTTTTTTCAATTGGACTCATAAGTTGAAATCCATACCAAGCACATCCAAGTGGAATACCACTATCATCTGCAGGTGGAATGAAATAACAACCTTCAAAAAGATTCGAGTTGAGGATTTGTTCGTTTGAGTTACAGTTAAGGAAAGACCCTCCAGCAACACAGATGTTATTTGAACCCGTAAGTTCTTTCCCTTTTTTTGCCAACATTAGGGAAACACGTTCTTGTTCTCTTTGATAGATTCCAGCAACAACTGCTCTTGAAAAGAAATCAGAATCCCACGTAACGTTTGGATAAATTGAATTATTTGGTATAAAAATGTCACCTTCTTCAGTTTCAACAATGTATTCAGGTGCTTCGTCCACCAATTCTTTTTTTGCATACGAAGCAAGTCCCATTAACTTACCTGCCGGCCATGAGTGGGAGTTTGGTTCATAAATAAGTTGAAGTGACCCTTCAGAGTATAAAGTACCTACTGAAACGTCTTCGTTTGTATTAATTGGTACAGGATATTTAATCCATTTTTTATAGACTTCTTTTGAGTCAGATTTTGTAAAATGATAAATCGATACTCCTTCTGTCCAATTTTCTTCGGGTTTTAGGCCGTCCCTTGAGATATTTGGATACCACTCGGGTAATTGGTTTTTTTCGCTGAGAATACTTCCCGAAGCATCCGCAACCACAACGATTGATTCATCAAATCCTGAACTGAAAAAAGATGAATATGCGTGTGCTAAATGATGTGGTAGGAATTTTGTCTTGTACGCAATATCAATACCAAAACTCTGTTCGAATTTCAAAAGAACATCATCAACCTCTTCAGTTGTACTATAAACAAACAAATCAATGTCTTTAAAAGTATAACCTGTATTTTCGAGACAATATTTGATTGACTCAACAGGAACTAAACCCCCTTGATGAGCACCGTCATGTTTGACTCTAGATAATCTTTCTTGTGTAATTCCTATCAGAACTTTGGCATTTTCTATAATAACGGCACCTTTGTCGTGACCGACAGAAAAACCTAAAACTCTCATATATTAATTTTTTTCTTCAGATTCTTTAGAGTCTTCGTTCATCATAACCGCAAGACCTTCTTCCAAATCTTCTTCACATTTATAGATATGAATTTGTTCTTGATTTTTGAACACAATTACTTTTAATGAATCATCTCCTAAGTCAATTTTATTATTAACATCGACAACAATTCCTTGATTTTCTTGTAAAATCAAACTGAGTGCTCTAGCAAAAATAAGAGCGGCGTTTAATGAATCTTGAGGATTTGATAAATCCTTAACTTGATTTGTTTCTGTATTATTTTCCATTTTATTCGGTTTCGTTTGAGATTATGTCACCATATTGTGACGCGGCTTTCGGATTCCTTTCCGTTAGGATTTCATATGCGACCTGAAATCTTCCAAGTTGAACTTGAATTGGAAAGAGTTCGTTATACAATGAATCACTTATTACCTGTAAACTATCTAAACTTTTTTTTGTTTTGGAAAGTTCTTTTTTCAAAGGTTCGTTATTTTGTTTCTCCTTAGTCCATTGGAGGGTAACAAAAATGAGTGACAACGATAATAAAACAATTCCAATACGAAGAGATTTGTTTGACATAGTATCCATAATTATAGTTTTTTATTTTAATAAATGAATGATTTTTGATAGTCTTCCCAAACTTTACTAACAACAACATTTTCACCAACTAAAGTTGGAGCAAATGGTTTATGTGCCATTAACATTTTAGCTTCTTCAGGGGTTTTATTTGCCTTTTTTAAATTACATTTAAAACAAGACGTAACAAGATTGTGCCAATCATTTTTTCCTCCTCTCGATTTTGGCATAACATGGTCAAGAGTTAGATTTTTATTAGACCCACAATAAACACATTGATAATTGTCTCTTTTGTAAATTCTATTTCTATTTGCACGAAGAGTTCTTGTAAAATGTTTGATGTATTTCAACAATCTTATGATGACAGGTCTTACATATGTTTTGAAACCAGCCATAATTGGAGATTCGTCTGATTTTACAATTTCAGCTTTACCTTTATCAACCAATACGAATCCTCGTCGAATAGTTGTCACGTTCAACGGGGTGTAATCATAATTCAAAACCAATACACTTCCCATAGGATAATTTTTTTGCAATAATAGTTTATTTTCTAATAAAAAACAAAAGGGGTCCAAAAAATGAACCCCTTAGATATGTAACGTTTTTAGCAATAGTTTATGGTTCGGGGTTCCTCACGTTTCATCACCCAAAGGTTCTCATATGAACTTGTTGTTCCCAAAAGACACGAAATATTATTGTCTAAATTCATCATAAACATAAATATCATAAAACTTTTTGTTAAATCAAATTTTTAGTTACTTTTGTTTGGATTGATTATTTACATGAACGACATATATTTATTTAAGTATGAAAAATTTGAATTTAAATACAGGAAACAGACCGACAACACCTAATGGTGATGGGGGCAGATTATGCTTAGATTCAGATACTGATGTTGGATAGTAACAAACAAAGCCAAAACATTAAAACCCTGAATCTTGAAAATTCGGGGTTTTTTTATTACCTTTGTTGAACAATGGGAAGTAGCACAGCCCGGTAGTGCACTTGGTTTGGGACCAAGGGGTCGCAGGTTCGAATCCTGTCTTCCCAACATATAATCCTCCTTAGCTCAGTCGGTTAGAGCGAATGACTGTTAATCATTAGGCCCTTGGTTCAAATCCAAGAGGGGGAGCAAAAAGGATTGGTAGTTCAGTTGGTTAGAATGCTGCCCTGTCACGGCAGAGGTCGCGGGTTCGAGTCCCGTCCAATCCGCTAAGAAGCGGGAGTAGCTCATTTGGTAGAGCGATAGCCTTCCAAGCTATAGGTGGCCAGTTCGAGCCTGGTCTCCCGCTCTGATAGGGTTTATAGGTTGTAACGTACATTTTTGTACACCCGTATTCAAAATCCAACAGATGTCAACGGTCTGTTGGGCTAATCTGTTGACGAAAAACCTATACGCGGAAGTAGCTCATTCGGTAGAGCACGACCTTGCCAAGGTCGGGGTGGCCAGTTCGAGCCTGGTCTTCCGCTCACTTGATACTTGAAGTGGAAGTGCTAGAAGAGTATCTGCAATTGGAGTCTTCCAACTCGCGAATTGTGGTGTGGTAAGTTCAAACCATCCGTTAGAATACCTTCTAAAGTTCTAACAATTTAGGCCTCCTTAGCTCAGCAGGTAGAGCGTTTGATTTGTAATCAAAATGTCACTGGTTCGATTCCGGTAGGAGGCTCAAAATTTTTTATTATGGCAACAGCGTTTTGGACTTATTATGTAATAAGTGTTTTTTATTGTATCTATCAACTTTCAAAGAGATGGAGACAAAGTATCATGCCAGGTGGACTTGGAGTTACACCTGCTCTTGATACAGTTATGGTTTTATTTATCGGACCATTTTTGGCACCTGTAGATTTTTTCCTTACATGGGTAAGACTATACAAGGAAGCAGAACAAGCTAGAAGAGACAACGAAAAAATTTTCTAAAAATGGCACATCCAAACTTACACGCAAAATCTTCCGCCAAAAAATTTGGTGGAAAACCTGAAGATTATATCCATCTACATGAGTGGTTGGATGAGACCAAAGGTTGGTTTGGAGACTCTTTACATAGGATGTTCAGACACCACAGTGAAGGTATTTTTGAGATGGAACAAAGGTTTGGAACTGAGTTTAAAAACAGTGATGGTAAAACTGTTTACACAAGATATGTCGGTGAACAACATGTGAAAGAAGACTGTAACAATTACATACCATCTGCCAAAGAATGGATAAATAATATTTCATCCAACACAAGACCTTCTTGGATGTTGAAAACAGTTAAATTAGAGTTCGAAGATTGATATTTATATTATTATGGAAAATTTATTAACAATAGACGAAAAAAAGTTTCTAAATCGTATCTGTCGTTACTTGGGTTCCCTTGGAATGGAAAACGGATTTATCGAATTTGAAATGCATACCTCTCATTTTGATTGTGACGATATTGATTGGGATGAAATAACA
>Ga0315909_10006110_pt1 | contig 13674 bp, 30 predicted proteins | sample LakEriMetagenome_11_FD_203527 | JGI IMG/M metagenome (GOLD analysis project Ga0315909, IMG submission 203527) | Freshwater fungal communities from buoy surface, Lake Erie, Ohio, United States - Buoy 2 MA125 | ecosystem: Environmental > Aquatic > Freshwater > Lake | place: USA: Lake Erie, Ohio...
AATCCTGCAATATTTGCGCGTTCAGCGAAGTCTTGGTCTTGCATTCCATAAGGGTCATATTCTTCATTGTAACCGCCAATGGTATCAATTAATTCCCTTGTAAGGTAATTGTCGCCAAATGGCGTATGCACTTTATGCACTCCGTCTGTTAATGGCGGCAAATTTTCAACGCAATGAATCCCAATAATTCCTGTCTTTGGTATTAGGTTTGCATAATTAACCCATTTTAAAAGCCAATTTTCAGGAAGCAATATATCATTTGCTAAAATACATACGCCGTCGTATGCTTTGGTCATTTTTAATCCGGCATTAACACCGGCTGCAATTCCCCTTTGTTTTGAAGAAACATTGCAATTTGTCCAATTGTACATTTCGTAAGGGACTTCGTCACTTCCGTTGTCAACTAAAAAACAATCCGTGTTATAACCTGAATTTTTAAAATTATGGTCAACAACGCGTTTGGTTAAGTCGTTTCTGTTTAGGGTTAGTAAAATTACGGCTATATTCATTTTCTTATATTTGAACCAAGCTTGCGCGCAGGCACGCCGGCATATTTCATTTCCTGTTCTGATTCGCCTTTGAAAAAAGCACTTGCACCAATCATACAACCCTTTTTGATTATGCTGAATTGGTGTAATACTGCATTCAATCCAATGTTTGAACGTTCGCCAATTACAGAATGCCCGCCAATCTTTGCGCCGCAACTTATTGTCACGTCCTTCATAATATGGCAATCGTGACCAATGTGCGCGTGCTTCATTATGAAACAATTATCTTCAATAATGGTCGGGTCTTCCGTTCCGGCGTCAATAGTAACTAAACCTGTTATCATATTTCCGTTACCAATTATAACTTTGCCTTTTGGTTGACCCCAATATTTTTTATGTTCAGCGGGGTCGCCAATGATACAATAAGCGCCAATGTAATTGTTGTCGCCTAATTCAACATTTTCGCCAATTATGGCGGTCGGGTGTATAAAATTAGCCATTTGTTTTGGGTTTTCGTCCGCGTTTTTTTGTTTCTGTTTGTGCAATTGATTCTTCAATTACTGCAATACTTTCTTTTGGTTGTTGAATATACCAATTATACAAACGCATAATCATTTCAAACTTGCAAGCGCCACACCAAACAGACAATAAAAAGTTTGGGTCTAAATATGTACGGTAAATATGTTCGTACATTTGCAGGTCAGGCAATTCAAGATTTCTAATATATCCGTTCTTTGCGCTTTCATAATTTCCAATATTGGCGTCTAAGAAATCCCTATGTTCTTGTTTTATTTCCATAAGTTCCAAATTAATTTTGATATAATTGGCGCAGCAAAGCCGGCAATAAACATTGTTGAAGTAATATTTTGTATTAATTCAGGTGCGAAATAGTGTATTGGTGCAAGCCACGCAGCCAAGCAACTTCCGCAATTAAATGGCTTGAAATTCGCTTTCCATTTATAGGGAAGGTTATGTATATCGTTAATAAATAGTGATGCACAAACGGCGGTTAAAATTGATAAAATCATTTTCTTATGTTTTGTTTCATTTGTTTTTTGGTTTTATTTATAGTTCGTACAATTGACATATAAGGAATACCCGTTTTACGGCTTAATTCTTTTGCATTCTTTTTAAAATCAATTGCATAAAGTTTTAATATTTCCTTATTGTACCAATGTAAACCTTCCAAGTTTTGTTCAAGCTTGTCAATTAAATCTGTTGGTTCTGTGTTTAATCTTTGAATTTCTTTGTTTACTTCTGTTGGCACAAACTCAATATGATTTCGGTAATTCTTATAAAAATTACTTCTGTCGCTTTTGATCATATTTAGCATTGTACGAACAATATAAAATTTCAATTCATTCCTTTCATACAATCCAATTAACTTCTGTTCGTCCATTTCACAAAGAACTAAAAAAACTTCTGCTTTAAGGTCGTAGCGCAATTCTTCCGGCTGCATTTTGCCAAATGCTTCATTGACTTCTTTTAAGTCCCAAAATTCAGCTAAAATTTCATTTTTGACCATTCAATTAAAGCAGGTTTGTTTTCCACTTCTGTACAAATATAAACAATCCCCCCACATTCAAAAATATCTTTTAACCTTTCTTTTTGTTCTTCGCTTAGTTTATCCCCTAATTTTTTAACTTCAACCGCAACATAAACGCCGTTTTCTGTGTAACCTTGCAAGTCTGCCCACCCTTTTTGAATCGTTCCTTTCCTTTTTCCAAATGGAATATTGTTTACCCTGTTTAATCGGTAACCAACATATTCAAGGTTTTTTTTCGCCCATTTTGTCAATTCGTTTGCGGTTATATCCATTTAAAAAGCTTTTATAGTTCCTTCTTTGATCTTGTTTTTATATTGGTCTTGTTTTTCTTTGCTGCATACTTTGCAATAACCATAATATCCGTCAGCGTTTCGCCTGTCCTTTCTGAATTTGTCCCAATCCAAGTTCTGTTTGCACCTGTTGCACTTTTTCATAAAATTCTTTTTTAAATAATAATCTGTTTTGTTTGGTTTCTACTTCAGGATAGTTTGCGTAAAAGTCAATAAAATTGTCTGTATAGCAATATTTCAAAGTACCAAAATGCCGGTATTTAATTTGATAAATTTTCAAAATATTTAACTAACGCTAATTTTTTACATTGTGATTCAATATAATCTTCGTTCTTGATCCTTTTGCTGAATTCTTTTGCTTCAATAGGATTCAATCGGTTAAGTCTGTACAAATTGTCTTCACGCACAACCTTAATTGTTTCTAATATCTGTTCAGGTGTGAATTTTAATTTACCTTGTTTTAAAAGGATTCCAAATACTTTGTCAGCATTAAAAACACGATTAAAGTCTTCGCGCTTACCTGTTAGCCAATCATTTTTAGTAAATTCAACAATTTCGTCGTCTGTCAATTGTTTTGCAGGCGGTTCGGGTGGCGGTGGCAAATTACGGCGTATTTCGTTTGCTTTTGCTTTGTAGGCATTCATTATTTGCGAAATATATTTAGGCGAAAATTTTTCATAATGGTCAGTATTGCAATCTAATCGTCCCTGAACTGCCATTTTAAAAGCAATTCGCATTTCCTGTACTGTGAAATAAGGGTAAGTTGTACGAATGTAATCTTCAATAACTTCCAATTCCATTTTGTCCGGTAAACGGGTTAAACCTATCAAAGTAAAAATATATGCTAAGTTTTCCCTTAATGTAACCGGCGAAACTAAGTTTAATTTTTCCCCTTTAAATGCTTCAACAATTGGCAGGTCTTCGTTAGCTATTAACCCAATTTTGTAAGTCTTGCATTCTTTTGCGACTTGCAGCGGTTGCGTCAGGATTTTTTGTATTTCCATACTTTACTTTGTTTTGAAGCCACGTATTTACGCGACGCTTCGGGTCAAAAAATTTTTCTGATTGATAACGTAATTTACCACTTTTGGACGATTCGCACCAATAATCAATAAATTCCTGGTATGATTCCCCTAATAAATTTTTAAATGGTTCAATCTTATCTAAAAACAAAATTTTAAAATCAATTTGTTCTTTTTCTTGTTCTTCTTCTTCTTCTTGTTCTTCTTCTTCTTGCGTATGTGTATCCATACTGTATGCATACTGTATCAATACTGTATCTTTTACCTTTAAAAGTTCCTTTGTAATACACGATTTTACCTTTGGCGAAGTTGAATCATTATATTTCGCCCAATTCTTCATTGCTATTTCCTTTGTAGACAAAGAATACTTAATTTTTCCGCATTTCGTAAAAAACTCAATTAGCTTTTTTATTGTGTCTTCATTGTACCCCGTGTCGTAACACATTTGTTTTATTGTAATTTCATAAATACCGCATTGTGTTGTACGGTCGTTAGTCATTAAATACAGATAAAAAAACTTTTGTTCAGGGGTAAGACTTTCAATGAATTCGTCCTTCCAAAAACTGACGTGTATTTTTCTAAATATAGCCATAAATTAAAAAGGGTCGCGGGACTTCGGCAAATGGTACTTGCCGTCAATCCGTTGACCCAATATATTTTCAACTGCGTTGTACCATAACGCTTTTATTTATTTCTTTACAAAGTTATTATATTTTTCAATATCATCTTCAATTTGCAATAATTTTTCCCTGTACCAATCTTCTGTGTCCATAAGATCAGAAGCGGTTTGAATATTGTATATAACTGTTGTATGGTCGCCGACCCCAATTAAAGGTGCAATTTCATTTAAAGATAATTGAGTGTATTTTCTTAAAATGTATGCCGCAGCTTTACGGGCAAATATGGTTGACTGTTTACGATTCTTTGCGACAATGTCGGTTTCAAAAACATCTTGAACTAATTCAACCAATCTGTTTGGCTTTATGTCTGTTATTCCTGAACTAACTGCAAAATCTTCTGTTATAATTTTGGCATTTACTAAAGTCCTATGAAGGATTCGTAAATTCTGCAAATTATTCTTATAACATTGCACTAATTCGTTACGTAGTTCCTGGTTCATAATTAAAATAAATCGTCGTCTGACAATGGTTTAAATTCTTGTTTTGATTGTGGTTTTGGTTCTCTTGGTGCAACGTAATTGTCTTCATAAATTTTATAGTCAGGTTGCGCAGGTTTATCTTTATAAGCATTTACCCACATATTATAACGCTGACCGTTAATTGTGAAATTGATTACTTCGCCTTTTGGCGTTGTGCGCTTCCAAGCGCCAATTGATTCTTTTTTTATTTCTGACATTATATTTGGTTTGTGGAATCATCAGATTCCGGTTTAAAAAATACTGCTTTAACTTGACAACCTTCTTCCCATTTTTGAAGGTATGTTTTTAATTCGTTGTAAGCTTCGGGCGAATACCAACAATAATGGTAAACTTCAGCTAATAACATTTGTCGTTCCATTGGAAGCAATTTTTGCATTCCATTTTCTAAATCCTGATAGGTTTCTTGTTTCATATTTAAAGGTTTATTTTGGCTTTTTCCCAACTAAGAATTGAACGAATGGCGTCTATTTGGTGTACTGAAGAAGCGTTTATTCTGTCAAACGCATTGCGTAATCTTGACCATTCACGCGCCTTGCTTTTGATCCACATATTGACAGTTGAAGTTGCAAGTTTACCGTCCATTATTTCACCGATTTTGTCGCCTATTTCGCCGTCAATTACGCATTCAATCTTATATTCTGCGGCGGTTCTGTATTCGCCTGATTGTGTCATTGCCACATTTAAAGTATCTAAACGCTTAATTAATAAATCGTGATAATCGGGCGTATCATTTTTTGGAAGCGGTTTTTGCAAAAAATCCAACATTCGTTCCGCTTTATTCGTTAATTCTTCAATTGTATATTCGCGCATTATTTTCTTTTTGTTGTTTTCTTAATATCATTTTGGTTGTAATTCAAACCCATTGCAATACGATCTTTATCCTGGATTTGGTTTGACTGAAGATTTGTCAAAGCTTTGTCGTATGATTCTTGCGTTGTAATTGCTTCAATACGAACTGCTAATTTTTCCTTTGCTTGTTCGTCGTAGGTTGTGGATTCCAATAAAGTCAATAAATATAAACGCTTATCATTTCCAACTTCGTCTTTGTGTTCGTTTGTTGCGTCTGCGTCTTTGGTATCGTCAATTGCAAACAAACCATTCAAAGCGTATTTGCGTGCATACGAAGAAGCTGAACCCGTAATTTGTGCGGCGTCCATACCTTTCTTTACTTCTTCTTCACGCGCCCAACCGTAAACACGAATTGGCAGTTCTTCATTTTCTTCGTCAATTAGCATTGCAGTTGCTTTGACATAAACGCGGTCAGATACTTGCACGATTTCGTCACTAATAAGCAAAGCACAATTGTATTTATGAAGAATTGGTTTCGCAGCTTCAATAATATCTTCTGCGCTTCGGTATCTGTAATTACCGAATTTGTTTACCTGCCCTTTGGGCGCTTTTAATTCTGATTGAATTTTTACTAATTTCATATAGGTTTTTTTAGGTTTATAAATTTAGTACATATCCCCGTATTCTTCAAATCTTTCTGTCCAATCTGACATAGGAATAAACGGTTCTTGTTTTGGTAAATTAAATTTTGGTTGTTGCAATAGGTGCGGGAAATATTTTGCTTTGTGGTTTTTTAAATGCTGACGCGCATTTTTTAAACCTTCTAATCTTTGACGCGCATTTGATTTGTCGCTAATATCAAAAAGCCATTCCCAATAACGAACATTGTCACGCAAGTTTTCTAATTTTGCTAACTGATTCATTTTATTTTATTTGGTGTTTAATAAATACGTTTTCAATTTCTTCCAATGCTTCGTGCGTTAGTTCTTCAATGCGTTCTAAATTTCCTTCCCTGACATAATTTAAAATAAGGTTTAAAGTTCCGCGACTAAATCCCAAAGCGCCGGCATAATCTGCGGCACGAACTGCGTTTTTTAAATACAATTCGCCAATTGTTTCAGTTGTTATTGTCATAAGTATTTTGTTTTGTTAACACAAATATACATAATATACACAATACAAACCAAAAAATATAGATAAACGGTAAAATAAACTGATAAACGGTTATTCTTCGTCTGAAACGTCAAATATTTCAGCGTGCATTTCGCCAATAACTTCGGCAATAATGTCAATGGATTGTCTTTTAATACGACGTATTTTATTGGCTTCAATCTTTGAAACCAAAGTCAAATCAATATCTTCAACTGCACTATAAGCATAATACGCGCAGGAAATCAAGTCGCTGCGCGTTGTGGTTTCGGCTTCTTCCCACTCAATACCTTCTTCGGTAACTTCCGGTTCTGTATGTGGCTTTTGTTCTTCCATTATAAACCTTTTAGTTCGGCTTCGTCAGGACGTTCAACTTCTTTAAACTCCATTCTGTTGCCGCCGCGAATCTTTGCCAATGTTCTTCTTATGTCCTGTTCTATTTCGTATAATTCCTGAAGCTTCTTAGAAAAAAAGTCTTCCTGTTGCTGAAGCGTCCATTTATTAAAACCTTTTGGCATTTTCATTTTTTTTAATATTTATAAGTTTTTTCAAGTATATGCTTAAATCCAAAGCTTCTTCGTAAGCGTGTTGTAACCAATCAATTTCGGTCAAATCGGTTCTGTCCATTGTCGTACCGTATTCCTTAATCCCTTTGTCTTCACGCGCCAACAAATCATCAATAATAGTATATAGAATTTTGCTCATTTTATTTGTCCGTTTTAGAATGATATTTATTACAAGTTTTGCACTTATACTGAATACGCGTCAAACCTGTTGCCGTCACGACTTTATTATTTTTAATTAAATCGTCCGACCCACATTCAGGACACGAACCCCTGTCTTCGCCAAATATAACGCCATAATGCGTTTTTGGTTCAATATGTGTGTTTAAATGTTTGAAAACTTTTTCAAGTAATACAACGTCCTTTTTGCAATATTTAAGCATAGCTTCCATTGCGTCCTTATCCTTATGTAAAAGAATGTCCTTCCAAAGATTAAATTCGGTCTTAATCTTTTGACCCAATCCCAAATAATCCGCAATGTAATTCAACCTGTTAGAATTAAATCTAAACTTTTGACGGGCAACCTTTAAAGTGTCAATAGTTGTATATTTTGGGAACATTTCAATACCGTGAAACAAACACCTTGTTCTAATCCAAGCCAAGTCAAATTTGTCCCCATTGTGACCCACCAATTCGTTAGCGACATTTGCAACTTCAATAAACTGTTGAAGCATTTTTTTGTCATTTTGTTTGGCGTCCCAATGTAAAGCATAAACTTCTTTTTCGTCTTCCCACTTATAACAAATACAAATAATTGCACGTTCTTGAATTATGTTTGAATAATCAATATTCTTTTTATATCCTGCTTCCCAAAACAAACCAATGTTAGGCGAAGTTTCAATGTCAAAAAATAGTCTGCGGCGTTTTGTTTTTAGGTTGGTCATTTAGTATGGTTTGTATTTTGTTTTTCCGTTTTCTTTATATGCTTTTAAAACTTGTTTTCTTTGTTTGCCTGTGCTTTCGTAGCTAACGTGTACCCAATCGGGGTTTGTATCATTCCCGAATTCGTAAATTAATTGGTCAAACTCCAAATTGTCTTTGATATAATTAAATATCATTTTATTTGTTACACCGTTTGGCGTTCCGTCCATATCAATATCAATGGCTTCGCCGCTGCAATGCTGACTTGTTGCTGAACCGCCAATACATTTGTTCAATTCTGCACTTCTGTAACCACTTGAAATGTGAATAGGGCAACGAAAATGATTACGAATAGGTTCAAATACTTTTTCAGCCAATAATTTAAAATTAGCAATATGTGCTTCTGTCGGCATATTTGAAATACCGTTGCGTTTTGCGCTTTCGCTTCTTATAACTTCAGATAAATCCAAATGTTCGCTTAACTTCATAAAAGGTGTTTAAAGAAATAAAATAATAATGTTATATATAAAATGCCAACTGAAGTTAGCACCCTTTTTTCGTAATTAGTCATTCTTCTTAAATATTTTTTCAACTGAAGTCAATCCTAACGTTCCAAAAGCTAACATTGCAACCGCTTCAACCAATATTGAACTTGGTGCGGTGTGTTCGTCGCTGAATTGATTATGGTACATTGTAACACATAAAGCTATTGTACAAAGTAAGCCGCAAAGGCGCTTCATACTAAGTTGACCGTTTTCTTCCTGAAAAAATTGCTTCATAATTAATGTAATTGGCTAAATTGTAAAATGATTATTCCGATTAATATTAGTTTACTTGCTGCGTGTAACCTTTCAATTTTTCCTTGATTAAGGTTATAAGCTTCGTAAATCCTTTTGTTTTCTGTGTACTTCCATTTCCAACTATAAAACGAATCTTTGACCAAAGAAATTGTATTGAATAAACTGTCATATTGAATTCGCTTTATTTTTAAACTGTCTTTTGTTAAACTTAAATCCTGACCGTATTTATTAAAAGTTTTATTAATTTGTTCGCCCTGTTTCAATGTCATTATTACAACCGTGTCTTCGCCTATTTTCTTAGTTATTGGATATTGGCAAAAGCACAAATTTGTTACAGGTATCAATAGAAACAGAATCCAACCTTGCTTTGACTTCATTTAATTCGCTTTTTAATATTTTAACGTCGTTTTTCAAGGTTATAATTTTTTCAACTGCTTTGGTCACTAATTCAGCTTCTTTTTTACTTGCTGCTTCTTGCACTTGAACTGAACGATTGTTTGTTTCTGCAACCTTTGACATAAGTTGTTGAAATTCACGTTCTTGTTCAACTTCTTCGCTTGTTTTCTGTGCAGCAACACCGCACCCAAATAAGAATAATATAAATAAATATTTCATTATTTAATTTTTTGAATCTTACCCAATTGTTCTAAGGTTGAAAGTTTTGTTGTTGCTGAAGCCAAAGAAGAATCACAACGGCGCAAGGCGTCGCTTACAATGTCAACACGGGTTTCTAATTTTTCAATTTTGCGTCCCTGTCCTTCAATCTGACTGTTAAACGTTCCGCGTATGTCAATATATAAAACAGAAATTCCAATAATTACCAAAAACATAGTTCCAACCACAGGGTTTTTACTAAAATCTTTGAAGCTTATTGGAAGGGGATTCGCTGAAACGTCTAATTTTTTACTTGTTGCCATTCTATTACATATTATAATTTTAAATAGAATCCAACGCCATATTTCACAGATTGACCTGTTTTTAAATTTAAGCCAATTAAAGCTTTGTTTTTGACTTTGTACATTAAACCAATACCCAAATTATCAATTGTTTTATCCTGTCTGAAATCGGTTGTTACGCCTAAATAAAGCGCATTCTTAACCTTTGGCGTAATAGTGCGCGTTTCAATTATAGTTTTTTCGCTTAATTTAGCGCTAAATCCACGCCCTAAAATGCGGTTTTGGCTTATTGTGTCCTGAATAAATACGACATTATTCGTATCAATTTTAATCGTATCTGAATACGCATATTTGCGCATATAATCTGTTAATACTTCAACCGTATCGTGAATTGGAATTTTTACAGAATCGGTCACAATGATATATGATTGTATATCATTTCCTTTTTTGTACTTAGTAAAAGTTTTCTGTTGGTAAACTGTGTCACGCACAATGGTCACAGAACCGCCATTGTATGAAGGGTCTGAAAATAAGAATAAAGCAATAACAACCAATAAGACTGCAATTACTAAATTCTTAATCATTTTTTACTTTTTTTGTTGCGTTGTAATAATAGCGAATCGCCATTATACCTGAAACAATAGCAATCAAACCGGCAATCAATGTGACTATCGGTTGAATTGTTGAAATACTAACAATTGCGCTTAAAACGCTTATTCCTGTGCCAATGTCGGCTTGACTGCTATGGTGTGTCATTTAATCTTCTTTTTCTTCTGTTTTATTTTGTTCGTCTTGAATTTGCTTAAACCATTGTAATAAGACAATGCCGTATTTTGTTGGCAATTGGTCTTGAATAAAATTGTTTAATTCTGTAACTTGTTGTTCGTTTAAAGTAATCATAGTTTTATTTTAGAATGAATAATATTAGTAAAATTAATACTTTTATCAATGCCGAAACATATTCAGGTTTAATTTTTATAAGTTCCGCAACCTTGCGAATAAATTTATCTGTGTCAGCCGTTACGCCAACATAAAACGCAGGTCTTTTTAGGACAATAACATTGCAAAGAATGTCAAAGCCAAACCAAAAAGAAGTCGCAAATAATAGCATTGACCAAAAACCATAAAGCGACCACACCAAAACATAAACTGACAAATGGTTTATTCCCTTCCAAAAGTGCCATTTTTTATTTTGTGCGTATGCTTCCTGTGGCTGTATTTCGTAAAGGTCGCGTTCTTTAAATTGGTGCTTTTGATATAAAACCCAACTAATTAAGTGAATTAAAAATACTATTGTTAAAAATATTGTCATTATTTAGATTTTAAAAAATCAATTTCTGCTTTTATTTCTTGAATACCTTTTACTAATAAAGCTATCATATTTTGATATGCTAATGCGTCAGGTGTTCCGTCTTCTGCATATTGTACAAATTCAGTTAATCCTAATTCGTGTATTTCTTCAGCTATTAAACCTGCAAATTGAGTGTCGCCGTCTTTTTCACTTTTACCTTTATAGTAAACAGGATTCATTAACATTATTTCAGATAAACCTTTATCATAATTTTTTATATCTTTTTTATATTTTAAAGATGATGTTGAACGATATATACCGCCGTCCGTGTACATATACATATTGGCAGCAGATGAAGTTGTAAATCCATTATAAATAGTAGGCATAGTAATATACCCGTTGTTTTCAATTTTCATTCTCTCTCCATTCCCCGCATAAAAATATATAAATCCTGTTGGACTTGTACCTGTTCCTGCATATAAAGATAAATTTGAATTTCCATTACTTCTCATTAAATTATTTGAACTACCATTTAATAATAAAGTACCTGTACCTTTTACTTCAACTTGTGAAGTTGATAAACTCAAAGAAGTAACAGGTGTTCCGGCGGTTCTTAATCTAAAGTGCATAGCAGTTGTACTATTGTCCCACCTATTATCTATATAAGAAGGACCAAAATAGTTATCTGACCATAAATCTAAACCTGTACTTTCATCTCCGGTTCTTAAAAATAAACCTGTATTTGCATTTCCGTCTGTTGAATTAATTTGTAAAACTCTAACTTTTGTTGGTGCAGATGTCCAACCTGTTCCACTTGGCAAAGTTGCACCAGGTGTTGAAGTATTTATTCCTAAATTTCCTGAACCAAGTAAACGCATTTTTTCTGTTGCGTCACCTGTTGTTGCCGCAGTTGTACCAAATAAAATTGCACCTGATTGAGCTGATAAAACAATTTGTGCCGCACCATAAGAAGTATTGTCGTGCAACCAATTCGTTCCGTCATAATAAAGGTTTGAAGAAATAACATTATTTGAAACACCACCCCTTCCATATATTCTAATATTACCAAATAATCCTGCTATTTCCAATGATTCTCTTGGTGTAGCTACATTTATACCAATATAAGTTCCGCTTTGTGAAATAGCACTATTTTCAATTGCATTAGTTGCATTAAATTTAGGTAAATAATTTGCAGTTCCTGCACCACCAATTAAAGTTCCATTAGAAGCTGAAACTGTACTTGAAAAACTTGCACTTGTACCACTTAAAGCAGTTGCCAAAGTAATTGCACCTGTTGAACGCGTAATTGTTAAAGGTGTATCAATCAAAGCGCCTGCGTCTGAATATCTTCTAATAAAGAAATTCGCACCCGCATTTGAACCTGATTCTGTACCTGAAACTTCTAAATTAATTCTTGCACTATTGTCTGAACGAAAACTAATACTTTTTGCAACAGAAACGTTTGCGTCTAAATTAGCAATCAAAGCACTTGCACCGCCGTCAATATGAAGTTTTGTTGTTGGGTTTGCAATACCAATACCAAATTCGCCTGTTTGTAAAACTGAAACTAATTCGCTTGTATTTGATTCGCTATAAATACGAAATCTGTGGTCAGACTGAACGTTACCTATTGACCATTTGTTAGTCCCTGCACTTGCAAAACCTAAAAATGCGTTATTAGTTGAAGTTCCGTTAATTCTTCCAATAATACCTGAACCGAAAACGTCCAAAGCAGTTGTTGGCGAATTAGTATTAATTCCTAATCTGTTATTAGTATCGTCAAAAAATAAGTTTGCGTTGTCTTGGCTTAAAGCACCTGAAGCACCAATAAAAGGTACTGAACCTGTTGTTAATGCAGTCGTAATTGTAAGCGTTGCAGTTGAACCAACCAAACTAATCGTTCCGTCAAATCCGTTTGCGTCACTAAATACCAATGAAGTCACAATGTTAGGCGACAATTCAACGTATGCGCTTGTCCCTGTATTCCAACGGTAAATAATATTTGTATCTAAGGCAATATAAATTGTGTCAGCCACACCAACCAAAGGAAATGCGGACAATGAAGCGTATTCTTCAACTGTACCTGTAAATAAAGACGCCATTTGTGAAAGCGTTATTTTTTTACTTATACCTGTTGTAGGGTCGCCAATAATCGTTAAATCTGATAACTCCGGCGCAAGTTCTGTCGCTAATTGGTTAATTTTTTTTGATTCCATTAATAAGTATAATTTGAAGGTACTTCACACCTGTTGTTAATAAATGGTACTGTCAACGTCACGTCTAATTTCACACCTGCCAATAAATCGGGGTCACTTTCTGTGTAAAAAGTAATAGGCAAATTTTGGTTCAATGTCCAAGTCACGTTCGCATAGTCTATCGGGTATCTTAACTGCGCCACAATATCCGCTGCAACCTGTGTCATATCTGATAAAACTTCTGTTTCGTTTGTTTCTTCCATTAACATTCTGTCCATAAAATACAAACTAAACGAATACCCGATTTCCTTTGCCGCAACATTTGCATTGTTTAAAGTAAAAAACATTGCAGGATAAGTTACTTCGCCGTTACTTAAACGTTCCCAAACGTCCCCGAAATAAACAAAATTAATTTGTTCGTGGGCGTTGCCTATCGTTGTTAGTTCTTTGACTATTTGGTTTAATGTCATTCTTTTTTTCTTTTGCCAAATAAACTTTAAGCTTATTTTGGTTTTTAATGTTTACTTGTTTACTCATATTTTAGCAACAACCGATATTTCCCTGATAACGTTCTTCAAACGATTTCCTGTATTTCCCGTCAAAATCTTCGCCGCAGCAACCATTG
>Ga0315909_10006111_pt1 | contig 13674 bp, 26 predicted proteins | sample LakEriMetagenome_11_FD_203527 | JGI IMG/M metagenome (GOLD analysis project Ga0315909, IMG submission 203527) | Freshwater fungal communities from buoy surface, Lake Erie, Ohio, United States - Buoy 2 MA125 | ecosystem: Environmental > Aquatic > Freshwater > Lake | place: USA: Lake Erie, Ohio...
AAGTCTAGGTCCTTGTCTCGGCACTCTATTGTGCCCGAGCCCACAATCTTCACAATCATTTCTGCGGCCTGTAATAGCGAAACTGAATGAGATTTTGTAATGTTAAACGTGTTGTTCGCAGCACCCGGTACCAGTGCAGCCGCCACAACGCCATCCGCTGCGTCATCAACGTAGGTGAAGTCGAGTGTTTCAGATGCGCCGTTAACACTGAGAACTTGACCACGCATGGCTCGGAGCATAAATTTTGCCACAACACGATCTTCCACATCCAGTGGACCGTATACCGCCGAGGGGCGTAAAATAACATATTCCATTCCTGTGCGTCTAGCATAGTCTTTTACCAACCATTCTCCTGCAAGTTTCATAATGCCGTACTGACCAATTGGACTGCATGGGGCATCTTCTGTGACCTGATCCGCAAAGTCTCCATACACCATGGAACTTGACATGTACACAAAGCGTCGAACACCATATCTTTTGGCACTCTCAAGAACATTGATCAGGCCACGCATCATCACGTCAGCACCGTGTGCAGGGTTGGCATTGACAACTTTCTGTCTGGGAAAGCTGGCCATGTGTACAATCACTTCAGGTTGTTGCACTCTGATCACATAGTCAATTGTGTCAGCTGATTCAATCGAAGCCTTGTACAAGTGCTGACAGCCAATCTTCATCCCTCGTTCTTCCATCAAGTAGTCAATTTCAGCCTGCGGAATAATACCATAGTTAGTTTCATTGTCAACAATGCTGACCAAATGGTCCAGTCGATTAAGACGTTGTACCACATTGTGTCCAATGAGGCCCATGCCTCCTGTTACTAATATTTTCATTTGTTTCCCCATTTAAGTGTCCAGAATGTTTCGTTTTGTTCGCTCAGTCTGGCCACAATATCATAACGATGCCCGTAACTGGCAATGTCATTAGTTCTGTGCCAGTAAGGTTTTTCCACGGCATGTTCCATAATAAACTTACCAGCATCACTTTCTTGCCATTCATATATGGGTTGAGCCACATACAAGTCTGGATCATCAACATCACCCATGCGGATAGTGTGTACTACAACATCACGAAACGCCACTGCCTTACCATCAATGAATTTGACTTGGTACGGTTGCCAATGTTTGGGTTTAGGGGGATCTTGGATGAATGCCATGTGCTAGTATAGCACAATGCCTATGATTATGCAACTAAGTCTGAAGCCATTGGGAAGATCTTACTGATAACTTCGGCACAGGCCACAGCAACTTCTTGATGTTCTTTTTGTGTGCCATTGGCTGAGCGCAGTTCAATAAAATGTATCCATGATCGCAAGGTGCCGTTCATGTACAAGCGACTTTCAATTAAGCCTTCTGGCAGCACAGCCCTAGCTTGCTCTTTGGCAATACCATTGCTAATGGCCCATTCATAAGCATTTCTTGCTTCTTCAATCACTCGCTTTTGTCGCTCTTCCCACCATGCTTGTAATGCAAGATTTTCTGTGCTTATGCTGTTTTGTCTATTCTTCGGGTCTTGTAGTCTGGCTTCTCTGAGTACAAAGTTGAGATCTTTTGTTGGATCCGCGTAGCGTTGGCTGAACTCTTGGAAGGAGAATGACCTGTGCCGCAGAATTTGTCGAGCGATATCCCTTGTTGTTGTAATTTCCAAGCAAGCTGAAACCATTTCAAGGGGGCTCCAGTGCTGGTGTTTGACCAAGTACCGGATGAGTTTTTCTGATGTGTCTGTGTTGAGTTGGTTAGAGGGATTGGACACACGGGCGCAATACGCGATGAGTTCTTGTGCATCGTCAAGGCCCATGCTCTTAAATTCGTCAGTTGGTTGGCTGTAGGAAAGGAGTTTAACATTCATTTTAATTTGGTAAGAAGTTTATCAGTTTCGGGTTGTGCCATTTCAGCCACAGCCACAGTGTCGACAATAAAGTCAACGTTGTCAACTTCGTCGCCAAACTCTGTGAGTATTCGCGTGACTATGATTTCTATTTCTTCCCAATCCAGTCCTTGTTTTTTCAAGGTACTGAGATTGATGGTCTTTTGTCGCTTGCCGTTGAGCTTGACTACAATCTTCTTGATACACTCGAGTGGAATATCAGTTTTGTTGACTTCGTCAATTATGTGTTCCCAACGTTCAAGAAAGTCATCACTGAATTGCTGCATCGGCGGTCACCCGTGACTTTGCAGGACGGCCGCGCTTGGGTGCGGTAGGAATAGATTCAGTAACAGCACGAGCATCACCGGGATTCACACCAGGAAACATGCGTTCAGCATCTTTCTTCATTCTAGCAGCTTCAGCAATCAAGCCTTGTGCATCTTGTTCCATGCGTTTGGCTTGAACCAGCATGTTGGCAGCCAAGGCATGATCATCCAATGCACTGTTAGCAGATGCTTGAACAGGAGGAACGCCTTGCTGACGATTTTTAAAGTCAGTTGTGGCTTGGCGTTTGACATCAGGAGCAACCATGCCAGCACTGCTGTCAATCTCTTGCATGCGTTTGAGTGCTTCGGTGCCAGATTCCATTTCTTTGACCAAGCGATTGATCTCATCCAGTTTGACTGAACTGGTAGCAGTGGGTGTAAGGATAACTTGATTGGTAGCAATCTTTTTCAACATACCTTCGCGATGCAGTGCTTCCAAAATACCGCGACCATCGGGCAATAAGTTTCGATGGAATACGTCAGCAAGATTAGTGGCCTGCTGACCAGGAGCTGATTCAAGCACACTCATTACTGAATTGTGAATGTGTGTGGGCAACACATCTGGATAGATAACCAAGCACATGTGTTCTTCATTTGGTATTTCTCTAAATACAATAGCAATCTTACGATCGCCGTGTCTACCGATATGTTTAAGCATTTTGTTCTCCTGGAGGTTCTGCTGGGGGCTGTTCAGCGGCGTCTACTTGAGCCTGTGTGGCTTGCAAGAACGCTGAAAGTTTATCATATACTGCACCAACTTGTGTGAGTTCGTTGGCGCGAAATGCACCGCGTTGACTTGCGGCTTCTATGATGCTGTGAATTGATGCCAAATCGGCGATGGTGAGTTGAGTGTTTTCCATATAGATATTTAATGACAAAACATTCAATCAAAATGTTTTTATGGGGTATTTTGGAAAAACTCGTTGGCTTTTTGAACAGCCTCTTCAATGGAGAGTGCAGGCACCACGACAAAAGCCTGGTTGCCCACTATCTCCATGTCGTAAGGTATACTACCCATAAATCTGAAGTCTTCTGGCACTGTGACCTGCACTTCAAAGTCCTGCATGCGACGTGCTCGATCAATCACGTCAAGATAATCGCTCACAGAATTTTACGCTCTGCAATCAAAGTTTCGAAGGTGTCCCAAACTTTTTGGAACTTGCGTTCGTAGTAGTCAATCAGGACCTTGGTGTCTTCAATGCTGGCACCTTGATCAATGTACATTTGTAAGTCATTGGTGATTTTCCAGCACTCCATAATTTCTTGCTCAAATTCAAAACGGTTGCTCATTTAAACTCCTTCAGTTCTTTAGGTTTAACAAAAATAAAATTATGCACTTGGCCATCCAGTCGAATAGGCAAGTCCAAATGCACACTCACACGCGGTCCTTCAATCAAGTTCAGCTGACGGTCATTGCCCACAGTACCACGGAACGGTATGCGATTCCATGTGCCTTGCACACGATCACCTATGAACCAAATTGGTTTATAGCCGATACGATTAAAATAATCAGTTTGATTACCCACGGGGCTGTCTCCATTCTTCACGAGCCACTTTGATCTCATACCAGACGGTCTTTCCAATTGCCCATAGTGGCTGTAAAAAGAATCCCATGACAAATCCCCAAGCAAACGGTCCTACAGCATTTAAGATATCGTTCATAAAATCCGTCCTAATCCTGTATAGATAAGTTGATCCAACTCTGTTTCATAATCTGTACGACCCATTCTGCGTTTAAGCCAAATAGCATTCAACAAATCTTTGGCACCATGCGAACTGTCAACAAGCAACTCGTCTCTAGACTCTAGTTCTTCTAAGAGATCTTCAGTATCAAAGTCACTAAGGTCTACATCTACTTCTACTTCAGTGGTGATAGTTTTATACATCTTCGATTCCTAATGTTGCAGGAGCATGGTCCAACACATCATCATTGCCTCGGCAATAAAAATATGCGTCAGGGTCGTTTATGGTCACACATAAATCACTGTGAGCAATGTTGTAGTCTACGAACTCTCCATCAGCATTGTATACTCTAAACATATATGTGTCAAGTATGGCACTGTAGATTAGGTGCCCTTCTACGCCGTTTGCTGACTGTGCCATTTTACTCTTCCTCGTAGTAGGCGTATTGACCCCAGGGTGGCACAATGCTGTCGGTGCCATGCAGAATCCATACAGTGTCTGCATAATTCTCATCGCCCCAGCTACCAAACGGGTAGCCGTCTGTAAACACAACCAGACGCTTTGGCTCAATCTCATTGTCTTTGAGATAGCGGAAGATGGCTTCAAAGTCTGTTCCACCACCGCCGTCTACCTGATAGTCACAGATGCCATCCAAGTTGTCTGAGTCATATTGCACAGGGTTATAGCACTCGGTATCAAAGGTAACCACATGGATTCGGTATGCAGGGAACGATTCCATGATGCCTTGGATTTCGCTTAAGAAGTCCTTGAGCATGCTCTCGCTAATGGAGCCAGATGCATCCAAAAAAACTGCAATATCAATCATTGGATCCAACTTCATGCCTGGCATCACAGCATCCATGTGCCAACCTTTACGGCTGGCCCGCATCCAAGTGTAGTCACTCTTGATAGTGCTCTCCAATTGCATACGGAGCAATTCACGCCAGTTCATCTTGGGCTCGGTCAAGTCCTGGATCAGGCGTTTGACGCCTGCGGGCAAGTTACCTGCTCCGTCCACTGTAGCGGCAGCCGCCAACATGGCTTCCTTGATCTCGTCCTTGATTTGTTGACGCTCTTCAGGCGTGAGCTTGGGACGGCCCTTGCCTTTGCCTTCTTCGTCGCCTTCGCCGTCGCCATCTGGATCACCGTCGCCGTCCAGGTGGTCATCCAACAACTTGTCAATAAGATCGCTCAAGTTGATTTTCTTGGCGTTCTTTATCAAGTCATCGTACACTTCTTCTGAGCTCATGCCCTCATACTTCTTGTCATACAGGCACGGCACCGAAGTAATGAACTCACCAACATTGTGCTTTTTCAAATCTGCGTTAACACAGAAGTCATTGGCCACATTCCAGATTTGAGGATCTCGCTCTCCGCGGCGTCCAAAGTGGTCATATACACAATGCAACACCTCATGTCCAAACAAGAATTCTACTTCTTTGGGCTTGAGCAGTTTGATGAACTTGCAGTTATAGTAGAAATTGCGTCCGTCTGTTGCGGCAGTAGGGCACCATTCGTCAGCGTTTACTAACTTCAAACGTGTAGCAAGGTTGCCAAAGAAACTGGCCTTAAGCAAGAGGCCCACGCGGGCAGTAATTAAGAGTTCACGCACCTCGCGGTCCAGTTTGGGATCCATCTTGCCCAACAGGTTCTTGAACTTGTCTGCTTCTTTAGAGTCAGCAGTGGTACCTGCTTTGGCATATAACATATCTGGATTGAAATATTGCATGGGCTGTTCCTTAGTTGATGTGTGTATTGTAGCAAAAGATGATTTATTTGTCAATGTACTACTTCTTCATTACCGGTGGGTCTGTTTAGGTATTTGAGTTGGAACCATGATTGTGCGGCCTCGCTGAAAAAATCAACATGCACTTGCTGTTCGTAATGCATGCCGTCGTATGGATGCTCGTTTGCAACCAGTCCTTGATGGTGCCGGTAAGTGAATCCCATTTCTTTTCGCAGTCTGGTCCGGAGTGCCATTCTCATGCCAAAGTCTCGAAGAATCATAGCATAGATATCCGACCACTCTCCGGGATTGTGGAAGATGATCAAGTTTTTTTTGACAGTTACCTTGGACATATTTCAAAAAAGAAAGGGCTGTGCATCCACAGCCCGTGTATTTAATCTACACAGCCCTCTCTTAAATCAGGCTGACGCCTGCAAAATGTACTTGCCGTATTTGCTGTGGAACTCGTCAAAGTTTTTCAGCTTGGTGGGCAAGAAGGGCAAGTCGTATGTGGTAAGTGCAATACGAGCACCCATAACAGTGAGCTCAGTCTCAAAGTTCTTCATCATGAAACCCAGGAAGTTATCCGCCATCTCATGGAACTTCTTGTCCTCAACCTTCTTCTCCACAGCATCCTTGAGCTCATAGCACATGGAGATAACCAGGCTGTACATGGCTGAGACCTCTTTTACGTTCAAGTCCTTGACCTTGCCTGACAACACGTCTGCAGGGTTAGGCATCTTGCTGGATACCTTACGGTGAGCCATAAACTTAACTGCAAGACCTTCGCCAATGGTACCAGCAATCAAGTTGGTAAGGGTGTCATTGTCACCATCGTCGTCGTCCAACAGCTGGCTTACAAAGGTCCAGGTACGTGGAGTAGCAAAGGCACGGCTAGAACTCTTAGCGTCAAAGTCATACAGGTCCTGCTTGGCAAAGCTCAAGTAACCTACCACGTCCTTGTGGATTTTGTTCTTAACAGCCCAATCTTGGTAGCTGGCAAAGTCCACTTTCATTTCCTGGTGCAAGAAACGGTTAGCCAACGGAGTAGGCATGCGGAATGTAACGCCTTTGTCGCTTTCTCTGTTGCCTGCGGCAACCATAACAACGTTCTTGGGCAAGTGGTACTTGCCAATGCGTCGATTCAAAATCAACTGATATGCGGCACTCTGCACACTAGGAGGAGCAGAGTTGAGCTCATCCAAGAACAGTACCACAATGGGATACTGGCTGGCAGTTTCTTCATCGGGCAATTCCACAGGAGGTGCCCAATCCATAACGCCTTTGTCTTTGTTGTAATACGGAATACCACGGATGTCTGTGGGCTCCATTTGCCCCAAGCGGAGGTCAATCATGAGTCCGTTGAGTTCGTTAGTAATGCCCTCAACCAGCTCTGACTTGCCGATGCCGGGAGGACCCCACAGGAACAATGGGCGCTGAACTTTGAATGCTTTGAGCAGGCTTTTACGGGCCTGGACGGAATTGACGGTGCGGGTATCTGACATGGGCTGTGTCCTTAAAATGTGTTAGTAAGCCGTTAGTATAACTGAAGTTGATTTATTGGTCAACTATTGAAAGTCTCAAAAGGACTAAACAATTCTTTGTCGCTTTCTTGCGACATTTCCTCGTAGACCCACTCTACAGGGATCTCAAGAATTTGTGCAATGGCACGGGGTTGGTGCCCTTCTTCCAGCATGGCTTGGATTTCAATGCTAAGTTCACTCATTCTACTCATTATGCTGTCTCCTTCATACAATATTCAAACAAAATCCACTTGGCGCGGTTCAAAGTCTGACGCTGATCTTCCATAATGTTAGCCAGCGTGTCGCTATCGTAAGGACCATAACTCACCATCTCTTGGCAGTCGCTCATCAAGCCAGCCACGACCATGGCAGGACCCGAAGTGCGGAATGTAATGCTACCTTCCAACCACTCGCGCAGTTCTGCTTCAGCGACGCCATACATGCGGATATCATGTTTTTGGCTTTCGTTCAGTTCTCTCATTATGCAGTCTCCTTCATGCAATATTCAAACAAAACCCACTTGGCGCGGTTCAAAAATTGACGAGCATATTCGGTACGCCTGGCGTTAACCTTGCCATATTCCGGGTCGATCATTTCCTGGGCATCACTCATCAAACTGGCTACCAATGTAGCAGGACTAGAATAACGATAGGTTAAGTCTTGCTCAACTTCTTCGCGCAATTCTGCTTCGGTCATGCCATACATGTGGATATCGCGTTTTTGGCTTTCGTTTAGATCTATCATTCCTGGCTCCTTTTTGCTTAACATGCCACTATTGTAGCAGATTGGGATTTATTGGTCAAACCAAAAAAAAAGCCCTACAAACTGTAGGGCTATTGTAATACTTGAGTATTACCTGTTGTTTTGTTTATTCAAGATAAAAATGTCCGTTGATCATTCCCACAAGTCCGTCAAACTTGTTGTCAAATGTATACCGTAGATATTTTTTATCAATATTGTTTTCTACATAGCTAATGCCTTTGCACCAACATTCATAAACCAAACTATCTTTGTAATGGTCAAAGAACCACTGATCCCATTCACATGTAACGGTACTAGAAGGTTTGTTGCATTGAAATTTTCCTAAATCCCAATTTGGATACACAATAGATCTAGTTATAATTTCGTATGTTGTGCGCTTGCTGTAATCATGATTGGGCCATTGTATCACGGGTTTAAGAGCAGAGTTAGCATCAAACCATTTTTTAACTAAGTGTGCTTGTTTAACCACAATCTCGGGCAAATCTGGAGTCCAATAAAAAAATACAGTCTCTAGATTTGTGTAAGAGAGATCATTGAATGCGCCAATAAAACTGTTAGGAATGGTGTCTACAAAATATACACAATATTTGCCATCTTTGATAGTAAGTTTGGGTTTATCAACACCAAACACCACAGCGGTTTTAAGTCCACGATCCAGTGTTAACTTTTGATGTTTTTCTCTTGTAGCAGACCACCTAGTAATAAATTGTGGATGCAAGTATTCGTTGGCGTTAGTAATCCACTCCTCGCCATCAAAACTTTTATAACAGTCAATAGTTGCGTTACTTACATCTAAGTAAGTAATTTTTGTATTTGGGCTTTGATTTTTGATCCAGTTTAACCCAGGTCTTGTGGTTAGTTCAAACTCAGCTTCTATATTTTGAGGAACAGTTACATTTGGATTTGTAATAACTTTTGCGGTGTTATCTCGATTCCATACTGTTACAATTTCGTCAATGAAGCATCCAGCATTAAAAAAAGATTCAACAAGTGTTTGACTATCACTGCCACCACTGTAGTTGACAATGACATAATCATATTGCTCGCGTATTTGCCTTGCTCTAATTTTGTATAGCTCAAGCAAATTAATTTCAGGCTCATGTTTCCAATTAATTGAATTCCATGCTTGATCGTTAAAATGCCACAGTGGATGCTGATTGGTTTGAGTACCAAGTATGCAAGCTTCAATTTTGGATTCTACACGTTGACGGCCAACTGTGTAGTATCCCAATTTATTGTTTGGTCTGATTAGCATTATTCGCGTGGTATGTCTTGGGTGATCCGACGCCAGGCTGCAATATTGTCTTGATGCAATTTACCTGCTTGAGCAAGATTGGATTTAATCAACCTTCCAAAATCATTTTCGCAATTTTCACGAACACCTTCATTGAATGCATTATTAAAAATTGTGTTCAACTCTTGTTGCTGTGCAAGTGGCATAGTTTTATTAACAAACATATTGTAATCAACGACCAGTATCTCTAATCCGTTAATACCTTGTGATTTAAACGTTAGCATATCAGCATGGTTAACATTGCCTGTGATACCTAAAACATGAACTTTGGTGTTGGTAGGAAGTCTGGCAAAAGTTGCTGGACCGACAAAATCCACCGATGCGTCAAGATGCCCACCTAATACATCTGTGGTTGCTTCTGGCGTGCCTTTGTATGGAACTTCAACAATTTTAAGATTACTACCAGCTTTTACACCTCGACTTACTAACTGCACAATAGAACCATTGTTGATTCCAACGGAAATTTCTTTGTTACCTATTTCTTTTAATGAAGCATATTTCTTGCTGAAAATTGCCAATGGTTTTCCATGACATATTGTGTTGATCAGACTAAACTGAGTAGTGTCGTGACTTTCTTTGTATAGCATTGGTCTAACATAAAAGCTAGTGCTACTAATCAACACATGGTTGGTTGGGTTGTCTAACACATGGCCTGCGGCTATAGTGCCACCTGCCCCTTGCTTGCTCAAAAACACAAATTTATATTTGGTTTGTTGTTGGTTGGTTTGATCAATTAATGCTCGTATCATGTTAGCATCAGATGAACTGACACTGAATGGCCATACCACATTAATAACCGGCTGTGCTTGTGCAACTAAACTGATTATTGTCATAAACAATGACGCAAATATTTTTTTCATATTTTTCCTCTTAAATTAATAAATTGTTTGCTAGTGAAAAGAACGTTTCACACACGGTGTGGCGTTCTGTAGTATATTCTACAGTAAAGACATCTGCATGTCAAGCGTCACGGATTGATACCGACGTTGGACCAGCCCAGCGTTGCAATAATATTTATACCGGTTACGACTCCGGTGCTGAACTATGGTGTCAGCCGTTCCGATCACCCTATCACTTCACCATACTTTCACAAGCAGAGGGCCAGGCAGAAAAGCCGCCTTTAATCTACATGATGCTCGGTCTTGAAATTGCCGTTTTGCATGCCTATTTTGCCGCCTTCTGCCTCAATGCGTTTGTACACATCTTCCAACAAGATAGGTGCAAAATCAGTCTGCTCTACACATACACAATGATACCGAACATCGTTCACCTCACTGTATACCACATCGCCTGTGCGGGCAGCAACACCCCAGGCTTTCTTTACGCGACTGGCGTGCAAGTGTCCGTGAATGTTAGTGCCAAAGCGACCCAAGCTGGCTTCATGCACAGGAATGTGACTCAAGATCATCCCGTTCAACACATGATACGCCCGCAACTCACGAAAATACTCACGGTATTCTGTGTCACGGAAGATGTCGTGGTTGCCACGGATCAATACCTTGTCGCCATTCAATCTGGCTAATGTGGGCAATGCTTTGCGGTTGATAACCACATCGCCCAAGTGGTACACCTTGTCTGAAGGACGCACACGATCGTTCCAACGACGGATCATTTCCTCATCCATCTCTTCAGGTGTATCCCACGGCCGCAACTTTACAGTGGGATCATCGGGGTGTGTGAAGCGACACACACCAACGTGACCAAAGTGTGTGTCGCTTACCAAAAATGTTGCTGGCATGGTGTGCTCCTTTTATTCTACCACTTTACAATAACGGCACTGAAATGCAAAGGCTAATTTTTGGTGAGTTTTTCTCACACCATTTTCTTGCCATTCGTATTCAACCCAGTCACCGTCTACTGTGACAATTTTGACTTCGCGGTCTGTGCCGCTTGCAGGTGCCCAGCGTTGTCCGCTGGCAAGTTCTTCTGCTTTGAAGATGTGACCACAAACAAGGTTGCGACCGTTTATAGTTTCAATTCTCATTTTGCACTCCTTTCTGTTAATATGTAATTATAGCAGAAAGGGCAATTTTGGTCAAGTAACACTATGGCATTACTTCTTGCCAAGTGTAATCGCCCAGCCACTTGACCTGGCACACATACTGATAGTCTGGCGGTATGCCGGTGTTCCAGTCAGCAGGACCAGTGTGGACCAGCCGGGTGCAAGACAGCCTGGTGTCTTGGACCAACCAATAGATTTGGCCGTGGTAGGTTTGAAAATCATATCGAGCGGCACGTACCATGTCAGTGATGTCTAGCCGCCGTTTGATGTCATCTGCTTGTCGCTGTAGCACAGCAACCAGTTCCATGATTCGATCATACTCTTGTTGAGCATGCATGCGGGCCGCATTGACCATGAGGTCTTTTTGGCTCTCCACAGGCACAAGGTCAAATTTAACTGACCCTGCTTCTGTAGGGTAAGGCGTGACATTTCTATTGAAGAAATGCACAAGAGTGTTGCCAGTGTTTACATCAAAACTGTCACGTCCTTTGGCAGTGTTTGATTCTTCCACTGTTTAGTAGCCTTTGTTTCGGCGACGCGGTGCTACTTCAGTTTCTTTCACAAGGTAGTCAAGTCCCACATGGCCTTGTTCAATTTCCAACATGGCAGTAACAGCATGTCCACTGCGGGTGGCAATCTTAGGCATGTCTCCACGTCCAAGTTCTCGCATGCGTCGAGCAGCCACTAATACCAATTGGTATCTGTTGCCAATGGCAGCCACTGCGGCTTCGCTGGTTAGGCCTACTGTTCTGTCGTTACTGTGAATTATTTTCATTGTGGTTTCCGTTTGAGTGATGGTGGTTGAGGGAATCTAAATCTTGAAATAGTCGTTTTTCTTGAGTGGTCAACTTGTCCTTGTGTGTCTTGCGTGGATTGCCACACAGATAACATGCAGGGTTGCCGCAGTCCATGGCATGATGTTTGGCCAGTCGATGTGGTTGTTTTAGGACTTTTCTACCGGCACCATGTGCTTTGGCAATCTTAACTTGACGAGCAATAGACACATCTGTCTTGTGACGACGAGCTGAGTTTTTAAATTTTGCAAACTCATTGGCCATCAGCCACCTCTTCCGCTGGCTTTTCTAACAGGTGCTCCTTTGATCATTGGTGCACCGTAGTTTTGTTTGACTTTGGCGTTTTTCTTTTTGGCTTCTGGACGGGAAGCTTCGTGCTTTTTGGCAAGAGCTTCCTTTACAGCGTCGGTTAGTTTGGAAGGTTTGATTTCGTTCATATAACTATTTAACAATGTAGAACCAGTATAACACAGTTCTACATTGCTGTCAAGTTACATTGCTTGGAATTCTTCCTTACCGCAACCACACTCTGGACAGTTATAGTATTTTGGTAAATCGTCAAATTTACCATCTGTCTCTTCATTGTGGACATGGCCACATACAGTGCATACGTATTCCATTTTCAACTCCTTATTGTGCTTCTTTGTGAGCAGTTAGGGCTTTGGCAAAACGATTGGCATGTGAGCGTTCGGCTTTGGCCAGTGTTTCGAACCAGTCAGCAATCTCATCCAAGCCTTCGTCTCTAGCAGTCTTGGCCATGCCTGGATACATGTCAGTGTATTCATGGGTTTCGCCATGAATAGCACTTTCCAGGGCTTGCTCAACAGATTTGGCACTCATGCCAGTGGCAGGATCTCCAGCACCACCTTCAATCAAGTATTCCATATGACCGTGTGCGTGTCCAGTTTCGCCTTCAGCAGTTGAACGGAACAAGGCAGCAACGTCATTGTCGCCTGCTACGTCGGCCATGTTTGCGAAATACAAGTATCGACGATTGGCTTGTGATTCTCCGGCAAATGCCGCCTTCAAGTTTTCTTCGGTACGGGTACCTTTTACAGATTGTGTCATGTTTCCTCCTATTAGTGACATCACTAGTATATAGCATAGTGTATGTCTAAATCAATGGGTTTTGACATTGTATTTTTCTATGACAGCGTTTGATGTTTTTTATTGGCCGGCCCTGAGAGGATCGAACTCCCACCACATGGTTCGAAGCCACGTATTCTATCCATTGAACTAAAGGCCGGTATTGGTGCTCCCAACTGGTAACGATCCAGTGTTTCTACATTACCAATGTAGTGTAATGCCTTTATACTATGAGAGCTAAGTGGAGCAGGATACCAGAATCGAACTGGTGACTGGACGTTGGCAACGTTCCGTTTTACCCCTAAACTAATCCTGCAGAAAAACCCTATCGTATGCGTCCACTTCTGGGAGAGGTTAACACACAGAGGATAGGGCCCTGTTACATTTACTTATTAAGCAGCTCGCAGACTTTTAAATCTATCTGCCGCGTATGATGCCGCAAATGCTTCAGGCTTCACAAACGGAATCACATTGCATGTTCCTTTGATATAGCCCACAGCTTGTGAGATCACACAGCTTGACCCGTACTGTTCATCTGGGTTGATGTCCAAGTGAACTTCAACTTGACGGCCTTCCAGCACGTCGGCCAGCTTCAAATACAGTTCTGAAACCTTG
>Ga0315909_10006113_pt1 | contig 13670 bp, 18 predicted proteins | sample LakEriMetagenome_11_FD_203527 | JGI IMG/M metagenome (GOLD analysis project Ga0315909, IMG submission 203527) | Freshwater fungal communities from buoy surface, Lake Erie, Ohio, United States - Buoy 2 MA125 | ecosystem: Environmental > Aquatic > Freshwater > Lake | place: USA: Lake Erie, Ohio...
TCGACACCACCGGGGCCGCGCTGGATGGTGACCTTGCCCATGACGAAGCCGGGGGCTACGCCGTCGTCAAAATGGCCGGGGGCGTGTCCTCGCCTAGCCGCTTCCCTTTTGTATGTCGCAATCGCTTCGTTGACCGAACTCTTCGCAACACCGAGCGCCCTAGCTGCGGCGTTCTGGCCGCCGTGTTCTTTTACCGCTTCTAGATATCTAATCTGGGTCTCGGTGACCCAGCGGGGATACTTGTCGTCTTCGGGCGGAACGAAAGACAAAGCCATGTCAGTTCACCAAAAGCGCCAGAACGGGCGGGAAGGGGGCGACAGGGCGCGAGACTGGGCGTCGAAGGCCTGCACTGCCAAATCCCTCCGACCATCGCACACGGCCAACATAAGGCCCCTAGCGTCGTGTGTGACCTCGAGGTCGGCTATGGTCGGGCTATCCGGCAGGGTCGGCAACTGGCACGGGGTCCGCGCCGCTTCCGGCAGGGTCAGGATCGGGGCAGATGGCCGGGGCGACGATGCACAACCGGTTATCAGCAGACCGTATGCGAGCCACACGGTCAGGGTCAAGGGGCGTGTTAGCATCAGGTGCCGTCCTCGCTTCTATTTCAGCCTGGCGCGAAAGTTCGCGGATTACCACCTCCCGTGTATGGAAGGTTTGTGTCGCCGCTGCTATTTCAGCATTGCCGGTCGCCTCACGCTCCAGGACGTCGACCTGTCCTTCGAGCCGGTCCATCTTACGGGCGTCGATCCCGAACGGGTCGAACTTGAGACCCAGGAAGCTGGGTCGGGTCACACCTGCCACGATGAACAGCACCACCGCCAACAGGCCTAGGGCCAGGTAGGCCCGGAGGTTCAAGAGTCGAGTCATGCCCACGCCAAAGCAGTGACCTTGACGTCGTGCAGGCGACGCATCCAGCCCTTACCGAAAGTGCCGAAGGTAGGCAGAGAGCGATAGAAGGCTTCCCGGATCTCGAACATCCTCCGGATGACCGCCGCCTCTTCCAGGACCTCGACCGCACGCAGGGTCTTAGGTCCGATCTTGCCGTCCTCGGCCGCCCCCACAGCACGCTGAAGATAGCGGATGGCCCGGTTCGTGCCACTGTTCACAGCGAGATCGAAGACCATGTAGTCGACACCGGCCGGCAGCTTATCGCACTGGCACTTGAGCCAGTAGCCGTCCTTGTAGACTGGGGCTGCTGTCCTGGGGGTCAGCAGGCGCACGTCGTTCTTGTCGACGTCGCCATCTCCATCCAGGTCCAGGCGATACGCCTTAGCCGTGCCGAGCGTGATGCCCAGGTTCGTCGCCCCGCCTGGGTCACGGGGATGGTCTACGTAGCCCCCCTCGTGCTTAAGGACGGCTTTCAGGCAGCGGCCGAAGCGCTCGTCGGGGGTTACTTTCATGGCTTAAAGCTTTCCTCTGGAGGGGGTGGAGGGACCGGGTTCTGGTTCCTCTTAGGGTCGATCGCAGCGAGACATCCGCCGGCGACCAGGGAGATGATCGTCGCGTCTACCCCGGCCTTAGCGAAGCCCATAGCGGCGATGATCGTCGCATAAGGCAACAGAGTAGAGATGAGCTGACGCAGGTCGAGAGGAGTCATTGCCCGTCCTTTTTCTCTATGCGGTCGAGTTGTTCCTTCATCGCCTGGGTGCGTTCATCCAACCGGGCCAGCGTTCCGTCAGCGAGAGGGCCGACGATGCGCTCAAGGCTGGCCACCCGCTGATTTATGCCGCCACCCCAGAAGATCAGGACCGCGATCTGGATGCCGAGGGTCAGCATCACGCCGATCATCGCCCAGTTCAGCTTGCGGGCGTCTGAGTGCAGGGTCATCAGACAGCCTCCAGAGCCGACACGCGGGCGGCCAGGGCGGCCAGTTCCCGGCGCAGCCAGGCGGCTTCGATCACGCTGCACTGGCTATATCGCAGGGCGCCGCGCGTCTCGCCGGTCGGCTCCATCTCGGTGAAGGTTTCCTCGACCTCCTCCATCACCGGGACGGTCTCGGTCTTTGCCCGGCTGATCATCCGGGGGACCGGGGCCATGCGGGGGATGGGGTCGCCCTCGACCAGTTCGCCGGTCTCGGGGTCTTCGACAGGCTGCGGCGTGTCAAAGATCAGCTCGCCGTCCTCATCCCTGATCTGGACGCTGTCGAAGACCGGCTGGGCAACCGTGCGGACGCCCTTTACCAGCACCGGAGCGCCGTCGATCATGCGGACCTCCTCGAAGGTCTGCTCGACCTCCTCGGTCTCTTGGACCTGCTCGAACACCGGCTGGCCGTCGTCATCGAGAACGGGGATCGTCTCGGTCTGGCCCTCGACCGGGCGCGTGGCCGTGCGGGTCTTCTCGACCGGGGCTTCAAGAGCATCTTCGCACCAGAGGCCATACCGGGCCGGGTCCAGCCCCTCCGCCTCAAACGCCGCCTGGATCGACTGCCACGAATAGCCGATGTGCAGCCGGGCCGCGTCGCCCTTGCGCTCGAAGGAGTCGAGGTCGCGATAGACGATGGCCCGAACCGCCGACCACGCCCGATGCTCCGCGTCTGACAGGTCGCCGCCCTCGCGCAGGACCTTATAGCGTTCGTCCGAGGTGTTGATCGTCCCCGTGCCCGCGAAGATCGTGGCCCAGCGGAGCGAGCCGCTGCCGAAGTTCTGGGTGTTGTCCGCGCCGGGGGTGACGTGGCCAGTCCCAGCTAAGGTCATGACCTCAACCGGCGTCCCCAGAGTCCTCATTCGGAACTTCATGAGGACGCCAGAAGCGTCCCCGATGCTGTCAATGTAAACATTGCCGTCAGCATATACGGCCGTCAGGTTCAGACCGTAATCAAGAGCGGAACCTCGGGTTAATCGGAGCGTGGAGTTAGTAGCAGAGGCGGACCTGACGTGGAGGTTTGCATCAATCGAACTCGTCCCGATGCCGACGTTGCCGGAGGAGTCGATCCTCACCCGCTCAAGAGAGTTAGTATTTAACCCCATGTAATTTGCGCCGGTTGCCTGAAGGCTCAAGATGCCGGTGTTGCTAACAATGTCCGTGCCGTTGGCACCGACCAAAATGCCGCCGAGATGCGCCGCGACAGCACCGGACGCCGACAAGTCTAGCCGGTAACTTGGCACGACGCCGAAGCCGACCCTGCCTGACGCATCAATCCTTAGCCGCTCCACCCCGCCCGTCGATGCCGCCAAGATGTTCGCGCCGGGCCGCCAGAACCCGGTGTCGGTGTCCGAGGCGAACGCAATGCCCGGAGCGCCAGCGGTGCCGTCGCCAGCCGCCGAGACGGTGCCGGTCGGGCCGGTTGCGCCGGTCGGGCCGATCTCCCCGACTTGAGTGACCGCGACGGTCTGGTCAACAATGGTGACTGCAATCGTAGGCATTAGACCGTGACTCCCGGCTCGATGGTGAAGGTGCCTTGAAGCAGGCGCGTCTTGATCAGCCCGCCGCCGGTGACGTGGAAGTCCCAATAGAGAACCACGTCGGCCCCTTGCTTCACCCCGTTGGCGGGGTAGGGCAGCAGCGCGTCGATGGTCGCCTCGTCGATCTGGAGAAGGATGGTCGAGGTCGTCCCGGCGTAGGTGCAGGAGATGCCCTGACTGCCCGCCGAGGCATTGCCCAGCGTGATCAGGGCCGAACCCGGCGCGTCCTTATAGGCGCGGACCTGGGCGGCGAAGGTGGCAGCCGAGAAGTTGTAGTTCGCGACCGTGATCTCTTGGACTAGCGGCGTGTTCCTGAACGCCCTCAATGGGGCATTGCCGGGGTAAATCATGGGGTCATCCTTGACGGCTAAAGTTCGGCCAAATCGTAGCTGGAGAAGCTGCTCGCCGGGGTTTCATCGGCAATGAGAACCAGTCCATCAGCGGCGGAATACTTGATGGAACCGTTATCAATCACGGCCCCGGTGTCCGCTGCGGGAGCGACCGCGACAAGCGTTTGACCTGCCCCGACATTCATCAGCGCATCAGACTGAGGCATCGACAGGACCGCAACAATCGTCTCGCCGTCTGCGTCGATCACAAGAAACCGGCTCATCGTTTAGCCTCTAGGAAGCTCATGGTCCGGTTGCGGTGTTTCCAAGTCACGAAGCCACCGGGCGAACCGATGGAGTAGGTGTGATACACCCTAACGTAATAACTGACGGTGCCAGCGGGTGGCGTGTCACTGAACGAGATGTTCATCCACTGATTGAAGAATCCGTCGCCGCTGATTGCGAGGCTTTGCATTGTGGCCAGAAAAACGTCCACTGTGCCGCCGCCGCCAGTGCTGCTGCGCTCGACCACAATACACAACACCACGTCATCTTGGCTGTGTTGGAGGCGCAGGAAGAAACTGCCATCGACTATGATCTCAGCGCCGCTCGCCGTTATTGAGGTGTCAAAAAGCGTGGTGCGAGATGTGATCGGGCCGGTTGCGATCCCCGACGCGACCCAATCGGTCTCGCTTGCGCTTTCGTAGCGCGCGGGTTTGGTGACTGAGTTGGCTGTTATCTTTACGGTGGTGACCGCATCGGTGCCGAGTTTATCGTTTGTGACCGCGCCCGCGTCGATCTGCGCCGCCCCGACCGTGTTCAGGTCAGCAAGCGCCCCCGTGTTCTGGGTCGCCGCCAGTGAGCCGGTAAAGACCCCGCCGCCGGTGCGCCGCAGGATGTTCGAGGTGTCGGCCAGCGCGGACGGGATCGCGGTCTGGAGGACGCCCGAGGCGTTTAGGGCCGTGCTTATGCGCCCGTCCGTCAGTTCGGTCGGGCGGGTGGTAACGTCGCCCCACGCGACTGAGTCATCATCGGCCAAGGCACCGACCCGCAGGGCTTGCGCGCTTCCGATGGCCGTCTTCGTGCCTTCGTTGCCCGTGCGGTCAACGGTCGCCGCCCAGAAGTAATAGGTCGTCAGCGGAAGCGGGACATACAGCGTCGCGTTGTCGGCCAGAACCGTTCCGACCAGGGTTGCCGATCCGACGACGTTTGAGGTGTGCCGGTAGATTTTCACATGGTCGAAGTCGTCGTCGGTCGGGTTCGTCCATGCCGCGAAGATCGACCCGAGCTGGCCCGTGATCGACGGCGAGGTGATGACGCCCGGCGCGGTCGTATCCCCACCCGCTGCAACGCTGGCCGAATATGACGACCATGCCGTCGAAAGCGTTCCCGTGCGGCTCAGGGCCTTGACCCGATAGCGATACGTCGCGCCGGTCGTCACAATCCGGTCGGCGATGGATGCTTCCGGGGCCGCGAACTGCGTCGTCACCGTCCCGTTGTCGATCTCGACCACATAGGTCAGGGCGTTGGCTGGCGGGGTCCACGAACCCGAAAGGCGGCTGACCTGGCTTCCGTCCGCGACGATGCTGGTCGAGATCGACAGCGAGGGCGTCCCGGCGACCGTGCCCGGCGTGATCGGCACCACGTCGCCCGAGGTTAGCCCCGGCGCGGTGTAAGGCCCCTTGACCAGTTGCGCCGAGGGGACACCCCGCACCGACCAGTAAGTGATCCCGACATAATAGTCGGTGCCACCGATCAGCCCATTGATCTCGACGCTGGCGATGGTCGGCGGCCCGGAATAGGCTTGCACCCAGGGGCCGGAGCCGGACGTGCTGTATTCGACCAGAACCGTGCCGATGTTCTCGTTAACCGCAGGGCCGGTGACGATCAGGCCGGGTTGTTGCACCCCGCTCGCCTCGACCGGGCGGGCAACGACAGTCCAGTCAGCGGTGTCGGGCGTGGTCGGCACGGGATCGGGTGCCGTAAGCGAGGGGCTCGCCGGGGCATCCGCTGACTGGCCGAGCGCGTAAGCGTGTTTTGCATCGGTCTCGGAACGAACATCGAGCGTCACGATAGAAGACGACGGGTCAAACGACCGGCGCATGACGACGAACTTTTGGCCGCTCAGGCCGAGTTCCGGTTCAGTGACCGTGAACGCGTCCCCGGCGCGAAGGCCGAGAAGGTAGGGCTTGCACGGGATCGAGGCTTTCAGGGTCTCGCGGGTGTTGGCCAGCCCATAGCCCGCCAGTTCCGCGCCCTGCTTGGCAACGCCGACGAACCGATAGGAAGTCTCGATGACCCGCTTCTCTTCCGCGTCCTCGGTGACGTAGGTTGCCGAGGTCACCGCGCCGAGCGCGACCTCCTCGAACTTGTGCGCTTCAAGGCGAACGCGCGGGATTACCGTGTTCGGCCGGTCCCGGCGCGAGGCCATCACGTTCAGCGAGACCGACCCGACGATGTCCGCACCGGTCACCGTCATCAGCGACGTGCGGGGAGCCTCGACCATGCAACTGATCTGGGCGCCTTGGCTGATCGGCACACCGCCACCGGCCTGAAGCATGGCGGCCAGCGTCTGCCATTTGTCATCCGCCGTGGTCCACTCGCCGGAGATCGTCCAGGAGTTCGCGTCCGCGACGTTCGCACCCTCAACGAAGGCGGCGAAGTCGATGGCCGCGTCTGGTGCCCCGACGCCCGCGAGGCGCTTCGTCAGGTCAATGGTCCCGCCAGCGACTAGCTTGTGGTGACCCCGGACCCATGCGAGGGCGTGAAGATAGGGGTTCGCGCTATAGGTCCAGGTCGTCCAGTCCGTCCGGCGTTGCGAACCCGATCCGCCGGGATAGGTCGAGTCGAGCCGGGGGTCATAGACCTTCATCCCGAGCAGGGTCCAGAGCGGGGCCGGGACGCCGCTTTGGTAGCCCTCCCGCTTGGAGTTGTTCTTCATCGTCCAGAAGGTTTGTGCAAAGCCCGGCAGGGTATGCGCCGAGGTCCACTCGCTCATGGTCGGGGTGCCATCCGACAGGCCGGTCGGGGGGCCTAGATAGGCGTCGGTCGGCAAGCCCAGCCGATAGGTCTGCCACATCTTGTTGATATAGGGCTCGGTCGCCGCAGCCAGACCTTGAGCGCCGGGAAAGGTGACCGCCTCGCCGCTGGCCGTGAAGCCCTCAACCGACTGGATCGGGCCAAGCGAGAGAGCGACCGCGAACGACAGAAAGAGGTTGTCCTTCCCCCAGACGTTTGCATGAAGCTGGCGGCCACCGACGCCGAACCGGCCCATCACGCCAGAGATCGGGGCAGACGGATCAGCCTTGAACGCTATCGGAGAACCACCCCGGCCCACGTTTGGCGTCATCAGGGCCGTCGTCGCAGCTGACAGGGCCAGTTGGCTAACCGCGCTCACCACCGTGCCGGCAGCGACCCAACTCATCCCGGTGACGGATGCAAGATAGAACGAGGCCGAGGCAGAGATAGCAGCGGCGGTCGTCCCGACCCAAGTGACCGCCGTTCCTACTGCTGCCAGAACCATCGCCATTAGATGGACCTCCACGCGGTGCCGTATTCGACCGGCTGGAACACGGCACACACGCCCGCCGTTTCCCAGAAGCCCAGCACCCGGCCATTGCCGACCGCGACGGCCAGCGCCACGTCATCAGATCCGGCAGCCTTCAGGGTCATGATGTCGCCCGGCAGGCACATGGCCGGGGCAATGCGGGGCAAGCCCAAGGCGTCCACCGCCTCGGTGATGCTGCCGAAGCCCAAGTCCCTCAGAACCTTGGCCGCGCCAATCTCGGTCTTATACGGGCCGATCTTCAGCAGCGAGAACTTTACGCCGAGCTTCTTCAGACAAAAGACCGTCATTCTCGCGCAGTCGTTCTTGCCGAGCTGTAGGGGCTTGCCTTGGAAACGATTGATTGTGGCCTGTGCGGCCTGCTGTCGAAGGATCAGTGCGCTCATCAGAATGACACCCCGAACCCGCCGTCGATCACGCCACCGCCGCCGCCACCACCACCGAACCCGCCGCCGACCACGGGCGAACCGCCACGGACGACCGACCCGCCGTTCAGATCAGCGACCACGCCGGGCCGCGGCGCGTCATAGCCCCAAGGAAGATCACGCTGGACCGCGATAACAAACGAGGCCCCCAGCGCGCCGCTGTAGAGCGACTGGATGAAAGCGTTGTTCAGCCGGTGGCCTTCATTGATCGCGAACAGCCGCTCCCAGGCCGAGGCCACGTTGAAGCTGATGACCGTGCGGTTCGTGCTGACCTCAACGTCGGCGGTGTCCAGTTCCCCGACGAACAGCGCCTCGGGAGTTCCAAGCAACAGGCCCGTTGCCGGGTCTACGGCCCCAAACCAGATTGAAACCGGCGAGCCTTGATTAGACGGGGTCGTCAGTTGCGACAGGGCCGACAGAGATGCCGGGAGGAACGTCAGGCGCATCGCCGGGGCTTCCGTGCCGACTTGTTCCCCGATGGCCTCAAGGCTGTCCAGCACCCCGAAGGTCGCGTCCTCGCCGGTATAGGTCTCGGCGTTGAAGGTCAGGGTGCCGGCCCCGTCCAGAACCCGGATGGTCCCGCCCGGCAGCACAATCTTGACAAGGTGAACAACAAGGGGAGCAGCCCCTCGAAGTGCCGTGTCTAATGTGGCTTCCAGGGCCATTGGCTATTGGGCCTCAGTGATGGTGAAGGATAGCCCAACATGGCGGGCCGTGTCCACAGTCCATGCGGTTTGGTCGCCCGACAAAAAGCCTTCGATCTTCGGGGTCGTGAAGTCGGCGGCCGAGTTGTTCGCGGGCGAGGCGCGGATCATAGGATTGATCGCGAGATCAGCCATCACGTCGGCGCTTGCCATTTTTTCGGTAGCGACCTGGTAGAGATACAGGCGGCTTGACACCGTGATGTTGAACCACTGGCCGACCGTAGCAACATAGGACGGCGAGAACCCGTCAAGGTCAATAGTCGATCCCAGCTGGCTGGCCCCGTTGACCAGCGGCGAGCCAGGAACGCCGGTCGAGAAACCGGGCTGCGGAACCGCCAGGATCACCGTGTCGGCTTCAGCCGAGGTCAGGGCCGCGACCCAGACCATCGCATCCGAATACGTCATCGGCGGCAAATCAAAGTCGATTGACCACCGCGAACCGATCCGGCGAACGCGGCTCGTCGGCCCGTTGAATGTCGGCTCCAGATCACGGCGGCGGCTAACCAGCCGGGCGGTGATGTTGCGAGGCCCCGGAGTGGCTGGCAGGGTGATGGCCATCAGACGAACCTCTGGCGGGAACGACGCTGGGCCGTGGCCATATCCGACCGCGTGGCACCGTAGGCCGTGGCGGCAGCCTGGACCGCCATCGGTGCGGCGACACGCTCGACCTGAACATCGAAGTATGGAGAGGGGTTAACCCGGAGAACCATGCCGCCCGTGTCCTGACCTGGCTTGCGGATGTTGACCATCTCGCCTGGTGTAGCCCGGAACTGCATCAGTTGGCTATCGGCACCACCGGAGCCGCCAACCTTGAACGAGCCGCCCGTCTTGAAGCCGGGGATTTTCAGACCCCCGAGGACGGTGCCCCAGAAGCTTCCCCCACCACCTTGAGCGCTGCCGCCCATCGAGCCGAAGATAGACCTACCGACCCCGCGGAGGAGTTCCCCCATCAAGTCGCGCAGGAGATCATTGAAGAAGCCCTTGATGTCGCCACTGAGGACCCGTTCCATCCCGCTAGCGAAAGAGTCTGCGAAGTCGTTTGCGGCCTTGTCGAAAGCTTCCCTAGAAGCCCTCAAGCCGCCGGCCAGACCATCCGCGTGAGCCAGGGACGCCATCGGACCCAAGGGGCCGATCGGATCGCCGAGGGTCATGCCGGCTGCGGCTGCCCCCCCTTCAAGCTGTGCCCCCTGGGCAGCAGAGATCCCCATTCCGGGGGTGGCCACTGCGCGCCGGATGATTGCAGTCTGCCTGGTCAGTTCCCTGGCAGCGCGCTCTTGGTCGGTCATTAGACCTTCCATGATCGAAGCCACGTCGTTTCGGAGGGTCTCAAAAGCCTCACGCGTGGCATCGGTCGCGTTCCGGGCCGGGACAACCATCCCGGCGTCGAGCTTGCCCATCCAGTGGGCGATCCCCTCGACCATATCAGGCACGAACGAGTTACCAACCACGGCGTCGTAGAGTTTGAAGAAGGCGTCTGAAACCCACTTCACCTTGTCGACTACGCCGCGGAGCACCTCAAACAGTTTCTGCTGCAGCCAGAGCTTTACGCCTTCGTAGGTCTTGCGGACAGACTCGGTGATGCCAGGGAACAAAGTCTCAACGGAGTTGAGCACTGCGACCACCATCGACCGGACGGCAGAGCCAAGAGCGTTCCACATCAACGACCAGTCACCCCGGAGTGCAGCCCCCAGCGCCCTCATTAGGTTGGTGATGACGTTGATAGCACCAGTCATAGTTTCGACGATGACTCCGAAGATCCGGGCTACCAGAGTGCCGAAGGTCTTGAAGTTCTGACTCGCCGATCCACCTTCCGAAGAAAAGACAGACGCGAAGGCTTTGCCGAGTTGTCCCACCAGACCCACGACCGCATCGAACAGCGGCTTGATTTTCGGGCCTAGAACAGCAGCAACCTCTTTCCCGAAGTGCTGCAAAACGGGGATGATGTCCTTGCCCCATTTAGCGAACACCACTGCCAGGACAACTGCGGCGGCGGCCGCTGCTGCGATGAACGGGAGGAGGGGCGAGGCGATCAAAACGCCGACGGCAGAAACCACTCCGCCGATCACCATGACCACCGGACCCAGGGCCGCGGCGATAGCCGCCCCGATCACGATGAACTTCTGCATTTGCGGCGACAAAGTGTCGAAGCGGTCAAACATAACCGCCAGCTTGTCCAGCATCGGGACGAGGAACTCGTTGATGATCCCGCCCATGCTTTCAGACAGCGTGTTCAGGCTGTCTCGCATGCGGTCGTAGGGGTCGGTCGCTTGAGCTGCAGCACCTGCTCCGCCGAACTGACGTTCCAGTTCAGCCAGGATTATCCGCTGGGCTCCGGCCGCGTTACCCGCTGCGACCATAGACTTGATAGTTTCTTTCTGGCTATCCGAGAACTGGATGCCCGCCCGGCCCATAGCAGTCAGACCCTTGATAGGGTCGTTCAGCGCCTTCCCGATCAGGAGGGTGGCAGGCTGCAAGTCCATGTTCATGCGAGTGGCCAGGTCGACCGCCGCCTGTTGCGCCCGGTTGAACTCGTCCCCGGCTACATTGCCGAACGTCAGAAGGTTTGCCGTAACCTTCCGCAGGATGTCGTCGTCATCGTAAAGGCTCGACCTCATGAGGCCATCGGCCAGCTTAGCCAGTTCCTCTTTGGTCTTGCCCGACGCGCCGCCCATCGAGGTCAAAGCAGCTTCCACCTGACCCATAGCTTCAGCCGCCTGGGACGCTGCCCTAGAAGCTGCGAACCCCATAGCAATAAGCGGGGCCGTGATCGCAGCAGTCATCCCGGCTCCGACCGTGGCGATCGTAGCCCCGGTCTGTTCCATCTGCTTGCCCACACCTTTCAGGTGCTTCCTAGCAGCTGTGAGACCTTCGGTGAACTGGGCGCTGTCTAGTCCGAGGGAAACTCGGAGGGCGCCAACGGTAGCAGCGCTCATTTACTTTCTCCCAGCCCAGGCTGCCATAATCGCCTCCATCTCGGAAACCGTCTGTCGCCGAGCTTTAGTCTTACCGCCCATTAGCTTTTCCAGCGTGGGAAAGTTCTTCATGCGAGGCAGGGCAGCTATGTGCCACGCTAACCACGCCCGGTCCTGCTGCTCACGTTCGAGCATCCGGGACCTAGCAGACAAAGTGATGTGAAAGATCCGAGGAGTCTGACCCCAAAAAGTGTCGGGGTCAAAACCGGCCTCACACCAGAGACCTAGCGCCCGCTCCCAGCACCAGCTTTCGCCGGCGCTTTCTGAGGGCGCGGCTTGCCCTTGTCTGCCTCCGGGAACGAAGCAGCGAACGCCTCGCCTACCAGTTCGCCGACCCGGTTCAACCCAACCGCGTGGATGAGTTTCCCGGCGTCCCGCTCCGACAGGTCGTGGTGTTCAGCCAGACCGACGGCGAACACTTTGCGGATCGCCGTCGGGCTCTTGAGTTCGAACTTACCCTCCATGATCCCGGGGAAGTCTTCCTCGAGGTCGCACAGGGCATTGAAGTCCAGCAGCAAGGTATACTCGCCGGCGAGGTTACCATCCTCAATCGAGAATGCAACCTCGCCCTTGATACGGTTCGCCATGCGTTAGACCGCCGCGTAAGTCGGCTTGCCGGTGACCTTGATGGTCAGGCTCATGGCCACCTTGTCGTCGATCACAACGTCATCGAACGCGAAGGCGGTCGGGATGCCCATGAAGGTAAAGGTCGAGGAACCGGGGAAGGTCACGCGCCACGTCTCGACACCGGCCAGAACCAGCGTCTGGAGCAGGGTCGCGCTGGCCTCGACATAGTTGAGGTTGACGGTGACCTCGCCGCCGTCCTTCAGGCTGGCGATGTATTCGCGGAAGCCATCGTCGGAGCCCATGTGGGTCGTCTCGACGGTCTCGACATTGATCGAGGGCGGGGAGACCGACAGAACCTCCGCTAGGGCGGTGTAGGTCGAGGGATCGGTCGAGAGGTAGGCGAAGACAGCGCCGAACCCGTTGACAGCAGCAGAAGCGGCCATGTGTATTTCTCCTTAAGAGGCGTTGGCGTGATGAACCATCAGGTCCAGTGACGTGCGGAAGATAGGTGTAGTCTCGTCGAAGGTGTTGTCGCGCTCCCCGGCGACCAGGATCACATCAAAGCGGATTGCGCCTTGGGTGAAGGTTTGTGCCGTAACGGCAGTTTCAACGGCGCGGGCGATGGCCTTAGCTGACCCATAGGATGCGGCCCAGCAATCAACCTGCACCCGGCTTTGGACTAGGCCGGATCGGCCTCCGTGGTGAACGTCGGGAGCCCCGTCGATACGGTGGAGGACAATGCAAGGCAAAGCAGAACCTTGTGATCTGCGAACCCAGTTGATCCGGGTCGAGACCAGGTTAGTCACTCCGGCAGTGGCCAGCAGTTTGGCGATCAGTGCGGCTTCCATCTAAGCCCCCTTTGCCGCTAGACGAGCGGTTTTACGTGCCAGACGAGCAGCAGCCTTCGTGACCTCATCCCCTAGCTCGTCCTTGATGAGCTGGAGAACCTCCTCCTTATTCGCGTCCCAGGCAGGGCGGAGGAAAGGTTGGGGTGCCATTTTGTCCGTCCCGAACTCGACCAAGTGAGCATGGGGAAGAGCGGCCGCGCCCGCGTAAAGCTGAACCGAAGCCTTGCCTTCCGCGACTTGGCGAGCATTGATACTGCGCTGCCGCTTAGACAACCGGGTGGTGATCTTGAGCGAGTCTCTGAGATGCCCTTCGTCCACGGGAACGAAGTTCTTGGCCGACGAAAGAACGGGGGCCAGGGATCTGATAGCGATCCTCCGGAGAACGTTCTTGCCGGTGGCCTTAGGAAGTTTCCCTAGAGCTTCGTCTAGTTCCTTGAGACCCCCGACGCGATGTCCGCTACTGATCATCCCGGGCTCCTGCAGTAATCTCGAGGCCTTCCCGGCGGCCGAGTTCTTTCACATGCAAAATCTCGTAGGTCGTGCCGTCGAACGTCAGCCGGTCCTTAGGGTTCAAGGTCGCCACCGCCGATGAGTATCGAATAACAAACCGCGCCGAGAGGGTAGCGGCCGTCTCGCTAGCCCGGAACCTTTCCCCGTCGGATATGGGTTCATAAGAGGCCCAACGAGTGGCCAGGGTGGCCCAAGTCTTCACTGACTCGTTGTAGCTATCGAAGGTCTCGGTGAACCGCTGGAGCACGATCTTCCGGTCCATTTTACCAGCGGACAGCGCCATCACACAGACCAAGCCCTATAGGGAGCCAAGAGGCTCTCAACCGCCGTGCTCATCGGAATGCGGCTG
>Ga0315909_10006114_pt1 | contig 13667 bp, 28 predicted proteins | sample LakEriMetagenome_11_FD_203527 | JGI IMG/M metagenome (GOLD analysis project Ga0315909, IMG submission 203527) | Freshwater fungal communities from buoy surface, Lake Erie, Ohio, United States - Buoy 2 MA125 | ecosystem: Environmental > Aquatic > Freshwater > Lake | place: USA: Lake Erie, Ohio...
TAAAGTCTCAGTCTTTACTAGATATTAATACAAAAGATAGCAGATTATCTATTGATACTTCTAGCCCAGAAAATAGACAAGATCTTTATTCTGGCTTTGATGCTATGGTTTTACCACGACGGTATGCAGGATTATGTCTTCCAATGAATGAGGCATTATTGTCTGGACTACCTGTATTTATGACAGATATATCTCCTAATAATAAGGTATTGCCAAAGGAATGGTTAGTACCGTCGCAGAAAATAAATCAATTTAAGGCAAGAACAGAGATTGATGTTTATGAAGCAGATCCAAAAATGCTTGCCAAATTAATTGATGGTTATGTAAATAATTTAGATAAGATACAGGAAAAGAAAAAGGCTTTTGATATTGGATATAATAATTTTTCTGTTGATGTTTTAAAAGATAGATATCTTGAAATATTAAAATAGGGCGAGTCCATTTCTAGACCCGCCCCATTATGACTAACTAAATTACTTAGTAGCCTTCTTCTTTGGCTTTGCAGCCTTAAGAGCCTCTTCAACAGCCTTTGCTGCTGGTAGACGACCAAATGCTGGATCGTTTGGATTAACTGCACGTGCTGCTACTGGAATAAGCGCACCAATAAGTGCTGCCCATAGATCCTTTGGATCTGTTACTCCTGCAACATACAACGCTGACGCTGCACCTACTACTGAACGAGCATAAGATGCAAGCATTGCTTTTAGTTCTTTCTTTGTCATTATGACCTCCTAGGATAGAACTTTTATTAGTATAGCATAGCCAGCCCATAGACCAATAATTCCTGCGACTCCCGCAAAAACTGGTGGTGCTGGAACTGGCAATTTGAATGCAGCAAATATAACACCACATCCAAAACCTGTTAATGTTGATAACAATATTTCTTTCATTCTTTATTACCCCTATCTTTGTTTGGATTCTCTGGATGATCTAGTGGTGTTGGGGCGGTAGCAAGAGCACCACATGCATGACATTGAATGTCTAAATGATACATACCAACCATGTAAGTTTCTGGATCAAAAGATACCAAAGCCCTAAATAAGCCTTCACCACAGTTTGGACACTCGCATGTAGGGATACCCCTAGCGTCTATCATTAGAGTCCTCTGGAAGTAAATCTTTTAACTTTTTATATTCTGATGATAGTGTTTTCATTGCTTTATAATTTGGGTATTGCTCAGTTAATATTCCAAATGAATCAAAATATGCAAACTCTTTATCTGCAATATCTATAAATTCTTTTAATCCTTTTTGAACTTTATCAATGTAGTCAAAAGCCCAGTCACGAGAATCAGAAAGGAACTTAATAAAATTTTCTTTATGTATGTCCTGATCTTCTGGAGATGAAATAAAAGTTTGTTTTGCTTGTGAATCGTCTAGCATCATATTATATGTAACAAGAAGTTTTGAAAACCCTTCACTAACAGAGTTAAGTCTTCTTACTACTGCAATATAGGCAATCATAAAAGATAGAGATATAATGCTAAGAACTACCAAGGCTATTTCCATATTAATTCCTTTGTCCAAATACTATTGTATCACTAGAATGGTTATACATTTTTTTAAAATCTATGCCTGTCATTTTTTCGTATGCTTTTAGGTGTCTATACGAGCCTACACCAAATATACCCTCTTCAACACCGCATAGAATTCTTTTTTGTTTTGCCTTAGAAATATCTTCTAGTTCTTTCCACGATACTTTACGGATATTACGATCTTTCCATATTTTGCTATACCCTTCTCGTGTATAAAAATGGTATGCAATAATAACAGAAGGAGAATATATATCCCATCCTCTAGTCCATGCTCTTACTGCAAAGCATAATTCTTCGCCAAAAAAACTAATTTCTGGATCATATGGAACTTCTTCTACTATGCTGCCAATAGTAAATAAAAATCCAGCAAGTACCGTTGTTGACTGCTCTGGCATAGACATTTTTCTATCAGAAAATTCTATTCTTTCCGCAGTCCACTCATTACGTTTTGTAAGTTTTGGTTTTTGTTTTGTTGGATAAGGCGGTTGAGTTTTAGAATTTTTTACAATACTAATAGTTTTATTTTGTTCTACATAAAATGGTGGTGGAAAATAAGACAATATAATTTTATTATTTTTAGCAATATCTTGAGCCTTCTTTAGTTGATCAATAGCCTTTATATCCCAATGTTTTTCAAACATAGTATGTGAGTCAATTTGTAAATAATAATCTTGGCTATCAAATGCTTTCATTGCTTGTGCTCTAGCAAATCCTGCACCTCTTGCATCTCTTGGGTGCATCTTTAAAAGACTCATTCGTGGTACCCAAGAAAGATCTGGCTCAAACTTTTCAAACTCCTGAAGAACAACAGAGAAGTATAGTTCTTCTGGATATGCAGCATTATCAATAGCAGACTTAATAGTTCTTACTAACTCAGGATCTCTATAACTTGCAATTGATATAAAAATACTCATTGCTCGTGTGTCACCCAATAGTACTGACATGGAGTTTTACGATTTGGGCAACACGGAATATTATATGGACTATTTATAGAACTTTGATATTTAACATAATACAAAGGATCTTTTCTAAACAAGTTAAACTTATGTGTAGTCATTACACGCATCAACTTAGTATTATCAAACATCCATATTGGTGCGCTATAGTTCCACATATCTCCTACCTTGTTGGCTAGTGCAGCAATATTTTTTTCATTGCCTTCAGTATTGATGCCACGGAGTTTAGCCTCTTTAATCATCTCATAAATATAGTTTAATAGACTACCTTCATGACCTTTCCACATAAGAACTGCTGGGTGATTTCGCCACCCTCCAGTCTTAGACATACCAGAGTTGACGTTAAGAATTTGGTAACCCTCAAGTATTTGTTTGTTTAATCTTTTATTATCTAAAGCCTGAGCACATTGTTTAAATGTGGAATGTGGTAAAAATGTTTGCATTATGCAATAGCCATTTCTTGGCATCTTGTGCACATTTTATAATTATTACCTGTAAACGGACATTTACCAACCTCAATAAAAGAATGATCTTTTACTACACAAATAAAAGATTTAACTATATTACGAATCATCGTAATGGCTCCCTAGTTACTAACACAATAGCACCCTCCATCTCTAAAGCCTTCTTAACCATAGATACATACTTAACTGCATCTAACTTTTCATCATGGGTCATTTTTGTGAACGACCTTTCATCTAATTTTATCGTAAGAAAGGTATTGTTGTCAATAAGACTTACCCCAAAGTTTTTGGGAGCAGGTATAGAATGAAATGCCATACGCATTTTATCTGTATACATTACATCTTCCTAACCCATACCTGATTAGATTGTTCTAATAAAACAAATAGACCCTCTTGCTCTTTTAAAAATCTATCTATTGCAATACCTGGAGCCTTTTCTGGATCTCCAGATTCGTGCTGCCAAGTGTAATCATCAAATGCAATAATTCCACCAGACTTTAAAAGTTTCCAAGAAAGCACGGCATCTGAATACACACCTGCTGCAGTATGATCTCCATCTATATATATAAAGTCATACTCGTTATTGTCGTTTTCTAAGAAGTCTTTACTTGATTGTTTTTGTTTAATTATATTAGAAAACTTAGCCATCTTATTGTCATATGTTAGTTCAACATCATTCCAGTCAAACTGTTTATGAACTGCTTCATCACTTCCAGCCCAAGTATCAATATCGGTTAAAGTAGAAGTAGTGTCAGTTAAAATATTATCAAGCAACCATTTTGAAGCATCTCCAGTATAAGATCCTACTTGTAGAAACTTTAGTCCCTGTTTGTTTTTATACTCTTGTAAATAGTTATGAAAGTGATATAAACTAGTCATTAAAAACCAGTTAGGATAGTTGCTGCTCATTATTGCTCCATTGTTAATGCTTGCCAAGTATAGGACCAGTCTTTTTTAGTTTTATGATTATTAAATTCTTTAGAGACTTCTCCAGACTCTAGATAAATACCGCCCCAAACTCCCCATTCTTTACCAGACACACCTACAGCAAAACATGTTTTTGCAACAGGGCATGTTCTACATAGTGAATCTACAAACTCTCTTGTTTCAGGTTTATCTTCATAAATATCAAAAAATACGTTTGTATCTGATCCTAAACAAAGAGCACTATCTTTCCATAAATGTTGTTTCATGGCTATTGCTTATACTTATTCGGAATATCCCATCCATTACGTGTTACCTGATAAATGCGCTGTACATACCAGACTCCATTAACCCTAACACCGTTGACGGCAGTACGACCAGACTCTGATTTTTTTCTATCTACAATATCCCAGCCAAGCCAAGAAAGATTATTATTACGACTAACAATCTTTTCCATTTTTTCTAAATTGGTTACAATCATTTTTTCTCCTAATATCTAAAAATTCCTACTTCAATATTTTGTAATTCAGCCTCTGCTACTAATTTAGACACAGGCTGTTTTGGCTTACTTAAGAATGCAAAGTAGTTTATATATTGCATATTTTCATATACCCACTGAATTGGAACTTTGTAATGTTTAATTTTCATTCCTCTAGCCTTCATGCCACGCTCAGAAAGATTGCAGAACTCTGATACCATTGAGTTTATTCTTGCTGGTCCTGCTGAATAGACATAAAACTCTTTATCGTCTTCTTTCATGCTTGACAAAGCAACACCCATGGCACGGACGAATACGCTGTAGTCATTGAAGTCATTCGTTCCCTGAACTACTACTATCATCTCTCCTCTTTCCCTTACCTAAATTGTCCAGAATAAACAGCATTTTGTCAATATCTTTTTTGGACATATCTGTTGTATCTACTGGTCTTGCAGTTTCTGGAATAATATTTCCATTCTCTGTTTCGGCGGTATAAAAAATATTTTCTTTTACCCAATATGCTTTATTGTCTATAACAATAATCTTAACCATATGTTCTTCAACATGCTTCATAGCCTGTGAAATTCGTTCTGATTTTTGATGTATATTTTTGGGTATAAAATGTTTTGTTCTTTCATGTATAGATGTTTGGCTATACCTGATCTTTCCAAAACTTTTTATATTCTTTTTTACACTAAATCTAATTATAGCGATAGACAGCACAAAAGTCAAGCCCAAGGCTATAATGTATTCCATTTTATTTCCTACTATTCAGATTTTGTTTTTGTTGTTTTAATAGCAGGTATTGGTTCAGATTTTTGTGCCATAAGTTTGTTTAACTTTAATTGCACCTGTAGCAATTGAAACTCTACATCAGATGACTTCTGACGATAAAAGTTTACTAGTTGCTTTAATTCTTCTACCCCAAGATCTTCCATGACTTACCCCCTTTTTGGATTAAAAGCGCTACCTTCCCAGACTTTCTGAGACTTTTTCTTTTCTCTTTCAACAATTGCACGGGACCAAGAAAATCCTGCATCTCCGCCCCAAGCGTCCCACATAATTCTTCCATTAGATGGGTTACTAGTATTATAGAAGTCTTTACCTTTTTTGTCAACTTCATGGCGAGAAAAGAAAGAATACATACGTTTTACTGTTGAAAGTGACATTGATCTACCAGCCACAATGTCCGTAGCACGACCCCAGCCTACTGGAGTTCCTGCGCCTGTTGCCTTACCCTCTTCTTTCCAGCGAAGAGCACGACGAGCAGCAGCCTTCATTCCAGACGTAGGAGTATATGTTTCAGCCTTATGCAAGTCTAGTGGTTGTATAATTTTTGTTTGACTGTTTATCATACCCAATATTATACCACTGTTAAACTCTTGCGTAAAGGCACATAGTTTGCTATAATAGAAGTAAGGGGGAGTTAATGTCAAAAAAAATACAATTTATTGCCAACAGCAAATATGGTTTTGATACCCAACTTAAGCCATATCCAGCAATTAAGTCTGTCCCAGACTGGTGGAAAAATGCTGGAATATATGATAACAAAATTTATGAAAAAGAAAATAAACTAATAATGCATACTAAAAATCCAAATTGGAGTTTTAAAAAATGTACGCCTATGCTTGATGCCATAGGTTCTGGCTACATCATTCCATTATGGGCTGATGTATTGGTAAGTATAAGAGATGACGGATATTATATAAATTGGAAAACAGAGGCTAGTGTTTTTGAGTTACACGGAAGATCGGCATCAGATGTTCCACCACCAGTTGGCTATGTTAATACTGTTTTTAAATATTTAAATACATGGATACCAATAACACCAAAAGGATATTCATGCCTAATAACTTCACCATTTGGATATAGAGATCTTCCAGTAATGGCAATTCCAGCAATTATTGATACAGATAAATCACTTTTAGAGTTAGTTCCCCCAATGTGGATTAAAGAAGGATTTGAGGGAGTTATAGAAAAAGGAACACCTTTAGTACAGATTACACCATTTAAAAGAGAATCTTGGGAGTCTGAGTTTAGTTTTATTGAAGAAGAAGAACACAAAAAGAATTTAGATAAAAATTTTAATGGAACAATTGTTAGTCATTATATTAAAAATGTTTGGTCAAAAAAGGAGTATAAGTAATGTTTGATAAAAATAAAATACATTTTATTGCTAATAATGAAAAAAGATTTTTATTAGATGATAAACCTTCTCCAGCATATACTGTTGTTCCAGAGTGGTTTAAAGAAACTAAAAGATATTCAAATGGAACCAACAATTATTCTCAAGCAGAAAAAATATCAGAGTCTTTACCAAACACTCCAGTATTTGACATAACATTTAAAGCCTGTGTTCCATTAACAGATTCAATGACTTCTGGATATATTTTAAAACTACCATCAACAATTTTCATTAGCAACAATAGCAGTAATTCTATTGAGCCAAAAATTCAATGGCGTACTGAAGACAGTGTTGCTGATATGCAGCCATCGTCTGTTCTTGGAAAATATCCTACTCCATATGGTCACAACCCAACAGTTTTTAGATGGCATATTGATTGGCATATTAAAACAAGCAACAATTCTAGTATATTAGTAACTCATCCATTTCATAGGTATGATCTACCATTTACTACATTATCTGCAATAATTGATTCAGATAAGCATCCAAACTCTTTGGTTATACCCTTTTTTATAAGAGAAAATTTTCATGGTTTTATTGAGGCTGGTACACCAATAGCACAAATTCTTCCATTTAGTAGAGAGTCTTGGGAGTCAGACTATTCTATAAAAGAAAAAGAAAACTATGGAATTGAGCAAATAAAAAAGTTTTACGAAAGAGGATATAAAAAACTTTTTTGGTCTAAAAAAAATTATAAGTAATTATATAAAATGTTTTACTATTGCTGCAGTAGCAAGAATACACCATAAAATATTAAACCAAATTATGGTGGGAAGTGTTTTAACGGTTGATGACCATATCAATGCAAAACTAGATACTAAAGCAAAAATATAAAGCCACCACCATTGTTTTCCAAATAAAAGACCTGGAAAAATTATACTTATCTTTGTCATAAAAGCAAAAAACTCTACAGTATTTGGCTTATTCCAATATTTTTTGTAGCGCATAGTCTTAAGTGCTTTAATCCATTGTGTTTTAAATTTCATTATAGTAATTTTCCTTTAAATATTGATAATGAGAAACAGAGTTATTTATAATATTATCCCACTCCTGTTTTTTATTTTGTCTTATTAGTTGTGACATAACAATTGCTTTTTTTAAATTTTTATTATTTTTAAATGAATCTATTTTTGTAAATGCAAAATTAAATGGTCTATAATCCATTCCAATTGGAATACACGATATGTTATATCCAAAATATCTAGGAACTAAATTATAAAATCTTTCTGGATATTCTTTAGATGTTATTGATCTCCAATAATCGCTATCATCCCTTTTTGATAAAGCATAGTGTAAAGCAACAAAGTCAAAACTTTCTTTGAACATTTCTATTACTACCTTATTAAATCCATTTATATCCCAACTTGTAACATTTTCACGTTCAAGCGCATTAACAAGTTTTAATAATGTTGAGTGTATAAGAAACAATCCAGTACTTTCTAGTGGCTCTAAAAATCCATGCGCCAAACCAATCCCAACTACATTTTTTACCCATGGTCTTTCATAGTAGCCATTTTTAATTTCTATTTTTCTAAATTCCATTTTTTTAGAACGATCTGGATCATAAATAATCATATCTTTAGAATCTAGATGATTTTTAAATTCTTGTAATGCACCATCATCATCAATAAACTCATCACTGTATACATAGCCAGTTCCTATTCTTGACCATAATGGTGTATTCCATACCCAACCATTTTTTAATCCAGTACAATTTGTAAAAGTTTGTAGTTCTTTTTCCTTATCTGTATATTGTACTGGTCCAAACCAAGCCTTATTGTTTGGTAAAATATCTTTTGTATCTATAAATTTTTCTTTCATAAAAGATCCTAAAAGTATACTTTTAAATCCAGAACAGTCTATAAATAAATCTGCAAAAATTTCTAAACCTGTTTCAGTTATTACGGACTTTATTCCATGTTCATCGCCATTAATTTTTGTAATGGTGTCATATATTCTTGTAACACCTTTTGGAATTGCATATTTTTCTGCTAACCAAAGTCCAAATCTTGATGCATCAATTTGATAAACAACATCACGATCTGGTCTAAATGGATATAAGTTTTCGTTATATTCTAAAACTACTTTATTAGTATCTAAACACTTAGACTGTGGATAATAATAATCAACATAATCTTTATTACTAATAGATTGATCAATAGATTTTAAATAAACCCAATCATCTAATCCTAAAACAGTATCGTTTAAATTTGGTGAACCAAATGGATAGTAAAATGTATCAGATTTTTCTTCTAAAAAATTAGTAAAACCAATTCCAAATTTAAAAGAAGCATTGGTAAAACTAATAAAATCTTTTTTGTCTATATCTAAAAAATGTAACCAGTCTGCAAATTCAAAAACTGTACTTTCTCCAACTCCAACAGTTGGTATATTTTTACTTTCTATAACTGTAATTTTTTTATTTGGAAACGCTTTAATCAATGTTGCAGCAGTCATCCACCCTGCAGATCCACCGCCCACAATTACTATATTATTTGTTTTATAAGACACTATTGGTAAACCTTTTTGTGCCAGAATTGTTTTTTATATGATCTTTTTATTTTAGTATAAAGTTTATGATGGGCAGCCTGCATTTCTTTTTCATTATATTCAGAGTACGTGTGTTGCCAATTTTCTCTTTTAAAAGGTATTAATTGTACTAATGGTGTTCCAGCCTCTAAAATACCAGAAAAACTATCTTTTAGTACAAAAGGAAAATTTATCGGAACATGGCTATATGAATCCGTATCAACAACACCAGATAATGTATGGAATGGCAGGTCTAATCTGTTTAATGGATGTATAAATAAAGTAGAATATCCTGGAGGAGTTTTAATACCAAAAAAATTATTCCATTTAAACGCTGCTTGAAAATAACTACTATCAAACTGCATACCACGCCATGATCCATCAGTATGTATGCTTACTAAATTACCACTAGTTCTCCATGCAAAAGAAGGGTTTCTTGTTATTTCTTCTCTATCAATTTCAATATCACCAGATAAAACCATAGTATATCCAGAAGTGATGGCATCTAAAAATGGAGAACAAATTTTAAATGTTCCATGAACATTTCCTGGTATATTTTTATCTAAATATGTAGTTGCCCCTGCCTCTATTTGTGAAGCATCTTTATACCACTGGGGAATAAGCATACTTGCAGGCTTAATATCTTTTTCTAAATAAATACTTTCAGTTGGAACAAACTCAATTATGCTTTTACCCATTTTAACCCCCACTAATATATAATACCTTACTTACTTAATTTTGTCAACTTTTTTTTCACCATATTTACCAAGAATTGCTTTTATACTACCATCTTTGCGTAAACGAACAATCATTCCATTTTTTATTTGTACTGGATTAAAACCATGATGTTGTTTGTAGGACCCAGATGACATTATTTTACAAATGGATTTAGATCAAAAATTGATCCAGACCACTGCCCCATACCCTTTGTAGCCTTATTACGCCAGTCTTCAGGAAGCATGTCCATTGCATTTAATGCACGAGCACGACGAACAATATGTGCTCTTGCTGCACCGTAATCTTTTGCACGACCAACAGAACGAATTGCATTCATAAGATCTGCACGATTTCCAATTGGGAAAGAGCCGTCTGGCATTGCTGTTCCAGCCTCTGCCATTCTTTCACGTTGTCCACCAGAGAATTCTCTCTTATCCATATCTACTCCTTTGTATGTGCCACCACGACGCTTGTACTCTTGTACTACCCAACCATTGGCGACTGCTGAAGGGTAAACATCAAATTTATCTTTTGCTGCTTGAACTACTGCAGCATATAATCTAGGGTTTGCTGGTGTTGATCCACTACGACGTGGCTTAATCATATCTTCGTAATTAGGTTTAGCAGCCATTTCTATTTCTGCGCTATCCTCTCTATCTAATTCAGCATCTTGATAAGGTGCATTAGCCATTTGTGCTTTTTTTACAGGAACACAGTTAGGAACCATTCTTCCGTCTTTTTCTTTCATTCCACGTTGTTCATAACCTACCCAACATGCTTTTTGCACATTGTCCCATTTATCCATTTCTTCATCATCTGAATGATAAGACTTGCTCATATCTGCTTGACAAACTGGACAGTTTTCACAATTTACATTTAATTCTTTACAAGTGGGGCATCCACACCCTTCATATTCTTTTACTACATCATCTTCTTTATGATAAGATTTCATTGTTTCTTCTGCGTCCATTTCGTGCTCCTCAATATCTATTTTTTGTGCATCTGCATACATCATTCCAATACTATATGCAGTTGGTTCCCACTCGCCATCTTCTTCTTTATAAATTCTTACAGACATAGCAGGATTCTCTGGTGGCATAGAAACAAGAGCATATTCAGATCCAGGAGTTCCAAGAGTTCCACCCTCAGTCATTATATGTTCAATCATTCCATGAACAAGACCTTCTGTTGTAGCACCCATAACAAAGTCACCCTCTTTAAGAGTGTGCATATTCTTGTCTATATTGCCTTCAGATTGGTTTATAGCGTAGATCTGTGCTGCTGCCTGTGTACGAGTCTGATGACAGCCCATTACCTCGTTGGTACCCACCTTTAAAGCAGGGTAGCCAGAACAACCGTATGAACCTTTAGCACCTACACGATATGGCATACATAGATTATATCAGAAGTTTCGCTTCTTCATCAGGCGCTTCATCTCTTCCAAAGCCCACTGGTGCTCTGGAGAAAGGGTAGCAACGTCAGAAGCAATAAAAGCCTTATCTGCAAGGGTAACAATAGGACTATCTGATAGAAAATCTACATTAACAAAACCCTTTTCCCATAAAGCCATAATCTCTTGATTAACATGATTGATATGGGCATCATATAAATGTGGCATTAATTCTTTTATTTTAGGGGTAAAAGAATATAATAATTCACCAGTCTTTGAGTCTACCCCTGCTACCTCTAACCCCTTGTTAAGAATTAAATAGTCTATAGCATCTTGATCTTCTGGTATCATATTTTTCCCATCAGGATTGAACATCATCTTTAATAGTTTTTTCATATTTAATAAACTCCTCTAGTTGCTCTCTTGTTTGTGAACCAATTATTCTTTTTACCTCTATACCATTTTGAAACAAAACAAAAGTTGGAACAGATTGAACTGTAAATGTTTTAACTAAATCAGGATTGTCATCCACATCTATAATCTGGAATCCTACATTTGTTTGTTCACGATTTAATTCTTCAACAATTGGGCGAGTTTTTTTACATGGATGGCACCAATCTGCAGTAAAATAATATATTGTTTTCATTTTTTAAACACTCCTTAGACAAATGCTATGTTTATAACTGCACGATAGGCAGATTGTTTAGGTGCTGTTGGAGCATGATATGTAAGTCCATCAAAAAATATTGCCTTACCCATTTCTGGATTTATAGATTTTGAAAGTGTAAGTTCTTTTTTTGTTCCATCGTGTTTTTCATTAAAAAGTAAAGTATTTCCATCACTATCATTAACATAATATAAAAACACTGAATGTGGAAATATATAGTCAACGTGTGGAGATTGATATAAATCTGTTTCTAAAGGCGTTACAAGATTTAGTTTTGCCCTAAGCACCGTAGAACACTGTATATTATGTTTATTTAAAAATTTTACAAAAACATTATTATGTAAATAATCGTAATATCTAGACTCAATTGAAAGTTCTCTTCTTAGGGTATGCGTAAACTGAAAATGTTCTTGTGTGTTTTTATCTATAATTGAAGAATATGAAATATCGTCTTGTTTACAAGTTTTTGTATTAAGATACCAAGCAACTTCTGGTCCAAGAATAAGATCACGAACTGATGTTTTTTCTTCATTTGTTAAAAAGTTATTATCAATAATCATTCTGTTTTTCCTTTTTTATTGTTATTTATTTTTTCTCTTTCATCAACTATCTCAAGCATAAAAGCCATCATTTTTATGTATGCGTCTGGATTATTCATAATTTTATCGTAGTGGTGACCACAGAAAAGTAAATCTCCAGTAGAGCCTTTAACCTGTACATAGGCTTGTGCTCCGCAACTATCACAGCGATCAATAGCCTTTAAAATATACTCTTTAGTCTGAACAGTTTCATGTTCTTGAACTATATTAGTCATAATACTATTATATCTCTACTTTCTGTTATCCGTTGAGTAAAAACCTGATCCATTAAAAACTACGCCAACAGATCCCCAAACTCTTGTCATAGATGCTCCACAACAAACTGGCTCTCTGTCTTCTCCAAAACCACGCTCAAACTCTATTTGAAAAGAACATGTTCCACATTTATAATCGTACTTTGGCATATATAAAGTATACCTTATGCAGATTGCATTGTCAATCTAGTATATGTGCGAATTCTGTGACAGTTAGCACATACGACTTCACACTTTTTAATTTCTTTCATAATTGCCTTCCAAGAAAATCCATCATGAATCATTCTAGAGACATTGTATTTTTTGTCTCTAATATGATCAAAATCTAAAACTATATGGTTGTTTTCTCCGCAGTCTACACATCCGCTGGCTTGCTTTATCTCTACCAGCCTTTTTTTATACTGCTGCTTTGTTTTATATGCTAATTCTTTTTCAGTCATAGCACTTTTATTATATCAAAATATAAAAGCCCCACACAGGGAAATCCAGGCACGAACGCCACGGAATATAAAGTAGGTAACTAATCCACCCTAAGATCCTGTGTGGGGTTCTACTATTTTATCTTACTTTTTAGCAACCTTAATTGCAATTTCCTTTGGCTTTTTTTCCTCTGGAACAATGCGATCAATGTCAATATGAAGCATTCCGTCTTTCATCTCTGCCCCAGTTACTTCCATATATTCACCAAGAGCAAATGTGCGGGTAAACTTGCGTGTTGCAATACCCTTATGAATTGCTTCTCCCTCAGTTTCTGTAGTAATTTCTCCCTTAACTATAAGAGTTCCATCTTCAACAGTTACTTTTACATCATCTTTTGTAAAGCCAGCAACTGCTACAGATAATTTATAGGTATCTTCATCTACCTTAATTAAATCATAAGGTGGATAAGATTGACGTGTTGCAGTATTGTGTACATGATTAAAGCGGTTCAATTCACGATTGAAACCAATAAAAAAAGGATCTTTGAAAA
>Ga0315909_10006118_pt1 | contig 13662 bp, 9 predicted proteins | sample LakEriMetagenome_11_FD_203527 | JGI IMG/M metagenome (GOLD analysis project Ga0315909, IMG submission 203527) | Freshwater fungal communities from buoy surface, Lake Erie, Ohio, United States - Buoy 2 MA125 | ecosystem: Environmental > Aquatic > Freshwater > Lake | place: USA: Lake Erie, Ohio...
ACCTACACAAGCAAGTAGTGTTTTGTCAACCTTTGATTGTGCGGGAATGGTGCCATTAAAATGTTATGAAATAGACCCTGTCACAAATAGTTTCACCGTTGAAACACCATGTCCTGATAACGAGAATCCGGTAAGGGTAAAATCTGGCTGTTACCAATTTATTCAAAAACCATATCTTGTTGGTATAGGTAAAGATTTACAAAATTTTTCAGAATGGAAATCAAGATTTAGAATGATGTTTGGTGCGTGTCGAGGAATATTCTCTCACGTATTCCAAAACAATTGGGTTAACGGTAGTTTATATATGTTCTCATTTAAAAAACAGACAACATTAAATCTACCAGGACAACCAAAAAAATATAAATTTTGCGGTACATATGAATCAACAACAAGACCTGGACAAGGGCCTATTTTTTATACTTCAGGGTCAACTAATTCTTTTTTCTATAGATCCACACCATACAATGGTACAGATTTTATAGGACAAATACCTAAACAAGGTACCTTCTTAAACCCATCAATACAACCTGTAGATTTTGATGGAATTAATGATAGAAATTTAATGTTCCCTACCACAATAATGGATATGGGACCTAGAGATGAATTTACTAAAGAAATATGTACAAGCCCTGATTTTGAAGGTTACATTATCGATACGATTAAATCCACCTCATTTAATGACACTTCTGACTTATTACAATTGTTCATAATTTCTAGATTAATTAATACTAACTTCCTCGGTGCTATTTTAGGTTTGGGGGATGCTTCTATAAATAAAATGTTTTCTAGAACTTCAGACAGATTGGATGGTGATATTACACAATTATTTAGTATTAATAGTGAATATGGGGTTGCTGGATTTAGTGAAGATGAGTATGATGGTGCGGGAGACATATACATTGCAACATCAGGACCTGCGACTATGGGAGTATTTTTTACATCAAACACCGAAAATAGAATTGTAGTTACACCAGGGGTGACAACTTTTACACCACAGCTAACCAACTTTTACGGGTACCCTAAAACTCAAGAGGTACCATTTTACCAATGGCAATTGACACAACAAAGCGTACCAACAATTTTTGGTTCAGACACGAATGAATGGAATACAAATATAATTGGTTCGGGATTTTACTCTGAAAAATATCAAGCATTAAGTTTTAAACAAGCACCACTATCGCAGTACTTTAATAATTTAAATACAGGGCAAAGAGGGTTTATATACAATTCAAATGCAACAGGAACTGATGAGACATTCCCTGCTGGACAATCCAATAGCTTTTTAGTTGGTGCCCCTTACCATTTTTATTTTGGTCTAAACAAAGGTAAATCCGCAATAAGTAGATATATCACAAAATACATATTAAATCAAGATGTCTAACGAAAACGAAATATTAATAGTATTAGGGTCCAAAAGGTTTGCATCTAATAGTAATAAAGATGTTTGGATTCAACCACCATTAATCGGTGATAGAAGAACTATGGTTGAGGGTGATAGGTCAGTAACTTTAAACTTAGTCGAACAATTTAATACGGAACGACAAGAAAGTGATACATTCAGATTGTCAGGTAAAATAGTAAATATATTTAATAATACGGTAAGTGGTAAAACAACTTATACTCCATACAGAAACATTTTATATTATACAAATGCTATTGCAAACGCTACGGCCAATATCCCACCAAACCCATCAGTTGCTTGGGAAGGTTACCCACAATTTGATGAGTTCACTATGGTTAGAGATTCTTCAGTTAACGGACATAGAACATTTATTCCAAAAAGTTCAACAACTTATAATTGGTCGATATATGCGTCTTATGCGTACAGTAGCGATACCCAACAACAAATGGCTTACACTAATGAAGACTACAATGTTACTAATAATTTTGTTGTTTCTGATGGTATACCTTTTGTGATGGATACATCACAATTTAATGGTAAAAATTTAGTTTACTTTAACTGTGGCACCAAACATAATTTAACACCAGGAGAATGGGTAGAATTAAATATACCATCAAACCCAACTGGGTTAGGGGGTCAGTTGGTTTTTCAAGTATATGATTTAGGTAACGGTATTTACGGGTCTGAAGAAAATGTTTTTAGTATTTATAATCTTAAGTTTCCTGTTTCTCAAACAACTACAGGTACATTTGGCACCTTTAAAAGAATTGGAAACATCCAAAATAGTGGCGAAACTAAATCTATATATTATGTTAGATTACATAAAATTTTAACAAATATAGAAGACTGTAATATTGTGCAAGGGGGATTTGAGAATAGTCCTTTTTATAAAAAAACTAAATTGGAATACTCTGCACTGACACCAAATCAAGTACAAAGAGTTTCAACTAAAGAGGGTAGTAAGACTTTTTCATATACTTTTAATAGAGACATATTAATAAATGGATTAAAAGATAATAATGGAAAACCAGTTACTGAACTTTTTGTTACAATGATAGAAAGAGGGTATATGGGTTGGTTTAACCCGCCGGCAATAACTCAAACAGGTTCACAAACAGGATTAGATATTGGGTGGGGGTTTAATTTTTTAAAAAACTCAATAGATACTTGGTGGGACCACAACTCTACGGTTAATAAAGATAACATACCTTTAGGTTCTTATGAACAACCAGCAGGTAGCGGACAATTTTTTTATTACAATGATTTTTTAAAAATAGGCGATGTAATAAAAGGGGATTTTTGTGAATACAATTACGTAGAACAAAAAGAGTATGTTATTTCACCAATGTATCATAAGTACTCATTTAATTCTAATTATTTTTACGATAACTCAACGGTTAATTACCCAAGTGGTTACGGTTACGAACCACACACATCAGTACCTATTAGGGTTTTTAGTGATTATCTTGAGTACGGGTCTAAAGATAGTGTGGATAATATTCCTGTTTATGCTTGGTATTCAGAATATAACGATACATTTATTTGGCGAGATATATACACATACGGATATGTTGACGGGGATAATTTAGGGGTCGATTACCCATTTGTTAATGGTGCTCATTACCCATTCAGTTCTATATTATTCTTACAAAAACCAATACAAAGAACTGATAAAGTTAATACTAATCTAATAAACCAACCAATCAACGATAATTGTGAATAATAACTATTATAGATTTTCATTAAACGTATCCGATAAGGATATAATAATACCCGTTGAAATAACCTTTGACCAAGAAGGTAGAGAGCAAGGTGTTGAAGAATATGAAAGTGAAGTTTTAGAAAGGGTTATAAATGGTGTTGATGACTTTGAAATATCAAAATTTGCACACGCCCCTTGGGACACTAATAATGATGTGACACAAGTACACTACCAATTTAATTTTTTTAACCCAAATACCACAACGGATTTTATAAATAACCCACCCACGATTACGGATTGGTTGGACGACTATCAATATGCGACATTTACTGATAGTGAAATTTATTATTTCTCAAATTCATTTAAAGGTAGTTTTTTTAAATTAGATTTTTACGATAGTAAAACTAATGAAAACCAAAAAATACTTTTCTCAGTCGTATTACCAACTCAACAAGGATTAAAAGAACCTGGGTTTATTGGTCCACAGTTTAATCAAACTACAGTTCAAGTAAAAAAACCAAAATACATTTTAGACTATACTGGTCAAGATAAAGAAGGGTTTTTCTACTATTGGTTAAAAAATCCTGATTATTTAAATCAAACTACATTTTACATGTCTTGTAAATTCTTTAACGCAAAAAAAGGTCAATTTATTAGAATGATGAATAAACCACAATCAACATTAACTGGTGCTGGTGTATACAATTTTGATAAAGAATCATTTTTTTATTACAAAGTAATGTTTGACCAAACTAATTATGAGTATAAAGTCTATGAAGAAAGTACAGGACTACGAGTTGGAGTTGGTCCTTTAGCCTCTGAAGCTATAATTTGGTATGAATATGTTAACCCATAATGGAATCTGAAAAATTTAGTGTATTAATATCCCCTGAAGTTATATCTTCAGATCTTGTTGGGTTTGTTTATACCGCATCAACTAGTGATGGTAATATCAGTCAACCTGGATATGTGTATTCAGGAATGTCCTACATATTAAGTGGAGGAACAAATGGAGATTCTTTACTCACGGGATTAACAATGCCTCTATTATTTACTCAAACTTATAATGATATTGGATTTTATTCTGAGTTTGATGGACTTATGGTACAAAAAGATATTGTTACAAATTTTCTTTATTCAGGAAATAGTACCACAAATTTAAATTCAGTTACTTTGTATAATACTTCTGGTGATTACACTGTTAGTTATTTAGATTTCACTACATATATTGTTGATTGGGGTGACGGATCTCCAACTCAACAATTAACTACAACATCATTAACACACACATATTTAGTTAATAGTGGTTACACAATAACTTTATCAGGGTCAAACCCATGGGGTGTAACAGTAATTCAAAAACCAATAACAATACCATTACAATCGGTAACAATACCAAACCCAAGTGGTAATATTGTATTTACACCACAACAAGGTAATTGGGCTAATATCCCTATCTCATATAATTACATTTATGATTTAGACTCAAATAATACGGTGGCTTATCAAGTATCTAGTAACTGGGCTACCGTTCCATTTGCTGTCCAAGGTTATACAAAATCAAGATTACAAGATTTAAAAAGATGGGGACCTGTACCATATACCATTGGGTATGTGTTTAATAAAAACGGACAAGTTTTTGGACAAGTGAATTCAATAACCAACGACGTTACTGGGTACACTATTAATAATGTTGATTATTACGATTTAATAAATGGAAAAACATTGTATGTTATTAATAGTAGTGGTCTAACTCCTAATGATATTATTGCATCTGCAATTACAAAAAATGAATATTTATTGGATTTTGTAATGGCTCCTGAAATACAAACAGACATTTATGTTGAAAGGGGTAAATATTCGGCATTTGAGGCTTTACAAAGATTGGGTGAGGTTGATAATATTGGAGACATGGTTAGTTATGGGTATGGATTCTTCAAAATTAATACGACATAAAAAATAAGATAAACTATTTATAAAATAAAACATGGCACTTGGAACATATGGTATTGTAAGACCTGCAGATGTATCACCTGATGATGTTGATGTGATATTACATTATACTGCATCTAGAGACGTTACAGATAATTTTTTATTAAAAAAATTAAATGCTAAAAGTATTTTAACACCGTATTTTCATAATGGTGAAACTGGTGGTAACGCTAATGTTGAAATACTTGGTGGTTTATATAATTTAAAATTACCGGCATCAGAATTTAATAAAAAAGGAATTTATACTGTTTATATAAGACCTGCTGAGATTAGAACTACAATTACGGATTGTGGAGTACTTTCGGCATTACCAAACGTTAAAGGGATAATTATTAACATTAACGACGTACCATCAGTCTTTAGAAATAAATTCACAAATCAAGGTTTGGTAGGATTTAGAGTGGAATACTTAAACCAAGATGGGACAAAAATACCTAATTTTTATAGAATAGTTACGTCATCTTTCTTTTGTGAACCAGTAGTGACCGAACAAGTTAATTCATCACAAAAAAATATTAGATATAGATATGTTGATGGAGGTAGCGATTTAATTTTTTGTACTTTATCACCATCGTCATCACCAACAAACAAACCAAACGCAACTCCATTTATTGGTCAACCAAACCAAAGTATTATAGTTACAAATACTTTTTTCAATCCAATCACTATTGATATTCAAATGGCTGATTATGATTTAGATACTATTGCGATAGCTCTTTATGGTAATCAAACTAAGAGTATTGAGGATGGTATATATACATTGTACGACAGTGCTGGTAATATATACAAACAATACAACTTGTTTGAGGTTAGAGATAACTTTAATGAGTTATTGTATGAGGTTAGACAGGATAGGGGTAATAACATAGATTTTAGTAAAAACTTTACAAATATTATTACTTAATGGCTAATAAAATATTTTTTCCTCCTGGTGGTGTCAAAACATTTTCTGACAATTTAGTTGGTTTACAACTAACTGACGGTGGTGGGCTTACGCAAGGTAATTTTGAATTTACAACGGCAATATATGAAAAATCTAATAGGAAGTTTGATACTGGTATATTTTCAGATTTTTACACATTAGATAATTTAAAAATAGATAATATTGAACAAGTTAAACGTGTAATACAAAAAAACTTTACAGTATATCCTAATTTTGATATTTCTGAAATAACAAGTTTTTCATTATATGGTTCACTAGCTAAAAGACTTTCGGCATCGGCGATTAAAGTTATTAATAACTTTCCTGCTGGTTTAGAAATATTAAATAGACAAGTAAGTGGTTTATTTACAGGTGAGACGGCTTCAAATATTTCATATGATTCAAAAAACGATGAAACCACTTTTGAAGTTAATACTTCTTTAATAAGAAACCCATTTGAAATAGATTATTCAGTAAATTCTGCCAGAAACATTCAGGTTAGGCCTTATCCTGTTAGTGCGTATAGGGACCTAACTAATAATTTTGAATCTTATTCTTTATATTTTTACAATTTTTTAGAAGAATATCCATTAACGGATTTTGTCCCTACACAAACAATGTCTGGGGGAACACTAACATTCACTGTAAAAGGTGACCCATTTTCAGGTAGTAGTGCATCTACTAGAGTTTTAATTATTAAACCAAATAATACTAAAACCGAAGAAATTTTTGACGAATCGTTTGATGAGGTTGAAGATTTTCTTTTAAATAGAAATATCAGTCCAAAATATACGGCTGTGTTTTCATATCCCGATTATGATTCTGATGGTAGATATACTCTATATAATAAATCAGTTACTTGGCCATTAAACCAATATTGGAACTTAGACATTAATAGTTCTGCCTTTGATACGTATTTGGCTGAATTACAAAGAATTTCAGATATATTAGATACTTACAAAACAAATTTAATAAGTAGATTTTTAATCACGGGGGCTTTTAAAGAATTTGATACTTCTGACCAAAAAATTGAAAAAGTATTACAGATATATGGTAGGAGTTTTGATGAGGTTAAAAAGTTTATAGATGCTTTGGCAAATATGAACTCTGTGAATTACATTGTTGGAAACGACATACCATCACAATTATTATCTAACTTATCCGCAACTTTAGGTATTGACCCTAATATTTCACCAATTACAAATGAGTCTTTTCTAACTTCAGTTTTTAACCCTAATTCTAAACAAATTTATCCAGGTCAGAATAAACCTAACACTCCCGTTGAGTTAAATTATGAGTACTATAGAAATTTAATATTGAACTCAGCATATATGTTTAAAACTAAGGGGACTAGAAAATCTTTAGAATATGTGATGAGATTTATTGGTGCTCCCGAAGCGTTACTTGAATTTAATGAGGTTATATATGTTGCTGACACAAAAGTAAACATGGATAAATTCGATGTTCAATACGCTAAAATATCTGGAGGAACGCAATACATTGAATTACCCGCATTAGATAACACAAACACATTTAGTATTCAAGGTGTTACATATACTGGATACACTACAAACGGCTTTATTAGTAGAGTAGAAACTACTTTAACTGACTATGGTATTGATTCTGATGGATACCCAATGAGTCCGACACCTACCGATACTAATTTTTATCAGACAGGTGCTGGTTGGTTTGAACAGACACCTAAACATAGGTCTCCAGAAGTGGCTGATGATGCGAACTCTTCTTTTAACCCTAGTAACCCTTATTTAATTACTAGTTTAAAACCCTTTACGTTTGGTCAAGAATACATGGATAAATTTAGAAAGTTCCCAAATATGAATGTTGGGTATACTTTAACTAAAGTTTATGATAATCAAAAATCTTGGGCATCAAACGACATCGGAAATAGAAAAGACGGGGCAAACACTAATGGGGTTAATTACACTGTAAGTAATGATAAATTAGTAATTAATTCAAAAAATATTGAATTATATATGAATATGGGACAAGGTATCACTTATGATATTTGGGATATGTCTGTTAAATACGATTACCCAATACCGAATAGTGGATTAACTGCACCTTATCCATATCCTGGAAATGTTGATTGGACATTTATAAATCCAAAACCTAAGGAAAAAACATTCTTTGAATTTGCTCAAGATTTTTATAATAACTTTATCAATGTAAGAAATAGGCAAACAATATTTGATGGTAAAACCGGAGGATACCCAACATTACAATCAGTATTTTGGAGATATTTACAATCTGAAGAAACTGTCGGGATTCCTTCTAATAAGTTTACGTATCAAAAAATGATAGACTATACATTAGGTATAGGGGATTATTGGCAGAGATTATTGGAGCAAGTGGTTCCAGGAACAACTCTATGGTTAACGGGTCAAAAAATGGAAAATACCATTTTTCATAGACAAAAATTTGTATGGAGAAGACAAAGAGGATGTTCTTTCATACCTGTTACTTGTATACCTTGTAAATATAACGGACAACCATTCGCATACGACTGTATAGACCAAACTTTACAATGTCAGTTACAGGGAACCCCTTCTGATATGTTACAGAGTTTGTTAGGTAACTTATTATTAACTAGTGGGTATACTCAAACACAGTGTGACTTAAATAGTATTGTATCTACTTGGTATGTTGATTGTAGATTAGACACCCAAGTCTTGGTTCAAGAACAATTTTATACGGGATATGGTTTAGGCGACGTACCAACACCCGCACAAGTATTATCAGCAATAGACCAAAAGTTAGAAACATTATACCAACATGGACTTAATTATTATTTTGCAGGAAATACTTTAATTGTAAGTAATTCTACTTGCTACGATGACTTTACTAATAGTATTTTGTCATTAAATATTGGAATAAACATTCAAATTAATTGTAACTAATGGCTTGTGTATCGGGATTAACTAATGGTGTTTATAGTTATGTTGATTGTTGTGGTGTAACAGTATACGGAGCTTCCGTTGGGGAGAGTATTTGTTTAGATGAAACATATACAGGTTCTTCTTACGGTGTTTATATTGCGACAGGACAAACTTGTTCACAAAATTGTATACAAGGACCTTTAGATTATAGTTTTTCAGTTACTGGAACTTGTTCAGCAACAACAGGGTCCGTAATATTTTCCCCAACAGGAGGGGTTCCACCGTATACTATAGATAATATAATACCTGGAACTGTTAGTGCTCAAACAAGTTCAAACCCAATAACTTTTACAGGTTTAACGGGTGGTACTTATGTTTTTAGATTAAATGACACACTAGGGTTACAAAACAACGAACTCTATATTAATGTGGCGATAACACCATGTTTTGAAGGTAGAGTTATTAATGCTAGTGGAACAACTTGTGGTGACAGTAATGGATTTTTACAAGTAAGTGCATCTACAACAGGTGCTCCTTACACAATTTTATTTTACCAAAATAATACATTATTAAGTGTAGATACAACAAATACATTACCTTATGATTATAATGGGTTATCTAGTGGTATATATTATGCAACAATCATAGATAATGGTGGTACTACTGCGAATACTGAAAATGCGGTTATAAGTGCTAGTACTGACGTTAATTTTGGTTTTTGGAAAGTTAACACATCTAATTGTGTTTTAACTACGGGTAAATTAGCCGTTACAGGTATAACAGGTACCGGACCTTACACATACCTTTGGAGTAACAATCAAACAACTCAAGTCATAACAGGATTAACTCAAGGAGTGTATTCTTGTACTGTTACCGATAGTTTGGGGTGTTCTACGACTTTATCAGAAACCGTAGGTGTTGCTGACCCAATAGGGTTAGGACTTTTAACTGCCACACAACCTACTTGTTTTTCTTCTGATGGTGCACTTAATTTTGTTTTAACTGGCGGAACAGTACCTTTTTATTTTTCAGGTACGTCGGGTCAGGTGGGGTATACTTTATCTAATAATTTTTCACTAACGGGTTTATCTTCTGGTATCTATAGTGTTTTGGTTAGAGATGCTAACTTTTGTGAGTATATTGTTAGTGGGTCATTAAGCCCAACAAATGGGTTTAGTGTGGTTAATACTAATGTAACCAATTCTAATTGTAACCAACAAAACGGGTCAATTGGCGTTACAATTGCCGGATTAGGTGGATTCTACACTTATAGTTTATCGGGACAAACTAATGGGTTAGTTTATAATAATACTAGTCAAAACCAAACTTATACATTTAGTAATTTATCTAATGATACCTATAGTTTAACGATATCTGCGACAGGTACTAATTGTGTTTATACGACAAATGTTAATGTATCATCTAATCAAAAATTTTCAATAAGTGCGTCAACAACAGGGTCAACTTGTGGACAATCAAATGGTAATGTGTTGGTAACTGTAGGTACTGGATACACGTCACCTTTAGATTACGTATTAAGTAATGGTAATACCATTATAGACTCACCACTAAGTGCAATTACCTATAATAATTTACCTGCTGGTACATACACAATAACTGTTACCGATTATGATGGTTGTTCTGTTAGTTCAGGATTCACAGTTAATACAGGCGGGTCTTTAACCTCATCATTATCTACGACAAATTGTACGGGTAGTAATGATGGGACCGCAAGTGTTGTTATATTTGCCGGCGAACCACCATTTACATATGTTTGGTCAGATGGACAAACAGGGTCAACTGCGTCAAGTTTATCTGCTGGTACATATTCAGTTGTTGTTACAGACGCATCAGGATGTACCAATACCCAATATGCGACAATAACTTGTTTAGGAACTAATGTCACATCTTATGAGTTATACACTATTTGTAAAAATACATTTACAACAACATCGGGTAATCAAAGAGGTATAAGTGAAATGTTAAACGAAGGATTTATCGATATTACATCAGGTTATACCAATTGTATTTTTAATTCTGCCGAATTAACTTGTGAAATTACAATTAATGGTTCGGCATTTACTGAAACATTTTATACCGCAACAACATTAAATGATATACCACAAGACACTCTTTGGCAATCAACAATTGAGGGTATTCTTTCAGGAATAACAGATATTGACACTTATCAAATAAACTTAACGGATAACACACTAACCATAACATCAACTTGTAGTGGTGATTATGATCCGCTTTCCGATGCGGATTTTTCACTAGGTTTAAGTATTGTCTATGATGTAGTCTGTGGAGTATAATGCCATACCAAGTAACAATATCAGGAATTACAGGAGGAACTCCACCATATACTTTATATGTTTGTGATGAATATGGTAATAATTGTCAATTACTAGGGTCAACAGGAGGAACATTTGTACTATCATCACTATTTCAAACGGCAGATACTTTGATGTTCAAAATTGTTGATTCCACTTTATGTGAATATTTTGAAATAGTAAGTTGCCCTCCTGAGTATTTATTACAAGAGAACGGATTTTATATATTACAAGAAGACGGTTTTAGAATATATTTATAATTATGGATTTAAGAATTTCACAACTACCTTTTGTCACTTCAGGGGCACCAAATTCAATACTAGCTATTGTAGATTATAGTAGTGCCACAACTGGTGTAACAAGTGCAATTTATTTTTCATCTGTCACCGCAAATCTTTCAGGGGCAACTGGAACATCAGGAACTAACGGTACTTCTGGTACAAACGGAACATCAGGAACCAATGGTACTTCTGGCACAAACGGAACATCGGGAACTAACGGTACTAGTGGTAGTTCGGGAACCTCACCAACAAGTCCATACTCTTATGTGTATGGATTATACACACAGACAGGTAATTCTACTACCGTTTCTGGAACAACAAGTGAAACCACTATAGTTGGAGAGGGTAGTGGTACGTTAAATGTGCCGGCAAATGGGTTTACCGCAGGTAGTTCTTTTAGCGCACTGATGGTTGGTCACATGGGAGCCAACAACAACGATGATTTAACTATTAGAATAAAGACTAATTCAGTTACTTTAGCGAGTATTGGACCAATGAATTTATCTTCGGCAACTAATAAACATTTTAAATTGGATGTGTATTTTACAATAAGGACAACAGGCACTACTGGTGTTGCATCCATAATGACAGGAGGAAATTTTGAATACTCTAAGGACGCAAGTTCTGCGTTTGAACAATTCAATTTTACAGAACTCAATAATACTACATTTGATACAACAATTTCAAATACATTAAATATTACCGCTCAGTTTGATAGCACTAATGCTTCCAATATAATATATTCAGAATTATTTTTTCTAAATAAAGTTTATTAAATATTTATGATTTTAGATATTACAGGAGTTACGAGTGGTACAAGTCCATATGATATATTTTTATGTACATGGGATTTGAATAATTGTTTTTTTGTATCGGGAAGTACTTCAATACCACCAACTATTCAAATAGATTCTGATAATTTTTTTCCAAATGAGGACTTACTTCAATTAAAAATTATAGATGGAAACGGATGTATATTTACAGAACCATTACCCTGCACCACAACACCTACTCCAACACCTACTCCAACACCTACTCCAACACCTACACCAACTCCAACACCTACACCAACCCCCACACCAACTCCTACACCAACTCCTGCTTGTATTTATTATTCAATTACGAATACTTTTGATGGGTTTTTAGAGATTACGTTTACAGGTTGTTGTGCGGAAATTAATGGGTCACCTTATGGGTTAGCACCACTTTCAACACTTAGAGTTTGTTCATCAACTTATCCGACCACTAGTAATATTTCGGCAACATCAATATCTTCAATAGGAAATTGCCCTTCTTGTTAAAAAAACTATTGTTTTTTATTTTAATGAGTTTATCATCTTAAAAAAACAAGAAATGAAAATATTTGTTCAAATTGCGTCTTACCGAGACCCAGAACTACTCCCAACTATCAGGGATTGTATTAATAAGGCAAAATATCCTGAAAATTTAACATTTGGAATTTGTTGGCAACACGATGAAACGGAATCGATGGAGGAATTCCAATACGACGAAAGATTTAAAATATTAGATTACCATTGGAGTTTGAGTAAAGGTCTTTGTTGGGCTCGTTCTGAAATTCAAAAATTATGGAATAAAGAAGAATATACATTACAATTAGATTCACATCACAGATTTTTACAAGATTGGGACGTTGAATTAATTCAAATGATGAATCAAACAGGTTCTGAAAAACCACTTATAACTTCATATGCTGGTATGTATAGGCCAAAAACTAATGAGATATTAAATGTTGAGCCATATAAAATGGTTGCATCAAATTTTACACCAGGAGGTACTATACTTTTTAGACCCCATACAATACCAAATTGGCAAAACTTAGATAAACCAATACCTGCTAGGTTTGTTAGTGGGCATTTCTTTTTTACTGTAGGGATACACTGTGAAGAATATAAATATGACCCAAATTTATACTTTGCGGGGGATGAAATTAGTTTATCGATTAGGTCTTTTACTTTGGGTTATGACTTATTTCACCCACATAAAACTGTGGTATGGCACGAATACACTAGAGAAGGTAGAACAAAACATTGGACAGACTTTAACGATGAAAATAAAAACAATGGTATTGTTGAAAAACAATGGTGGGAGATGGATAATGAATCTAAAAGAAGA
>Ga0315909_10006119_pt1 | contig 13661 bp, 18 predicted proteins | sample LakEriMetagenome_11_FD_203527 | JGI IMG/M metagenome (GOLD analysis project Ga0315909, IMG submission 203527) | Freshwater fungal communities from buoy surface, Lake Erie, Ohio, United States - Buoy 2 MA125 | ecosystem: Environmental > Aquatic > Freshwater > Lake | place: USA: Lake Erie, Ohio...
GTGGTTTTATGTATCGACACGAAACCACGAAACCCGCCCCCCACAAGGGCCGGCGCGAATCGAGGCGAATCCGGCCGAATCTGGCAGAATCTGGCGCAACCTATGGCAACCCGTAAGAAATCCGCCGAAATCCACGGCCCCAACCGGGCCGCCCTCGAAACCACCCTCGAGGCGTTGCGCACCGCCGGCCGGCTGGAACTGATCGACGCCGCCCGCGTCCAGATAGCCCGCACCCTGGCCACCGCCGTGGACCTCGAGCCCGGTTCAGCCATCCTGTGGCGCGAGTACCGCGCCGCCGAAAAATCATTACGAGAGGAATCCGAAGCACATGGGGACTCGTTCGACCAACTCCTTGCCAGCCTGTCCGCCCCGGTACGGGACGAAAAGAAACCCAAGGCTAAAAACCCGCGGCCATGAGGTAGCAGCCATCGCGGAACGCCTAGGCCAGCCCCTCATGCCCTGGCAGCGCCAGGTGGCTGACGTCGCCCTCGAAATGGTGATCGACGACGGCACCGGCCTCGAAGTGCCCCGCTACCGCGAAATCGTCTGCCTAGTGCCCCGCCAGTGCGGGAAAACCACGCTCATGCTTTCCATCGAGTTACAGCGCGCCCTTCTGTGGGGCAAGGCGCAGACCGTGGGCTACACCGCGCAAACGGGCTGGGACGCCCGCCGGAAACTAATCGACGACCAGGTGCCCCTCCTGGACCAGTCCCCGCTGGCCACCGCAGTGCGCCGCGTCTACCGGGGCGCCGGCATGGAATCCATCCATTTCGTGAACGGGTCCCGCATCGACGTCATGCCGTCCACCCCGACCGCCGGCCACGGCCGGGTGCTGTCCCTTGGGGTGATCGACGAGGCGTTCTCCGATGAGGACGACCGCCGCGAAGGAGCCATGCTGCCCGCCATGGCCACGAAACGGGACGCCCAACTGTTGATCATTAGCACCGCCGGCACCCGCGCCAGCCTGTACCTGAAACGGAAAGTGGACCAGGGGCGCGCCATGCTGGCCGCCGGCATCGACGCCGGCGTCGCCTATTTCGAGTGGTCCAGCGATCACGAAACGGACGACGTGGACGACCCGGCCGTCTGGCGGCGCACCATCCCCGCCCTGGGCCATACCATTGACGAAGCGGTGGTGCGCCACGCCCGCGGCACCATGACCGAAGGCGAGTTTCGGCGCGCCTGGCTGTGCCAGTGGACAGAACAGGACGAAGCAGCCATCCCCGCCAAGTACGTGGTCCGGGTCCTGGACCCCAAGACAGCCCCGGCCGGCCGTATGTCGTTCGGCATCGACGTGGCCATGGACCGGACGTGGGCCGCCATTTCCGTGGCCGACGAAACCGGGCGGGTGGAACTGATCGAGCACCGCGAGGGCGTTTCATGGGTGGTGGATCGGGCGTTGGCGCTGTGGCGCACCCACCGCGGCAGCCTGGTGGTGGACGGGTACAGCCCGGCGAACAGCCTGGTGGACCGCCTCGAAACCGGCGGGGTGCCGGTCACCCGGTACAGCCTCCGCGATATGACCGCCGCGTGCGGCGTGTTCTACGACGCGGTCCTCGACGACGCCATACGGATACGGCCCCACGCCGCGCTCGAAGCAGCCATCGCCGCCGCGAAAAGGAAACAAATGGCGGCCGGCTGGCTATGGTCCCGCACCGTGCTGGACGCTGACCTGTCCCCACTGTTCGCCGCAACCCTCGCCTATCATCACGCCACCAACCGCCGGCCACCCGAAGCAACTAGGAGCGCCATTTACTAATGAAACACGCACCCACTATCGTCCAAGCCGCAGGGACTAGCATTGTGGCGGTGAGTCTGTTCATGCTGTCAGTGCCCCTCGGCCTCGCGTTCACCGGGCTGGCCCTTGTCGCGTTCGGTATCGCAGCGGAGCGTTCCTAATGCTGAACCGCCTTTTCCAACCGCGGAACGAGAACCGCGGCGCCTACGTGGACTCGCAAGGCCGCGTCTCGCGCACCTGGGTGGACACCTACGCCGGCGTCGTGGTGGACACCGCCACCACCCTCTCGGTGCCCGCTATCTGGCGCGCCGTGACCATGATCTCCGACACCGTTGGCACGCTGCCCCTGCACGCCTACCGCGACGAGCAGCGCCTCGAACCCACGCCGCGCCTGTTGGAACGCCCGGACCCCATGGACACCAGGGTGGAAACGATAAGCGCCATGGCGGCCGCCCTGTTGCTGCACGGCAACTATGTGGCGATCCTCGGGCCGCCAGGTGCGAACGGCTACCCGGAAAGCATCTACCCGGTGAACCCGGAACGGGTCACCATCTACAAGCGCGAGGGCCGCAAGTTCTTCCGCATCGACGAGCGCGAATACTCCGCCGCCGAAATCTTCCACGTGAAGGGGTTCTCCCTGCCGGGCGAGATAGCCGGCGTCGGTATCGTCGCCGCGCAGCACCAAGGCATCGGTGCCGCCATCGCCGTCATGGAATACGCGGCCCGCTACTTCGACGGTGGCGCGATGCCGTCATACGCGATCAAGAGCGACAACCCCGACCTCACAGAGGACGAGGCGCAGTTGCTGAAACAGAAGTGGATGGAACACTACGGCGGCCGGTCACGTATCCCCGCGGTACTCAATTCCACCACGAAAGTGGAACCACTGACCGCCAACGCGAACGACTCGCAACTTGTCGAGGCCCGCAACCAGGCCGTGGCCGACGCCGCGAACATCGTGGGCCTGCCCGGGAACTTCATCGGGGCGCCGAACACGTCGCGCACCTACACGAACACCGAACTACAAGCCATCGAATACATACGGACCAGCATCGCGCCGCTGACCGCACGTATCGAGGCCACGTTCACCGATTACCTGCCGCGCGGCCAGTACGCGAAGTTCTCCTTCGATAGCCTGTTGCGCGCCGACACCCTCACCAGATACCAGGCGCACAAGATCGCGCTCGACTCCGGGTTCATGACCGTGGACGAAGTGCGCGAACTGGAAGATCGCCCACCACTTGGGCAGCCCATGGAACTGGAACCCATCGAGGAAGGACTGATCCTGTGACCATCGAAACCCGCGCCTACGGCACCGACCTCGAAGTTCGCGGCACCGGCGACGGCCGCACCATCTGTGGCATCTGTGTCCCGTATGACGTCGAGCAGCGCATCCACCCGCAACTGACCGAAGTGTTCCGCAAGGGTGCGTTCGCCAACGTGGCACCGAACGCGCACCGCGTGAAACTGTTGGTCGGTCATGACGCGCAGGCGCTCCCCATCGGGCGGGCCAGCCTGTTGCGCGAGGACTCCGCCGGCCTGTACGGCGAGTTCCGGGTGAGCAAAGGACAGCGCGGCGACGACATTCTCGAACTGGTCCGCGACGGTGCACTGACCGAACTGTCCATCGGGTTCCAACCGCTGAAAGACAAGCGCCGCCAGGACGGGGTCGTGGAACGTATCGCCGCCCACCTCGCGGAAGTATCGCTGGTCACGTTCGGCGCCTACGGACATTCCGCCAGCGTCGTGGGCGTGCGCGACACCTCGACCACCCCGAACATGGACGCCGTGCAAGCCATCCTGAAGGACCTCCGCAGGTGATAGGGCAGCAACATACGGTCACCACCACGGCGACCCTCATCATCGACGCCGACAGCGTGAACCGCACCGTGGTGCTGCACGCCATAGGCAACGGCGTTGTCTATCTCGGCGGCTCCAACGTCGCCGCCGGCTCCGGGTTCTACCTCGACAAAGCGGCCGGCGCTGTCGTGCTGCAAATCCCGCCCGGCGAGCGCCTCTACGGCATCGTCACCACTGGCAGCGACGTGATCTCCACCCTACTCCCGGACGCCTAATGCCCTGGCACATCGAGGGAGACAACCCCGGGTGCACCGGGTACGCGGTGGTCAAGGACGAGGACCGCGAGGTGGTGGGCTGCCACAGAACACGGCAACAGGCGCTTGCCCACCTCGCGGCCCTCAACGCCGCAGAGGACGACGAGGACGACGACGACCTCGAAGAAATGATCGAGGACGACGCGGACCCCCTCAACAGGGCCGCCGGCTATGAACCCACCGGGGCCATGGCCGAAGAAGCAGCACGTGGCCTCGCCTGGCGCCAAGAACACGGCCGCGGCGGCACCGAAGTGGGCGTGGCCCGCGCCCGCGACATTTCCAACCGGCGCACCCTCCCCCTGGAAACGGTGAACCGCATGGTTTCCTACTTCGCCCGGCACGAAATCGACAAGGAAGGCCAAGGGTGGTCACCCGGCGAGGACGGCTACCCGTCCGCCGGCCGTATCGCCTGGGCACTGTGGGGCGGGGACCCGGGGCGCGCATGGGCCAACGCCATCGCGGACCAGAACCGCGCCACCCCCAACCTGGACCTTGCGCGCCGGATACTGGCCGGCGACAACGAGCCGCGCTAAACTAGCGGTCAGTCGGCACCCCACCGGCCAGGGTTGAGCACCCCGCACCACGCGGCACCCTCCCCCGGCAAGCAGTGGCACCCCGTAGGAAAACCCAACGAATACGGGAGAAAACCATGAACCCCTTCTTGAAGAACCTGCACGAAACCCGCGACGCCAAGCACGGCATCATCGACGCCACCCTCGGGCGCGCCGTCGAGGAAGGCCGCGACCTCACCGAAATCGAACTGGCCAACATCCAGGCCCTGAAGATGGAACTGGACCGCCTCGACGAGCGCATCGAGCAGGTAACAGAGATCGAGGTCCGCAAGGCCAAGGCCGCCGAACTGGCAGCCAGCGTCGAGGGCGGCACCGTCGAGACACGCGCCGCAGCGCCGGCCCGCGTCACCTACGAGGAGCCCACCTACCACGAGCGCGGCAGCCACTCTTTCATGGCTGACGCCATCGCCGCAGAGTTCGGCGGGTCCTACGAGGCGCGCGAGCGCATCCAGCGGTACCAGAACGAGGTCCGGCTCGAAAAGCGCGACAGCGGTTCCAGCAACTTCGCCGGCCTGGTGGTCCCGCAGTACCTGGTGAACCAGTTCGCACCCCTCCGCCGTGCCGGCCGCCCGTTCCTCGACATTTCCAACCGGCAGGTCCTGCCCGGCAGCGGAATGACCGTCAACATTGGGCGCCTCACGACGGGGATCACGTCCTACGTGCAGGCGAGCGAGAACACCGCACCCACTGAGAGCAGCCCGGACGACACGCTCCTCACCGTGAACGTGAACACCGTGGCCTCCATGTGGGACCTCTCGAAGCAGGCCGCGCTCCGCGGCGTTGGCGTCGAGGACCAACTGTTGGGCGACGCGATCAGGTCCTACCACACGAAACTCGACGGCCTCGCCATCAACGGCAGCGGTTCCAGCGGTGAGGCGCGCGGCGTTCTCAATACCTCCGGCATCAACAGCACCACGTACACCGACGCCTCGCCCACGTGGGCTGAGTTCTTCCCGTCCCTGGTGGCCGCAGTGCAGAACGTGAACAGCAACTTCTACTCGCGGCCGACGCACATCGTTGCGCACCCGTCGCTGGTGGGTTGCTGGCTCCGCGCCCTTGACACCACCAACCGCCCCATCTTCGGGCCCACGTCCGGCAACCCCATGAACGCGGCAGCCGTGTACGACACCCCCGACTACCTCGGCGGCGGGTTGCAGATTCTCGGTCTGCCCGTCGTGCAGGACGCGAACGTGCCCACCAACCTGGGCACCGGCACGAACGAAACGGCGGTCATCGTCGGTGACTTCCGCGAGTCCTACATCTGGGAGGAGAACGGCGGCGACCCGCTGTACGTGCGGTTCGAGCAGCCCGACGGGAACATCGCCATCCGCACGGTGCTGTTCGGGTTCTCCGCATACACGGCAGGCAAGTACCCCACCGCGTTCTCCGCGATCACGGGCACCGGCCTCATCACCGCCAACTGGGCCTAGCATCCACGCGCCGCGCGGTCCAGCACAGGGACCGCCGGCACTAGGGGCACAGCATGGACAAGGCAGCACTCATCGCAGCACTGGAGCAGGAACTGGCGCGTTACCTCCGGCGCGGACTCACGGACCGCGCCGAACAGGTGCAGCAAGAGATCGTCCGGCACGGTGGCCCGCCCGGTGCCACGCCGCGCGGGACTGTGCCCACCGTGCCGGACACCCCCGCACCTAAGAAAGCAGCAGCGAAGAAACCCGCGAAACGGAAGGCGTAGCCATGGCGGTCACCAACGGGTACATCACGCTCGCCAACCTGAAAACCTATCTAAAAATCGACGACCAGGTAGAGGACGCGCTCCTGGAACAAATCATCGAGAGCGCGAGCCGCAGCATTGACCGCATCGCCAACCGCCGCTTCTATCTCGACGCCAACGCCAGCGCCCGCACCTACCGCCCCATCGGGAACCTACGGGTCCAGGTGGACGACTTCGGCACCACGTCCGGGCTGGTGGTCAAGACTGACCCGGACAGCACCGGCACCTACGGCACCACGTTCACGCTGAACCAGGACTACATCGTCGAGCCCACCAACGCCCTGGCAAAGGGCCGCCCGCTGACCACGATCACCATTGTGGGCCCCACGGCGTTCTCCCTCCCGGTGAACTACTGGCCACAGGTCGAGGTCACCGCCCGGTGGGGCTGGCCGGCAGTGCCCGACGACATCGAGCAAGCCACCTACATTCTGTCCGCGGACCTCTACAAGCGGAAAGACTCCATCGGCGGCGTTCTCGGGCTGTCCGAATTGGGCGCCATCCGTATGAGCCCCCTGGGGCGCGATATCACCAACATGGTGCGCGCCTACAAGCGGGAGTTCTTCGCGTGACCCCCACCGGGGTGCGCCAGGGCCTCACCACAGCCCTGGACACCATCACCGGGCTACGTTGCTTTGACTACGTGCCCGACAGCCTGGCCCCGCCGGCGGCCGTGGTGGAACCCCTCGAGGTGACGTTCCACGAGGCCATGGTGAACGGCCTGGACTACTACCGGGCGTTCATACTTGTGATCGTGGGCCGCATGGCGGACCGTTCCAGCCAGGACCGGCTCGACGCCTATCTGACCAGCAGCGGCGCCAGCAGCGTGAAAGCAGCGCTCGAAGCGAACCGCACCCTCGGCGGCGCGTGTTCCACGTTGCAGGTAACCACGGCGCTGCCCCGCCAAGTGGTAGTCTCCGGGGTGGAAATGATCGCTTACCGTTTCGAGGTGGACATTTATGGCTAACAGTTACCGCGTGAAAATCGAGGGCAGCACCCTCGGGCCGGTGGGCACTGTCGTCACCGAAGCCGACATCCTCGCCGCACCGGCGAACGTGGAACAGTTGATCGCCTCGGGCATCGTCGAGGAAGCAACCAGCACCAAGAAAGACAAGGAGTAACCCATGGCGGTTTTCGTACTCACCGACGCGTATCTGAGCGTGAACACGGTGGACCTCAGTTCCTACGTGACGAGCATTTCGTTCACCTACGAAAAGGACGCCATCGAAACGACCGCAATGTCGAGCAACGGCCACGTTTTCACAGGCGGGCTCCAGAACCTGTCGGTAACGGTGGAAATCCAGAACGACCAGGCGGCAGCAAAGACGCTCGAGACCCTGTGGTCCGCGACGGGCTCCGGCACCAACACGCTGGTCATCAAGAACGCCACCACCGGCACCCCGCTGCCGGTGTTCACCATCTCGAACGCCTACCTCGCGGCATCCACGCCCGTGAACGGCGCGGTGGGAGAACTGGCCACGCAGTCGATCACATTCACCGGCGGAACTGTCGTCAAGAGTTAGCACCGTGATTCACCTAACCGTCAAGCACAGGGACGGCGGGGCCACAAAGACCACGGTCTGGGCCGCCACCGAAGTAGCGTTCGAGCAGCGTTTCGCGCCACTGTCATGGGGCGAAGCATGGCGCGAAGAAATCCCGCACGAAACGTACCTCTACTTCATGGCATGGCACTCCATCCATGACGACGGGCGCACCGCCCTCACGTTCGAGCAGTGGCTCCGCACCGTGGCCACCGTCGAGGTGGACGTCGAAGAAACGGTGGCAGCCAATGACGCCCCCCCTACGGACCCGGGAGCAGTTCCTGGCTGATAGCCGCGCTGGCTGTCAAAACAGGGATCGCGCCCCGGGAATTGTTAGCATCACCACCGCACGTACTCCGCGCCATGCTGGAAATCGTCTGGCCTAACGCGCGGCCGATAACAGGAAACGCAGCATGGCAGGCACTGGGGTCTTTGGCTACCGAATAGAAGGGCAAGGCGCGCTCCAGATCGACGGGCTACGCGAAGTGAACCGCGACCTCCGCAACATGAGTGAACAGGCCCGCGACGAAATGAAGGCCACGCACCGCGAGGCCGGCGAAATCGTCGCCCGTGCCGCCAAGGTCCTGGCGCCGGTGCGCACCGGGTTGCTGGCCTCTACGGTGGTTAGTTCACCGACGCAGCGCCAGGGGCGGGTCCGCGTCGGCCGCGGCCAGTCTGTGCCCTACGCGGGCCCGGTGCACTTCGGGTGGCCGGCGCGCCGTATCGCCCCGCAGCCGTTCATTTATGACGCGCTCGACATGAGGCGCGACGAAGTGCGCGACGCCTACGTGGTGCGCATCAACCAACTGGTGATCAAGAACGGGCTGGCCGCCGGCCAGCGGTCCACCGCCAACCGTTAGAACTAGACTCCCGCCATGGCCTCCACGAAAGCGATCTCTGTCCCCGTCACCGGGAACACGGCACCGCTACGCAAGGCCCTGGGGAACGCCACCAAGGACCTGAACAGGTTCGGGGCGTCGGCTGCCGCCATGGCCAAGAAAGCAGCGCTCGGCCTCGGGGCCGCGGGCGCCGGCGCCGCAGTGTTCGGCGCGAAAATCTACAAGGCGGCTGCGTTGGCGCAGCAGGCAGACAAGCGGGTGCAGCGCATCGCGGTGAGTATGCGCCTGTTCGGGGTGCAGACCTCCACTGTCACCCAGCGGGTTCTGGACTATGCGGACGCCCTGGAACGCGAAACCGGGGTCACCGCAGAAACCATCAAGGCCGCGCAGGCCAAGTTGCTGACGTTCCGGCAACTGGCGCTCACCGCTGACACCGCCGGCGGGGCGTTCGACCGGGCAACGCAGGCCACCATCGACATGGCGGCCGCCGGGTTCGGGTCCGCGGAACAGAACGCGGTCCAGTTAGGAAAGGCGCTCGAGGACCCCATCAAGGGGGTGAACAGTCTCCGCCGGTCCGGCATCACGTTCACGGACAGCGAGAAGGCGAAACTGAAAGTGCTGGTGGATACCGGCAGGATTCTCGAAGCACAGACCACGATCTTGGAAGCGGTGGAAACGCAGGTGAAGGGCACCGCGAAGGAAACCGCGCTCGCCACTGACCGCATACGCAACGGGTTCGGGGAAGTCACCGACGCTATCGGTAGCGCCCTTATCCCGATCATGGACCGCCTGGCGGATTCCGTGGTGCGCGTCGGGGAGAAAGCAACCCTCGAGGGCCTCGGGGCGTCCGCGAAGCAAGCCAAGGAAGAACTCCACAAATTGGGGTACACCACCGAAGGAACGGTTAGCGGGTTCGGGCGGGTTATCAACGCCAGCGTGCGCGTGTCCAACGTGGTGCGCGAAATGCGGAACGGTTGGATCAAGTTTTCCAATGCCCTCGGGTTCACCGACGGCGGCATGATGAAGGCCCAAAAAACCCTCGAGGACCTCGAAGGCGCACAGAAGAAAGCGTGGCTGGCGGCGCAGGGCTACAAGGAAACGCTCGGCGGAATCTTGCTCTACACGGGAAAAGTGGTAGAGAGCCAAAAGCAACTAAACGCGGTCATGGGGCCGGTGGCGTCGCGGAACATTCTGGATTTCCAGGCGCACCACGCTGCCTACCTGAAAAGTCTGGAAGCCCAAGAGAAGGCGCAGCAGACAGCAGCCGACAAAGAGAAGGCACGCGAAGCAGCCCGCAAGAAGCGGTTCGCGGACCTGAAAAGGTCCGTCAAGGAAACGCAAGACGCCATCCGCAGTTACATAGGAAGCATCCGCGACCAGATAAACAGCGAGGTCAACCTCTCCACCGCGTTTAGCCAGGCACAGGACAGCCAGACAACCGCCACCGAAAACCTGAACACGGCGCTCACAGAACGCCGCGAAGCATACGCAGCGCTCCACCAGGCCAAGGTGACCGGCGACGCCAAGGCATACGGTGAGGCACTCACCGAAGTGGCCAAGGCCGAACAGGCTGTCACCGCCGCCCAAGAAGTGAAGCCGAAGGACTACACCGCGATCTTCGCCGCACAGATAGCCGCCGCGAAAAACTTCGCTGGGTCAGTGAAGCAACTGGTCGCCGCCGGCCTCGGGAAAGCAGGGCTGGCGCAAATTCTCGACCTCGGCCCGGTAGCCGGTGCACAAGTAGCCAAGGACCTGTTGGCAGGCACCGGCGGCATGACCATTAGCAGCCTGAACGCGGACCTGGCCGACATAGCCACCAGCGGCGAAGCGGCCGGGATGGCCATTCCTGGCTTCTCCGCCGCCCTCGGGGCCACCGTGGGCGGCACCGCCGCAGCGCCCACCATCGTGGTGCAGGCCGGCGTCGGGGACCCGGTGGCCATCGGCGCAGCCGTCGCCGCCACCCTCAAAGAGTACGGGGCCACCATTGGCGGCGTTCCCATCGTCACAAAGCAACCGAAGGTCACCCCCCGGAAGAAAACCACAGGCAAGAAACGGGGCGGCGGCTGATGCCGTACCCCACCGCCATTGTCGAGGTGGCGTTCACGGACGGCCCCTACGTGGCGTACCCCACGTGGACCGCGATCACCTCCTACGTGCGGGAGATCACCGTCCGCCGCGGCCGCGCCAGCGAGGTGGAAAACTTCGAGGCCGGCACCGCCACCCTGGTCCTGGACAACAGGGACCGCCGTTTCGATCCGTTCTACACGTCCGGCCCCTACTACGGGAACCTGTTACCACGCCGGCAAATACGCATCCGCGCCACCAACAACAGCACCACGTACGACGTGTTCCGTGGCTATGTAGAGGGCTGGCCCGTCACCCTCACCGACGCCGGCTACGACTCCACGGTGACCGTGCAGGCATACGACACGCTCGGCCTGTTGGCCGATGAGGAACTACCCGACGACCTGTCCGACCACTACATTCGCAGCCTTAGCCCCCGGCACTACTGGCCGCTGGACGACCCGGTCAACATACTGAACCCCGCGGCCACCGTGTTCTACGACTACGGCAGCCAACCACTGAACCTGGCGCCGCAGTCCGGCATCCGCGTCGGCAACCTGGGCGGCCTCGCCGCCGGACTGTCCGACACGTGCCTAAGTATCGCGGACGGTAACAACGTCGAAGTGACCGCGGTGGGCACCACGGTGAACGCCATCGGCAACGTCACCGTGTCCTGTTGGTGGGTCCTCCCCCAGCCAGAACTGTCGGTGGTGATCTTCCAGGTGGCTAGCGGCCTGGTCATCGAAGCCACCTATGACGTGGCCACCAGCACCCTCGAGGTGGCACTGTTCGACGGCACCAACGTCACGTACTGGCGCAACGCCACCACCTACCTGGATAACACGATCCCGCACCACATCGTGGTCGCCGCCGTGGCGCGCACCACCGCCCCCACCGTATGGGTGGACGGCATCGCCGTCACGGTCACCGCCGCCAGCACCGCCGCGTTCACCATTAGCCTTACAGAATCCGCCACCCTCCAAAACGGGCAGTTCCAACAGTTAGCGGTGTTCGGCACCTACTTCACCGCAACGCAGGCCCGCCAACTGTTCACCCTCGGCGCCTCCAAGATCGAGGAATCAACCGCGGACCGTTTCAACCGGCTAGTGCAATACACGCCCGTCGTGGCGGGTTATGCACCCGTGGGCACATTCACCGGCACCGTTCTAGGTATCGGGTCCGGCGGCCCGCCAGTCACCCAAGAATTGCAGACAACCGCCGACAGTGAAGGCGGCAACCTCTACGTCACCAAAGACGGCATCCTCACCATCACCGGCCGCAACCGAATCTTCGAAGGGCGCAGCCTCACCAGCCAAGCCACGTTCGGCGGCGCCGGCATCACCATAGAACCCACCCTCGCTTACCGCATCGACGCCGGCACCATGCGCAACACCCTCGCTATTGGTTACACGGGCGACGGGTCCGTCGAGATCACCGACGCGGCCAGCGTGTCCGCGAACGGCACCGCCGGCGGGTCCCTCACCACTCAACTAAGCACGATTGAACAGGCCGAAACCCTTGGGGAAATGCTGGTCGGGTTCTCACAGAACCCCACCACAGTGCTGGAACCGTTCCGGGTGAACGTCGCCGCCACCACCGCCGGCTGGGACAGCGTGCTAGCCCTCGAACTGTTGGACCGCATCACCGTCGAGATAGTGCCCCGCACCGGGTCCAGCATCACCGTGAAACAACTGGTGCAGGCCATCGAGTGGACCATCGTGCCCGGCGAGTGGTCCTGCCGCCTCACCGGGTCCACCCGGTTCACTAACCCGTTTATCATTGGCGAGTCTTTGCTCGGTGGCACTGACCTACTTGTCTAGAATAGGAACGCCATGGCGACTCCCCCCGACTTCACTAACGGCACCGCCCTCGACGCCTCATCACTGAACAAAATCGGGCTGTGGGAAGTAACTTCGACAACTATCGGCACCGGCGTTTCTTCGGTAACTGTGTCCAACTGTTTCTCTAGCGCGTTCGACTCATATCGCGTCGTTCTTCGGGGAACAACCTGTACGAACATTGACTGGCTAAAACTGACGCTAAGCGGCGCGACCGGGTTGTCATACGCCTACAACATTCCGTATTACAACTACACGACCGTTGGCACGTTCTACTATCTAAGCGCCGGCGCAAATCACATCGGTTTTATCGTCACCGGGACGACTATGTCCGGGTCTATGGACATTCATAACCCATTCGCAACCGCGGCCACAGGGTTTTACACAACAGGCGCGAGCGAGACATACGTGAACGCGGGTGGTGGCTATAACAGCAACGTTACGTCTAGCACCGGCTTTACGTTGACACCCAACGCGGGAACATTGACCGGCGGCACCGTGAACGTCTACGGGTACGGAAAGGTTTAGGCATGAGCGACCCCATCATCGGCACATTTCACGACGCCGCAACAGGTGAAACCATCACCCGCGAACTCACCGCGGAAGAAATCGCCGCACTGCCCGAACCCGGCGAAGCACTGACACCCGCACCGGCTGACTAATGCGGCGCCTACTCCCCACAGTGGGAGTAGTGCTCGCGCTAATGACGGGCGCACAGACCGCACGTGCCACCACTCCCGGCCTCACCGTCACCATCTACCAGATCGACGAAATACCGCCCACCCTCGACGCCGGCCGCTACCCACAGTGCGGCAGCACCACCCTGCCGAACGTGAACCTTGTATGGGAATACCAACCCGTCCAAGGTTGCCCACTTGACGGGTTCATGGCGCACCTCACCGGCTACCTCACATTCCCCGCGCACGAAACCGTCACCCTGTGGGTAGCCGGCGACGACGGCGCACTACTGAAAGTAGGCACCGAAGAAGTAGGCGCATGGCAGGACCAAGGCTGCACCGCCTATCAGTCCCCCCCACTCACCTACCCGGCCGGTGCCCCCATCCCTGTGGACCTGTGGCACTACGAAAACGGCGGCGGCACCTGCCTAATGGCGGCGTGGTCCCTCGACGGTGGCCCGTGGGAGATAATCCCCCCGGAGGCGTTCTCCACTGTCGCCCAAGAACCCACCCCACCCGCAACGACCACAACGTCCAGCAACACCA
>Ga0315909_10006123_pt1 | contig 13657 bp, 4 predicted proteins | sample LakEriMetagenome_11_FD_203527 | JGI IMG/M metagenome (GOLD analysis project Ga0315909, IMG submission 203527) | Freshwater fungal communities from buoy surface, Lake Erie, Ohio, United States - Buoy 2 MA125 | ecosystem: Environmental > Aquatic > Freshwater > Lake | place: USA: Lake Erie, Ohio...
CCGTGGCCCTAGCACTGACTCATCTCGAGGGCTGGCATTCGTATTACCGCAATCCCGGTGGCATTGAGGACAGCCCCACGATCACGTGGAAATTACCCAAAGGATTCAAAGCCGGTGACATACAGTGGCCTGCCCCTCACATCAGCGAGCCTGCTTTCCAAATGGATGATGCCAATCCGGAAAAAGCCTACACCTACTCGAAGGACGATGCATTTTTCATCACCGAGATCACCGTCCCCGCTGACACCTCGCTGATCGGCACGACCATCACTATCTCTGCCGATGCGAAATGGCAGATCTGCAAGGAGTCATGCAGAAACGAAAAGGCCAGCCTCACGATCTCACTGCCCGTAGCGGCAGAAAGCGAAGTGGATCCGGCGCACGAGGCCGCCTTCGCCAAGGCGCGCGCTAGCCATCCGAAAGCCAGTGAGCTGAGATTCCAAGCAATCAAAAATGGCCCTGCACTTTCACTGCGTATCAGCGGTGCGAAACAAATGGACAAGGCGCATTTCATCGCCGATCAAAACATCATCACACCACTCGCCGCCATGAGCGCGCGTGCCGATGGCGAGGACTTTGTCATCGATCTCAAGACGCGCAAGGAGTTGTTCAATGGAGCGACCACGGAACCAGCCAAATCGCTCTCCGGCATCCTGCGTTACACCGATGCCAGTGGCGAGCAGGTCGTGGCAGTTCCCGCTACAGCCATCACGAAAGCCCCGGCCCCGCCGCTGCCCTTCGAAAAATTTCTCCCTGTCCTGTTAGGCATGTTTCTCGGTGGCCTGATTCTCAATCTCATGCCCTGTGTGTTTCCGGTGATCGGCATCAAGATTCTCGGCTTCGTGCAACAGTCCGGCCAGGACAAGCGCAAGATCATCCTGCACGGCCTGGCATTCACCGCGGGTGTGTTGATCAGCTTCTGGGCCCTGAGCGGCATTCTTTTCGCCGCACGACAAGCGGCCGGCGGTGAGGAATTCGGCTGGGGCTACCAACTGCAAAACCACTGGGTGGTGTTAGGCCTGATGATGCTGATGTTCATCATGGCGCTGAATCTTTTTGGCGTGTTTGAAATGGGAACCTCGGCCACGGGAGTGGGCGGGAACTTGCAGAGCAAACAAGGCCTCGAGGGCTCGTTCTTCTCCGGCTTCCTTGCCACCATCGTCGCCACGCCCTGCTCCGGACCGTTTCTCGGAGCCGCCATCGGTGCCGCGATCGTGCTGCCACCCTTACAGTTTTTCACCGCATTCACGGTCATGGCGCTGGGCCTGGCATTTCCTTATCTGCTGATGTCGATGTTTCCGAAACTGGTCGATTACCTACCGCGTCCGGGCGCCTGGATGGAGACGTTCAAGCAAGGCATGTCCTTCCTGCTCTTCGCCACGGCCGGCTATCTGTTGTGGGTCTATACCGGCTTGATCGAGCTGGACAACATGCTCAACCCGATCTTCGGCCTCGCGGCAGTGGGCCTGGCCTGCTGGATCTATGGACGCTGGAACACCTACGCGCAGCCTAAACCGGTACGCGTCTACGCCACGGCGGTGGCTCTGCTCTTCGGCATCGGCGGCATCTACTATGCAGGTAGTATCAAAAAAGGTGTCGAGTGGGAAACGTGGTCGCAGGAGCGTGTGGAGGAGTTATTGGAAGAAGGCAAGCCGGTCTATGTCGACTTCACCGCGAAGTGGTGCCTCACCTGTCAGGTGAACAAACGCAACGCCTACAGCGAGGAAGTGATCCAACTCATGAAAGAGCGCGGCATTGTGGCGCTGAAGGCGGACAAGACCAAGCCGGATCCCAAGATCGAGGCGAAATTGGAAGAACTCAACCGCACGGCCATTCCGGTCAACGTGCTCTATGTGCCCGACAAAGATCCCATCATCACGCCGGAGGTCCTCACGCCCGGCTATCTGCTCGATCTATTCCGGAAAGAAACCACGGTGCCCGAGGAAAAATAATTTTCTCCACACTTGAATCTTTTGTACGATTGAGTCGTCATACCCCTGTCTATGAAGCACCTATTCCTCTGCGCGTCCCTCCTCGCCGGCTTGCTGGCATCCTGCTCTCCTTATCAACAACAAGGTGCCGCGGTGGGTGGTCTTGCGGGTGGAGCGCTCGGTGCGATTGCGGGGGGCGACTCGGAATCCACCATCAAAGGTGCCGCGCTCGGCGCAGGTCTCGGCGCGGGCATCGCCGCCATGCAGGAAAATCAGCGGGCGAAGGCGTCCACGCGCGACTACGCCCCCCGCGACTACGTCCCGCCAATGTCGACCGCCGACTATCCCTATGCCGAAAAAACGCGGACTCCCGGCGAAGTGATCAGCCCCTATCCTCCCTACAATGTCATGGACGTGCGTGGACTGCGCTCCGGTTCACTGGCCTTGGATCCCTCGTCTAACAAAAAATTCCGCGTGCCGTAATGGCAGGGACGCCTCTCCGAGCGGTCCCAGCCTGTCTTACGCCACGGAAAAACTCGCCGCTTGCTCCGGGGTCAGTTCGATGAACTGCCAGGGCAGGCCGTGAACATTGAGATCGGCCATGAACGGATCCGGGTCGTACTGCTCCATGTTCCAGACGCCGGGCTTGCGCCAGGTGCCCTCGAGCATTTGCTTCGCGCCGATCATGGCGGGCACGCCGGTGGTGTAGGAAATGGCTTGGGAACCGACCTCGGCAAAACAGGCCTCGTGGTCGCAGATGTTATAAATATAAATCGCTTTCGTTTTGCCATCCTTGAGCCCGGTAATGATGTTGCCGATGCAGGTCTTGCCCTTGGTGGTGACACCGAGATCGCCGGGATTCGGCAGCACGGCCTTAAGGAACTGCAACGGGATGATCTCCACGCCGTTGTAGGTCACGGGATCGATGCGGGTCATGCCGACGTTTTGCAAGACCTCCAGATGTTTCAGGTAGTTCGGGGAAAAGGACATCCAGAACTGCGCGCGTTTGATCGTGGGGATGTGTTTCACCAGCGATTCAAGCTCCTCGTGATACATGCGGTAAATTTCAAAACTGCCCACGCCCTCGGGACAAGTGAATCCCTGGTGCTGAGACATCGCCGGGGTTTCCACAAAGTCACCGTTCTCGAAGTGGCGGCACGGAGCGGTAACCTCGCGGATGTTGATTTCCGGATTGAAGTTGGTGGCAAAGGCATGGCCGTGATTGCCGCCGTTGACGTCGATGATGTCAAGCGTGTGGATTTCATCGAAGTGATGTTTCAGCGCCCAGGCGGTGAACACATTCGTCACCCCCGGATCGAAGCCGGAACCGAGCAAGGCGGAGAGGCCGGCTTTGGTGAATTTTTCCTGATAGGCCCACTGCCAGGAATACTCGAACTTCGCCACATCGGGCGGCTCGTAGTTGGCGGTGTCAAGGTAATCCACCCCCGCCGCGAGGCAGGCATCCATCAAGGGCAGGTCCTGGTAGGGCAGCGCCACGTTGAGAACCAGATCCGGCTTGAGCGTCTGTAGATAGGCGGTGGTGGCGGCGACATCATCGGCGTCGATCGCGGCGGTATCGATGCTCACGCCCGTGCGGGCCAGCACCGAGGCGGCGATGGCATCGCACTTCGATTTCGTGCGCGAGGCGAGAGTGATTTTGGTGAAAACGGCGGGCACTTGGGCGCATTTGTGAGCGACCACGCTACCGACTCCGCCCGCTCCGATGATGAGAACATGTGACATGCCCGTGTCTTAGGCGGGTTCCGTGGAATTTTCAAGCCTCATCTGCCACAACGATTCACAGGGCTAAAGTTGCAGGAATGATGCGGAAAATCGCCGGTATTCCTCGTCCGCAATTTGGTTGACTTCCCTGGCCCGGTTCCTAAACTCTAACAATACTTCATGAAGCCGTCGATGCGCATTCTCCCTCTTCTGCTCTGCGGCTTGGTAGCCGTGGGCATCATCGCTTTCCTGTTCCGTTCAGGCCCGGAAACCTCCGGAACCCATGAGGTGACTGCGGCGAAACCTGCCGCACAGTCAGCAGACTCCCCCATCACCGATGCCGCGGCATCCTCGCCCGCTGCGGCGATTCCGACGCCCCCTCTCGCAGCGGCGATGCCTGCCGTGGCAGAAACCGATCCCCTTCACCCCCTGCGCCACACCATCCAGCGCGTGGTTTCCGAACAATGGATCGATGCCCCTCAAAAGCTCGCCGGTCGCCAGCGCGTCCGCATTGTCGAGGCGAAGTTCAAGTATCCCCGCCTCCGTCTCGAAGAAAGTGTCACCGCCGATCCCTCCACGGGCTTGGAAAAAATCACACTGCTCCGTGCTTCCGTGGCCGATCACGTGATGGTGGGCCTCAAGCCGGGCGTGACCATGGAGCAGGCCGCGGCAGCCATTCAGGAAAAAGGATACGCCATCCGCGCGGTGGAAGAAGACTCCTTCCTGCTGGCGGAACTGCCGCAGTTTGATCAGGCCACTGATCAAACGCAAGCCGCGCGCGACATCGCGGCGCTGGAGGAATTCATCGATCACGCCGAGCCGGACTACATCGTTTTCCCCTGCCTCGTCCCGAATGATCCCGCATACAGTCAGGGAAAACTGTGGGGCTTGCACAACCCCGGCAATGCCGCCGGGACGAAATCGGATGCAGACATCGATGCGCCCGAGGCCTGGGACATTCGCAGCGATGCATCATCGATCGTGGTGGCCGTTACCGATACAGGCATCCAATACAATCACCAGGACCTGGCACCGAACATGTGGGTGCACCCCACCAATGGCAGCTTTGGCTTCGATGCCTACGACGACGACAACGATCCGATGGATGTGGGGGGGCACGGCACGCACTGCGCTGGCACCATCGGCGGGCGGGGAAATAACGGCATTGGCATGACCGGCGTGGCCTGGCAGGTCAAGCTCATGGGCGTGCGTTTCCTCGGGCCCGATGGCGGCAGCACCTCGGACTCCATCCGCTCCGTCAACTATGCACGGCAGAACGGAGCCCACATCATCAGCGCCAGTTGGGGTGGCGGCGGCTTCAGCCAGAGCCTCTACAATGCCATCAAAGCTTGCGGAGATGCCGGTATCCCCTTCGTCGCCGCGGCGGGGAATTCCTCCACGAATAACGATTCCACTCCCCACTATCCCTCCAGCTACGATCTCGATACCATCGTGTCCGTGGCCTCCACCACCTCGGCCGATACACTCTCCCCGTTTTCCTGCTTTGGCCGGAATTCCGTCGATATCGCCGCACCCGGAAGTGACATCTGGTCCGCCTACATCGGATCTAACACCACCTACAAGTCCCTCAACGGCACTTCCATGGCCACCCCTCACGTCAGCGGGGCCCTCGCCCTGGCCATGGCGCAGTTTCCCACAGAAAACGTGCGTGGTATGATACGCCGCCTCTACGCCTCAGTGGATAAAATTTCCTCTCTCTCCTCGAAATGCAAAACGGGAGGTCGCTTGAATCTCGCGAAGTTGTTAGGCAGCGCCGCCACACCACCGGAACCCGATGCCTTTGCCACCGCACATCGATTTGATGGATACTATGGCGAGTGGTTCGGCTCGAATGAGGGTGCCACGCGTGAGACGGACGAGGACCTATTCGATATCAGCGGATCAGCGGCCAAGAGCTTGTGGTTTGCCTTCCGGACTCCGCACAGCGGTCTGGTCACGCTTGATTTCAATTCGGATGTTCCTTGGTATTCCGTCGTGATTTACGAGGGATCCGTTCAGAGCAACCTGAAACTGCTCCAGATCAGCGATCTCTTCGGAGGTTTCAACCGGAAATTCACCTTCACCTCGAAAGCCGATACCGAATACCGCATCCTGCTCGCAACGAATCACGAGACGAGACAGTTGTTCCTGGTGAAATACGGCCTCACGCCGCCCAACGATATGTTTTCCGATGCCACCATCGTGAATGGTGAGATCTTTTCCGTCACCAGCAACAATCGCAGCGCCACCACCGAGCCCTTCGAAAAAAACCAACCCCATGCCAAAGGCGGACAGGGCAAATCCGTATGGTGGCGCTGGACGGCTCCCGTGGACATGAACGTCACATTGAACACCCGCGGCAGCGCCTTTGATACCGTCATGGCCGTTTACACCGGCAGCTCATCAAGCAGCCTAACAGAAGTCGCCGCCAACGATGACCGTAACTCCCTCGACTGGACCAGCCAGGTGCAATTTGCCGCCACCGCCGGCACCACGTATTACATCGCCGTCGATAGCTTCCGCGAAGACGCGGCCGGCGACATCACCCTCAACGGCTTCCGCAGCGGCACCCTCACCATCCTGCGCCAGCCCGTGCCCGTGGCAGTAGAACTCGGCAAACGCGCCGTTTTCGAGGTATCCGCCCTGAGCAATAGCGATCTCACCTATCAATGGTTCCTTAACGGCCAATCCATCCCCGGCCAAACGTCCTCCAATATCGTCATCGACCCTGTCCGCACCGTAGATTTAGGGAATTATTCCGTGGAAGTACGTAATTCGGAAAATCTGGTCACGAGCAATACCGCCGCCCTCTCCGAAAAACAAATCGCCCCCAAACTCACCTGGTCCTCCGGCAATCAAGCCGTGGCATCCGGTACCGCCGTCAACCTCTCCGCCAATTTCTCCGGATCCACGCCCCTGACATTCTCGTGGACAAAAAACGGTCAAGCGCATCCAGGAGCGACTTCCTCGCTGACATTCCCCTCCACCCAAGTCGCTGACGCAGGCATCTATCAGCTCACTGCCACCAACTCCGCCGGATCGGCGACAGTGGATTTTACACTCAGCGTAATTCAATCACCCTGGGATCGTTGGGAATGGCGTCGCGCCGGCATCCCCAACGCCGCCATCACCGACATCAAAGTGCACGACGGTGAGGCTTTTGCCGTCTCGGCCACCACGCTTCTGCGCTCCTCTGATGGCATTCGCTGGTCAAAATCAGTATTCCCGAACGGCTTTACGGGCCATTCGATCACAAAGGCAGGCACGAAATTCATCTGCCTCGGCACTGACATTTCCAATACCTTCCGAATTGCCCTCTCCACCGACAATGCCGCGACCTGGACAATTTCCACTCCTGTGGGATTCGCCATCACTTTTCAGCCTGAAAAATCCACGCTGGTTTCCCACAACGGTGCCTTCATCGCCTATAACTCCATTTCCAATCAATACGGTCAGGACTTCCTACGCTCGACCGACGGCATCAACTGGACCCGTCTTACTGCAACCAATCTCACAGGTGCTACGATCAATCTGGCGGGAAGAGGTCGAATCGCCTCTGACGGCACCACACTTGTCCTCGCCTCCATCACCTCAAGCAGCAACGGCCGCATGCGGTACTTCCGCTCGCCCGATGGCAGCACCTGGCAGGAATACGAGACGAACAATCCCGCCACCACTGGCAACGGATCCCCCATGACCGCGTTCTTCGATGGCTCGACGTTTTACCTCTTCGGTATCTACTCGATCGGTAGTTCGCCGGACGGCGTGAACTGGCAATACACCAACGCCCCGAGCAATGGATTCGAATTCAACAGCCACTTCGCATCCAATGGGGAAACGGTCATTTCATTCGGCGCCAACTCGCAAACCATGCGTTATTTCAGCAACCCGTCCGACCGCAAAATGCGCACGATCCAACCAGCGAACTCCCACGCCTTCACTGCCGCGGCAAGCTTTGGAAGCAAGGTGCTCTTCGGGACCGACAAAGGAATGCTCGACCTTGTCGATGGGCCTCTTGACGTGAGCATCCCGAATGAGAAATCGACCACGATCGAATCAATCGAGTTCACCGAAAACCTGTTCATCGCCCGTACTACCAACGGCGGATCGAATGCCGTATCCGATCAAGTCTCTGGCGACGGCATCACATGGAAACCCACTACCCTGCTCGATGCGACCAAAGTCACGATCACTGGCAGCGCCTTCGGCAAAACCTATGGCACGGGATTTGCCACAAGCATCTACTCGGGCCACAACCCCTTTGATCTTCGTCTCAATCCAGACGACCCCATCGGAGTGGCCCCCAAAATTTCCTTCATCGGCCAACTGCCCAACGGCAATGCCCTCGCCGTGAGCACTCCAAGCACGGGATCCGCTTCCCTGCTTTCTCGCGCCAGCGGCGCGGCCAGCTGGACCACCGCCAGCATCCCTCTTACGGTCAACTCCGCGCTCAAATTCACCGCGCTGGGTAACCGCTGGATCTCCAGTACTGGCATCAATTCGTCCGTGATGCATACGTCCACGAATGGCACTTCCTGGACGACCACCAATATCACTGCCATCAGCCCGCAGTTTACCAGCATGGGCGGGAAATCATGGTGCGTCTATCAAAGCGCATCCTCACCCATGGTGATCCGCACGGCCTACAGTGCCGATGGTATCTCATGGCCCAGCGTCGCGACTACCGGCTTCCCCACCGGGCTGTTCACCAGCGCGTTCATCAAACGTTTGGTGGCTTTTGGTGATTATCTCGTGGTTGTAGGCACCGATGAGAACCTGTATTTTTCACAAGACGGCGCCAGCTGGCTGCGTGGCTTCACGCCAGGCAAAGTCGTCGATATCGCCGCCGCCAACGGCCAGCTCATCGCGATCATGAAAAACGGCGGCATCATCCAGACCGGCACTCCCCACCCGGGTGTGAGCGCCCCTCTGGTCTCGATCACATCACCACAAACCGCCGGTACTCACCTGGTCAATTCGCGTGTCACCATCGAAGGCACGGTCTCCGACCCCGAGGACGGCACCGCATCCTATACATGTTATCTCGACGACCAGATCGTTGCCTCGGGCCTGGGTAACTCGTTCCGCTTCGTCGTCACTCCCTCCAATCTCAACGGTCATACCGTCACCGTCCGCGCCAGCGACTCGCACGGCCTCCGCCAGATCGACGCGATCCGTCTCAAGGTCGTCCCTGCCGAGCCCGAGAACCTGCTTTCCGCCGAAGAGGGTAAGTCCTATTTGCCCAAAAACCACGCGACTGTCGTCGATGGCGTTTTTTATGTCGCCGGTACGCGCAACGTTTACCGTTCGCTCGATGGCCTGTCGTGGCAGCGCGTCGCCATTCCCAGTTTTGCCAACACGATCTACGCCATGGCCTCGGGAAATGGTTCGCTGGTGATCCAGTTCGACAACGGCGGGATCATCACCACTCGCGACGGCGTGAACTGGACCCACTTCCAGCCGAACCTCACGAGCTACTGGGTTCGGGAGCCCCTGCGCTTCGAGTCCGGCATGTTCATCGCCGCATATCAGACACAGGGCACGACATCGGGAAGTGTCATGACTTCCACAGATGGTCTGATCTGGCAAACGGGCGCAGTAAGCGTGGAAGGTTACTTGGCCTGGAGCGCCACCAACGGCACTGGCACCATCATCGGCGCGGTGGCCTATCAGACGGGAGTCTACCGCACCACGGATCAAGGCTTCAACTGGATCCCCGTGCCGCAGATCGCCTCGGCCGGCAATTACAACTCCCGTGGAGTCTACGGCTCGGGCAAATTCGTCGTTGTGTCCACGGCTTCCGGCAAGCTTCATGCATCTCCCGATGCGATCACTTGGAGCGAGCAGGCGCTGCCCGCCGGAGTCTCGAACATGCCCGCCCTCACCCATATCGGTGGTCTGTTTTTCCTCGGAAGGACTCCTGCTTTATCCTATGCATCGCTTGATGGCGTGAACTGGCAAGCTTTGTCCTCCCCGGTGGATTACCTCTGCATCACACACTCTCGCGGTGTGTTCCTGGCACAATCCACCACTGGCGGCCTTGTGACCAGTCGAGATGGTATTTCCTGGCAACCCGTCCCCTCACAGGGCATGCCGACGACGTTCTCCAAGATCATTTCCAGCGCGTCCACCTTCTTAGCCATCGACGAAAACGGCGGTGTGTGGAGTTCGACCGATGCCATGGCGTGGACTTCCTTGCTGCCAGGAACGCCTCCGGCCAATCTGCCCATCACCGGACGCATAGGCCGCAGCATTGCAAAACACAACGATAAACTCGTCGTCTCGGGTAGTGGCATCGCTGTCACCAGTGCCGACGACGGGCGCTCATGGACGAACGTTTCTCTCGATGGATTGGCTCCCTCGACCTCGAAGAACTATCTCGAAGTGGCGGCGAGCGGTGCGGAACTCCTGCTCATCGAAAGCAATTCGATAGTGCGCCGCTCCACCGATGCCACAACATTCCAGACGATTCCCGGACTTCCGGTCAAGACATGGATGGATCTCGCGTGGAATGGGACCGACTGGATGCTGATCGCCAACGACGGCACACTGATGCGCTCCAGCAATGGTGGAATCGCATGGACGCAAGTGCCCACCCCCGGGCTACTCCGCGCCTCGGCGGTCACATGGTTCAACAACCGGTGGGTGATCTTCGGATCGGATCTTTCCGGCACAAACACGCCCCATAAATCCTTCACGCTGGAGGCCGGCGACGTATTCCAGATGAGAGCTTCACTGGGCTCCGGAAACTCCACTTCCCCCATTCGCACCTTGATCGCCCACGGCAGGTTGATCGCATGGCAACGCGGTGACAGTGCCTATGTGTCCTCAGATGCTTTGACATGGACGGCGGCCAACCTCGCCGCCGGTGCCGGCAACTATGATTTCGACATCCATCACACACCCACGGGATTCACCGCCTTTGTGCCTTCCTCCACTGCCTATTACCCGGTCCGCACTTGGAAGACCGACACCGCAGGTCTCGTCTGGCAGGAAGTTCCCTCCGAGTTCAACAACATCCAGTTCTCGGAAAACCTTGGTAACCGGATCTTCCTCTTCGCGTCTCACTCCATCGCTGAACTCCACGACAAGGACCTCGCTCTCACTCTGCCGAATCTTCCCGCTGTTACGTTGGGCGTGGGCGACCAGATCAACACTCATGTCACGATCCGAAATTTTGGAAGCGCGATTCCTGCCGGAGGCATCTGGAAAGTCCGGGCATGGCTTGCCAAAAATCGCTTCTTCGGCGATGCGACGAACACTCCTCTCGGCACCTTCGAAATTTCATCCCCCATGCCTGCGCCGGGAGCATCCCTGTCCTATCCCGTCTCTTTCGTGCTGCCCAATGAGATCCGCACTGGAGCCAATTTCCTGATTCTTTCTCTCAGCCCGCCGGATGGATTGAAGGAAACCAATACACCCAACAACACCGTCATCAGTGACACCGCTGCGATCACAATTCCGGAGTGGAGTTTCAACGTGCTGACGAATGGCAATGGGCAGGTGAATCGGGATTTTGCGGCGATGCGGTATCCGCATAAGGCGCAGGTGTCTCTTACGGCCAGCGCGGGTAAGGGGGCGACTTTTACCGGATGGAGTGGCGATGGCTATAGCCCGAACAACCAGATCACCATTCTCATGGATGGAAATAAAACGCTGGCGGCGAATTTCTCGAACCGTGCCACATTGCAGGTATTTGTGCGCGGTGCGGGTGCAGTGAATGGATTGGTGGATCTGGGGAGTTATGAGGTTGGGCAAACGGCGAGTCTCACAGCGGCTCCGGCGGAAGGCTGGCAGTTCTCTCATTGGTCGGGCGATACCTCTTCGACACAAGCCGTTCATTCCCTGATCATGACCCAGCCCAAGACCATCACGGCGCATTTCATTCTGCCGGTGGCAACGTGGAAGAGCCAGCATTTCAGTGTGGCACAACTTGCCGATGCGGCTGTCTCCGGCGACAATCAGGATCCGGATGGCGATGGTTTGAAAAACTGGCAGGAATACCTGCATGCCTCCCAGCCGCTCAATGCTCTGTCCCGCGGGGTGACGCCGCTCACCATCGAGGCCGGCATGATGCGTTGCCTCTACACGCGCAATCTCGGCGCGGTGAATGGCGGCACAGTGTTCAGCCAGGCCTCACGCGATCTCACGCAATGGAATGCACCGGACCTGCAGGAGCGGATCATTTCGACGGTGGACGGCATCGAAACCATCGAAGTGCGTTTCCCCACGACCGCGCCACGTGGTTTCCTGCGCATGCAATACCAGACAACGTCCCCGTGATGGTTTGTGCGTTTGACTAGATCCTGAGTTCGAGCTGTTTAGGAGCCTGCGCTTTTTGCAGCAGCACGATGCGATTGGTATTGGTGCCTTTGTTCGCATTGTCCACGCCCCAGCAGTTGGACGTTTTGGTGAACTCCTGGTCGTTGATCAAAATCGCGAAGGGCTGCAGGCCGCTGGCCGTCGCGGCGGGAAGCACCAGATCTTCTAACAGAATCTTGCCATTGCGCACCTCGCCGACCTCAAACGCGACGATGCCACCGTCGCGCAGCACCCGTGCGAGTTCGACAAACACCGAGCTCATCGCCTCTTGCCAAGCCTCGGCGCTGCGCAGTTGCCAGATCGGCACCGCTTTCGAGTCAATGCCGTTGAACCAGCAGCGCAGCCAGTTGTCCTGATCGTATTGCACAATATCGAGAAACGGCGGCGAGGTGACCACTAACGAAATGCTACCACTGGCAATGGCGGAAGTCTGCGCGCTATTCGAGGTGAGGCAGTGGGATTTTTTACCGACGTGACTTAAGTTTTTCTTTTCCTCAGCGGTGAGGTCCTTTAGCAACGAAGCGGATTTTTTGAGGATGATCTTGCGGATGTCCCGTGCCGTGGGCGTTTGCTGGCGCTTCTCATTGATGCGGATTTGCGAAGCGATCGACACCGCTTGATTCGGCGGCAGGGTATAGACGGAAAAAAATCCCGGCGAATGCCCCGTCAGGCGATTGGTGGCGACCATGCGAATCCAGGAATCGACGGCATCCAGCGTGCCCTCCGTTTCGCGTCGCAAAAAATACTCACGCAGGGCGCAGAGCTCGCGCAGCGTGTCGGGATGATAAAAAACGCTCAAATCCTCGCGGATTTCCTGGGCGTGTGTCAGATCGATCTCCTCCAGGCGTTGTTGAATCGCCTTCCTATCAACCGAGTGCAGCCGCGGCATGCAGAGCAGGGCGGAGAGCGGATTCACATCACAGCCCACCGGAATCCGGTCCAACAACGCGCTTTCTAACAGCGTGGTGCCGCGCCCCATGAACGGGTCATAGACTTTTTCGCCGGGGCTGGTGAAGCGCTCGATGAAAAAGCGCGGCAATTGCGGCTTGAAGCAGGCGCGGTAGGAAACCTCGTGCAGCGAGTGGGCGGCGCGCTGCTTGGCGGTCCAGAACTCGTTCACATACACGGGCAGAATGTTCCCCTGCCAGGGCTTTTCCAGCACGGTGGTGGCGGTGCCGAAATCGGCAAAGTCCCTCATTTCCCGGTGAAAGGTGTCGATGAGAGATAATCTGTGTGGCATCACCGGCGATTCAGCGAGTTCTGGTCCCCCCTGTCAAGCTTAGCGACAAGAAACGCGGCACTGATCGGACGTACCGGCCACACGACACAAAAATCCATTGATTTTTTTGTGTTTTCAGTCTTTAACACCCGTCCACCCAACGAATCATGCGCACAAATCATTGCAATCAACTCCGCCTTTCTGACATCGATCAAACCGTGACTTTGATCGGTTGGGTGAATTCCGCCCGGGACCACGGTGGCGTGATTTTTGCCGACTTGCGCGACCGCGAAGGCCTCACGCAGGTGGTATTCCGCCCGGAAGAAAATGCGGCACTCGCGGAAATTTCCCACACACTGCGCGATGAAGACGTGATCCAGGTCACGGGCCGCGTGTCCAAGCGCTTGGAAGGCACGACCAATGAAAAAATCGCCACGGGCGAAATCGAGATCATAGCCACGGG
>Ga0315909_10006124_pt1 | contig 13656 bp, 15 predicted proteins | sample LakEriMetagenome_11_FD_203527 | JGI IMG/M metagenome (GOLD analysis project Ga0315909, IMG submission 203527) | Freshwater fungal communities from buoy surface, Lake Erie, Ohio, United States - Buoy 2 MA125 | ecosystem: Environmental > Aquatic > Freshwater > Lake | place: USA: Lake Erie, Ohio...
ATGAGAGGATATATTATATGAAGACACCAGAGAAACAGCACGAAGCATGGCAACGCTGGTATGATACCCACAAAGATGAATACAATGAAATGCGCTCACGACAAAGAGATGCTAAACGGGGATACGTGATAAATGATTCAGTTCACAGACGAAAGGATGAGCTGCATCCCAATCCGAATGTAAAAATAGTTGTCAGAAAAGTCATGACAGCAACGGAACAGCGTAGGCGCAAAATAACGTTAGAATTAGAAAAGGTAGAGAGGCGACGAGCACAATGGATTAAGGAGCACGAATCAAATGCTTCTCATCAACCCGAGCAGTCTTGCCCCCCATAACGGCAGAATAAACCCGGGCTTGAGCCCACTGCTCGGGGGACCGTATCCCCTTTCGCACAGATTGTGGATTGGTTTTAAAAGCCCCCACGCCTTTGTCAAATATGGTTTCCAATCCTCTCTTCTTGTATCCAGTGATTTTAGAAATGTCAGCTAAACTATGAGGCTGAGTCGGTTCAAATCCATATTTTTTATTAAATTTCTGCTTGTAAGTGAACGCCATATATTCTTAGTCGGCAAAATAATAGACCGGGGCAGGAGGCTTCTCCTCAGTCGGCCGATTCACTTTAAACATAGAGGCTTTGTTTTGTTGGGTCTTGGTGGGTCGCGTCTCCTTCTTGGGTGGAGGGGGCTCGTCCTCGGATTCGCTGTCCTCCTCATAGATGATGGTCTTCCTCTTGGGCTTCTTCTTCTTCTTGACCACGATGATTTCCTCCTCGGATTCGCTTTCCTCTATTTCCTGTACTATGGGTGTCTTTTTCTTTGGTGCCTTGACTGGCTCCTCTACAACCTTGGGGGCCTTGGCTTTCTTTGGTGGCGGGGCGACTTCCTCTACAACTTCCTCCTCTTCCTCTGACTCGGGCGGCGGAGCCGCCTTCTTTGGTGGACCATTCAACTTCTCTTTCACCATAGCGAGAACAGCCTTCTTGGTGGGGTCGAGCGCTTTGCTGCCTTGTGATTTAGCAGTGGCGGCAGCTCTCATTTTTTCAAAAGAGGCAATCTGCGCTGGGCTCCTCTCTTTTTTTGATTTGGATTTTGTGAGTGGCTCGGTATCCTCGTGTGATTCGTTGTCATCCATGGTATATAGCAGTGTGAGAAAATAAAATGGCGTAATTAAACAACGCCCTAAATATCTGGGTATAGCTTATAATGCCACTTGACATCAGCGAAATAGCCAACAAATCCTTGCCTCGCACAAAACCTATTCGTGAGACGATGGATATTTATATTCCCGATATTGTAGAGGGTATTTCACGCCGTAATGGAGCAATTGTCCTCTACATAGGGTCAGGAGGGTCGGGCAAATCGAGTTTCCTGCTAAATCAGATGAAGACGGTTTATAAAAAGAAGTTTCATCATATTCATTATTTTTGCCCGTCTGCATCATTTCTCAGTGTGGCGAATCACCCATTTAAAAAACACGACAAAGTATACCACGAACTCACAGCGGAGGGGCTGAATGACCTGAGAGAGGAATTAATAAAAATAAAGGAAGACCGTGATGAAGATGACGATAATGAGTACACTTTAGTAATTATAGATGATTTCGCTAATAATATAAAGGACAAGGCGCTGCTGCGCGAATTGAATTCAATGTTAATCAAAGCGCGTCATCTTAACTGCACATTTATTTTTACCGTCCAGTCATATCTCTATTTCCCGAAAATTTTGAGGAAGCAGCTCACGTGGGCGAGTATTTTTAACGGAGTCCGCAATAAGGAGGAGCTGGCGACAATCACAAAAGAACTCATAAAAATGAAAGAAGATGATATGAAACAATTGTATGACTATGTGTTTGATGTGCCATATAACCATCTTGATATAGACCTGTTTGAGGATAAATTTTATAAAAATGGTAATCTATTAACTATTGAAGATAGTAAAAAAGCATAGAGGCAATATATATTATATATAAATGAAGTATATCATATATAAAATAAGCGTGGGCGATTACACCTATATTGGCAGTACTCGTGATTATGTTCAACGAAAACAAAGTCATAAAAGCGCTTCTAAAACAAAAGAATTTAAAGTCTATCAATTGATTCGCGAAGCCGGGGGATGGGATAAATGCGAAATGGTTCCGATTGAGGAATTTGAATGCGAAGAACAATTACAAGCTCGTATTAGAGAGGAATATTGGAGACGCGAATATAATGCTAATATGAATAGTTGTAGAGCTCATATAACAGAGGAAGAACGCATTGAACAGAAACTGGAAGCAAGAAAAGTATGGGGCAAACAAGTATCTGTAAAACATTCTTGTCAATGTGGTGGTAAATATACAACACAAAATAAAACAATACATGAGAGGACAAAGAAGCATTTAGATTATTTAGAAAGACAAAATCTAACGATATAATAACTATGGACCACGTCGAATCCCTTCAAATATATTTAAATTCCAGATACGCCGACGAAACCGTGGGAGGCAACACGGGGAATTGCATTTATTATTTACCTGTAATCGAAATTCCCGACGGAGCGTACATCTATTTGTCTTTACAGAACGCTAACATCCCCTATTCGTTTTACAGCATCAGTGCTATTGACAACACTTTCAGCTGGGGGCTTGTAGGAGACCCCCCAAGCGTATACTACGTAGAACCAGGAAACTACAATATAACCCAGTTTATAGATGTTATCAAAACAGCAATGGGTGCATCGTATACAATAACGTATAGCAGTATTACCAGCAAAATCTTGATTACTCATTCTACAAGCAATTTTATAATATATGCCTCTACAATTAATCACGCTTTGGGTTTTTCTAAATCGACAAATACGACAAGCCAGGCCAATTTCCTCTATGGGAGAGACTGTGTAAATCTGAATCAAATCCGCGCCATCAATGTAGAGATTAATTTTCCCACTTATAATGTTAATGTAGCGACTCCTTATGAAAATAATATATTAGCAACAATCCCGGTGTATGTCGCCCCGTTTAGTGTGATTACATATACGAATACCAATAATTTCAGAACTAACCTCTATGTGAATAAATTGGACCAGATACAGATACGGTTGTTATCAAACGATGGAAACCTGATAGACCTGAACGGTATAAATTATCAAATGACTTTGCAATTAGATTGTGTGAAGTTTACATAAAAATGTTTGTATATGATATAATGCTTGGCTATAAAAAACCTTTAGGAAAAGCTGTCATGGGCTTCAAATTGCCGCTTGGAAAAGCACGAATGGGAATGAAATTGCCTATGCTTGATGGGCCGATGGGAAAACAAGTCGCCGAGGCTGTTGAGAAAAAAATAGTATCGGGTCTTGAACGAAGAATTGGGCGACGATAAATGACAAAACATTTAGACGATTTTAAATGCTTTGGTTTCAAAATATTATCTGGGGACATTATATAAAATGTCTTTACCGTCAAATTTGAAGTATCAGTCAAAGACCGAGTCAGCTCCTGCACGCAGATTTCTCACGCAAGTGCAACCGCAGGGGGGCACCTCGTTTTCCCAAGGCGAGACAATCACGATTAATTTGCCCACCCGGGCTAACACGTGTTTGATTCCCTCGGAGTCATATTTGAAGGGCACTCTTAACTTAGTAGTCGGTGTAGCTACTGCCGCCACCACTCTTGAATCGTGCGGCTTCCACGCCTTCATACAAAGGATAAGAATTTTTCATGGCTCAAATTTAATTGAAGACCTAGATAATTATCAGCAATTGGCGAAGGTTCTGTACGATTTCCAGGCACCCGAAGATACAGTTAAGGGACGCTTCTCGGTCACCGCTGGAACCAACCCCGATTTTTCTGTTTTACAGGCTGCTGCCGCTGGTGATGTTTTGAACGCCGCCTCTGTCAATCGTGGCCGTGCTCTTGGTGTATTGGGTGTTGCGACTCACTCATACCCTTTTGCCCTCAACTTGATTTCGCTCGTAGGTTCTCTTTGTGGAGATAAGTATTTGCCGTTTTTTGCATGCAGTGCAGCGCCCCTGAGAGTGGAAATTGTTTTGGTTTCGTCAGCGGCTCGTGCTTTGATGAACAGAACCGGAACCATCTCATCCTTTTCGATGACTGGTGTCAATTACTGTGGGGAGTACTTGGAAATTAATGATGCTGCCGTTTCGAGCATTCAAGCTGCCTCTTCTTCCCCAATGCAGATGGTTATTCCCTCTTACAGGTCTTACACCAATTCTGCTACCATTCCTGCTGGAAATCAAACAGAAGTCAGTTTCCCAATTCCAGCCAAGTTCAGTTCCCTCAAAAACATCTTTGTCGTCACCCGAAGTTCCGCCGCCACTGCCGTTGATTCCCAGTTTCCGATGTCCCACTGTGCCTTCGGCAACGGAACCAACAACGTCACCCGCGGACCCCAATTCAGAATTGGCGCGGAAGTGCTTCCTTCAACGGCTCCTTTGTCCCACGCCGAGATGTATTCCGAGGCCATCAAATGCTTTGGCTCAATTGCCGATTTACAGAACCAGCCCAGTATCACAAATGCGGCTTATACCCTCGATGCTCCCGTGGCGGTCACCAACATCAACACTGCTTCCACAACTGAGTCAGGCGATTTCGTAATTGGAATCGACACAGAGGTGTATCAGTCCACTTCTGGTCAGAGCATATTCAATGGCACTAACACAAATACCAGCGATATCTTTGCCATAATAAATTACTATTCTGCTGGTGGCATCACTGCTCTACAAACTGCCTTCGCCGCATATGACCAGGTGCTAGTGATGGAAAATGGCGTAATGTATGCCAGATATTAAACCGTAATATCATAATAAAATATTCAGTTATTATAATAAGCATGAACCAAGAAGTAGCGAAATTATGGCTTTATCCAACGCCCTTAACCACCTCACTATCACCAGTCGGATTTCGGAATTCCACCAATACTGAATACACATTTATTGTGGATTTGAGACTGGTTTTAGGCGAAACAATGTTTCAAAAATATGAGGCTTTCAAAGTATATTTTGGGTTTATAATTCCTGGAATAGGTTCAAGTGCAAATATACTCACGGTGTCTGTAAATGGATTAAATCTAATTCCAGCGTCGTATCAAGGCAAGCCAGCAGGATTTAATACGGCAGTAGATATTTTAAGTCAAACAGTCACAATGAGCGACCCCCTTAGTGTCGGTGGCAAAAATGCTAATATACAAGAGTTTGTGATGATTAAACCAAATGACGCAAAAATAGCACTGAATATATCATTTGTGCGCGATGATGCCGCAGTTCCATCTTTGTCACAGGGAGTTTTTTTCTTGACATTTGCACCATTCCAAAAAGATAAGATTTATAAAAACCCGTTCAACTATTTGTATCAAAATGAATTGGCAAACTTCACATTAACAACGCAAATCTTGTCGGCAGGTGCGACAAATGAATATGGAACTATGAACTCAACATTTACACAATTCACTTTTACGAATGTAAATATGCGACGCATTATTGGGACGATGTGGGATAAATATGATAAGTTCAATTTGGTTTGTGCGAATATTGGAGTAGGAAATACGGCAACAACATTGAGCGGAAACCAGCGTTTTATGTTTTTCCAAATACAGGGACTCCAATTTATTAATTGTTTAAGCACATATTCCGTACCAGGAGCTCAGGGATATACGCCAAGTGTAGCATATACGCCAATATTCAAATATACCACATCCTCATCGGCAGATAGCGATAGTTTTGCGGTGCCTGACAGTTTAATGAGCTTTAGAAAACCTGAATCGGAGAATGTAGATTTAGCGTTTCAACTATTTACTGTAAACTTGGGAGGAACCATACTCAATTTACAAATGAATCAATTCAGTTTAACATTTACCGTTGTGGGAATCAAAGAATAAAATATAATGATAATATAAATGCTTAGTGAAAGTGGTTCATTAATATTATCAACAAGTTCAACAACAAATCCCTGTACGATTAATGCGACAAAGTCAGATTTTACATTCTCAAATATTAATATGCGAAATGTGCTTGGTGCTGCGTGGGACAAATATGAAATGTTTACTATGAAAGTTGCGTCAGTAGCAACAGCGGGAACAGTAACACTTTCAAGCTCAACAAACGGAATCATCTGCTACAATATGGCGGGTCTTACTTGGGAAAATCTCCATTATGATACCGCGTATATGAGTCAACAATTTGTGGCGATTGCGGTTGTTGCGGTTTCTACGTCAGCGCCCAATGTAAATCAATATATTACAAATACAGGGCAAAGTTATAATTTTCGCAAATGTTCTGATATAGTGGATTTAAACTTTACAATTACAAACCAAGATGATACAAGTGGTCCCAGCACCTTTGGAGTTCCACCAGCAGGCAACAGTTATCCTAATGTAGCATTTCATTTGGTATTTGAACCAGTCATACCAGGTGAGATGAATGAGTGTGCCTTTTTTGGTTTCAATATGAGTTCATTAATAACATCGCAAGTGGGTCGCACAGTAAGTTCAGACCGCAAAGAGTATAATTATCCTGCGTTTGATATGAGACGCTTGTGCCGTAATTTCTGGGATAAACATGAGGATTTTGAAATCCAATGGGCGTTTAATAATAACTTAGGCATCGGAACCCTAAGTGGAAATGCGAGGATTTGTCTGTTTCAAATGAATGGACTCAATTTCGTCAATAGTGCTACAAAGAACAGCAATAATACAGACAGACTGGGAATGACTACAGAATCACCAATAGTAGGTCAAATTAGTTTCTCAACTTCGGGGGCAAATCACGTCTCACTTATGTATGCGAATTATGCCCCAATTCAATTCAAAAAAGATGGCGATAATGTCAATCTCACAATTAATTTAAAAACCTTTGATAATACAGCCCCTTTTGCTTTTACATTTACATCAAGCAACCCCAGAGGCACAATCGGTTTTTTCATTAAACCCATTTACAAAATGGAGAAAGCAACACTATTTATCAATCCCTTTGGTCTCACAACATCGCAAACAGGTTTGGGTGTAATCAATGCTGGTGCGACGGAATTCACGCTGAATAATATAAATATGCGTCAAGTGTGCCGTTCAATGTGGGATAAATATAAGAAGTTCAATATATTTTTAACAACAGTAATAAGTCAGATAGCAACAATCCAGGTGGCAAACGGTTCTTATATTTTACAAATGGAGGGATTGAATTTCATCAATCAGACAGCGTATATAACGGGTACAGGTCAAACGCAAACGGCAACATTAGGGACGGTCGCGATGTATGGGTCATTCCAACCGTCAAATACGTATCAATCGGCACTTGTTACAAGTTTTAATCGGGACCAGGATTTCGTCAATTTGACACTGCGAGCAGTGCTCCTTGCTCCTGGAACGGCATTTACATCAAATCCGCTAAACTGCAATTTCGCTTTCACAATCGTGGGTTGTGAAGAGGATGAAGACCAAGCAAAACAATTCAAAGAAAACTGGATGCCTATAGCTTAAACAAAAATATCACTGTCCTTAATGTTACCAATGTCGTGAGCATGGTAAGCGTCTATAGCCGCAGCAATGCCAACTTTTTTGGGGTCGCCAGTAAGCAAAGCAGGGATGATTTTTCTGACATGCGGGTTTGGAAGCGTTTTCAGATTTTTGGAACCAGCGGAAGCAAGTGAAACAATATCACCGGCAGAACGATACACATTCTGGTTGCCCTTAACCTTCTGCCCGATGGTCTGGCCAGGGTCTAGCGCAAATACCTTATCCGACTTCTTGGCGATGTCCTGGACAATGCGACCGCCGAGCGAATGCCCAGTGATTGCCGTTTCAGCGGGAGCATACTTGGCTTTGGCTTTTTTCAAGGTTTCGTCGGCCTGTTTGTATCGGTCGGTGTCGCGATACCCACCTACAATGTTTTCAAATCCTCTCTCAAACTTGTTCTTCCATGATGAAGGCAACAATGCTGATATGCCACGCTCCAATGGTTTGCCGATTGCTTTGATGCCCTTGCCGATAGTGCCGCCGAGAGCCAATTTGGCATCGACATTGACCCAGTCATTCAATGATTGACTGCCCGTGACGTTGTAGAGGAGCTTCTTGCTTTCGGGATTGAAATAAACTTGCTGATTCTCATTGCTCAGCTTTTTGTCAATCTGATAACCATATTTCGCCATCTCGGGTCCTTGTTTATTTCTAGGTAAATAGCCAACCCGTAAAGAATCGTACAAAGACACACCAGGGCGGTTTGAATTGGAGATAGCATTCATAGATATATAATTGAATTATATATTTATTGCTCCTTCTTGGCTAAAATCTCCTCCAACGGTGTTCGCTTGGTAGCTTCGCGCTGCCAATCCTCCACCATATAATAGAGGCAAGGGAATTGTTGTAAAAGCCCAGGAAATGCGCGTTCAAACAAGCGTTCGTAGTATTCAATGTGGAGATGCTCGTTGACACCGAACCGTTCTGGGCCAAATGTAAAGTCAGCCTCTATTAGTTTATATGTCAAACTATCTGGCAAGTTCTCTAAATCAATAACATATTCTCTTTCGTTCTCTTTTACAAAGTCGGCCATTATATATTATTCAATAGAAAGATTTATCAAATCATCGAGTTTCTGAACCATATCCTTATACATGCCATCTTTGTTTGAATATAGTGATTCATTGGCATCTATGGCAAATGCCTGAGAAAAATCATCATAGTAATCACGCATAGTTTGTAGGTCAGTTCTTTTAGTATTTGGTGGTGGAGGTCCAAGCCCGTTTAATCGCAAATATTCACTTCTAGTGGGTTTGCCTTTTTTTACTCCACCAAGACCTTCAATTTTACCAATAGGTTGGAAAGGCTGACCACCGCCACTTGTGGGAATACCCTCTTCTTCCTCGGTTTCAGTATAAAGTTCAGTTTGAACAGGTTTTTTTGCTGGTGGACCGCCTTCATTAAGAGTTTGTGATAAAGTTTCTTCTTGAACATCTGGCAATAAAATTACAGAAGATTGTCGCACCGGTTCCGAGGAAGCACCAAACTTCCCAGACCGAATATCAGCGAGACCACTTTCAATTTGTCCAAACTTTCCTGCGGCCGCTGTCGCCAAACCGCCAACCAATCGCTCTTGTTGTCGAACATCCTCTAATCGTTGTTGTGCTACCTCAGCTCGTAAAGCCGCAATACCCGCATTATTCCTCTCCTGAACATCCTCTATTTCTTGTAGGCTCATACCGGGTTCAATTTGTCTCAATGCAAACAGATTGGGGTCGCCCCGTTCAGGTTCGCCTTCCAGAGAAGTCACAGACCCGACCATGTCGTTGTCTTGCCGTATATCGGAAGCGGATTTAGAGGATTTCCTCTTTTTAGGCTTACTTTTGAAAACGCCGAGTTTAGCTAACTGCTCGAGCATTTTAACCATAGAATCTGTTTTAACAGAAACATGATTGTAATTCGTATTTGAAAGATTTGGCATATATTATCTGACTATATATTAAATGAGCATAAACAATTTGGATTTCACAAGCTACAATTACTTGACAAACCAGGCAGCAATAAATGCTTACGAAGTGAATACAGAAGTTTTGACTAAATCGCCGAATCCAGATATCACAAATATTGAGTTCAATCAATTGGATGGAATACATACGAATGAAACAATCCAGCAACAGATTGATGCTATTAATGCTGGACTTCAAGCAACGGGATATTGGGGGTCATTTTGGAGCACAGTCACGCAGACCAATGCTGGGGCAACAAGCGTGAACCTAATGACGGTAAACAATAGCGACCCAAATAATAATGACGTTGAAATAGGAGCAACATCTTCACAAATCAAAGTACTAAATTTTGGTGCTTATAATATCCAATTTTCGGCACAATTTGATAAAACCGATGCTGGTGTAGATGAGTTTGATGTTTGGTTGCGACTGAATGGAGCAAATCTTGCTGATACAACAGGCAAGGTTCAAATAACAGAAAATAATGGTGTTGCTCTTGCTGCATGGAATTATATATTAGAACTCAATGCGAATGATTATATTCAGTTTGCGTGGTTTTCAGCAGATGTAGATATGCGACTCCTTTATGAACCATCGCAAATAAATCCAACAAGACCAGCGATTCCAAGTGTGATAATAACAGTCCAGCAAATTATGAATACTATGGAAGGACCCACGGGACCCACGGGACCAACGGGACCCACAGGAACCAATGGAACAAATGGAACAAATGGAGATACAGGACCCACGGGACCGACAGGACCAGCGGGAGGACCAGCGGGACCCACTGGACCGACCGGACCATCAGGCGGACCCACGGGACCCACGGGACCCACTGGAGACACTGGACCTAAAGGAAACAAAGGCGATAATGGTGACGGTCCAGTGGCGTATGCGGCATTAGCATTAGCAGGAACAGCACAAGCAACCGCAGTAGCAGCAGCAGCCGTAGCGGCAGGAGCAGTTAGTGTGAATACAGCACAAAGCGCAGCAATTTCGGCAAATACAGCAGACATAGCAACAGATGAAGCAAGAATTACTGCTTTGGAAACTACAACTGGTGATATGTCGTGGGGTCTAGCTACAGGCACAACATTTTCAAGAAGAGTTCAAATAACAAATACAGGAGCAGCACCAGGAACCTATGCGGTTTATTTGGGTTCAAGCGATGCTTCAGAATTCCTTTATGGAATCACTTCTTCAGGATTAATCTCAACAACAAATGTTTTTACAAGCACAGGAGGCACATCTCAGATGGATTCGCTACTTGTGAATAATGCGTTTGAAGTAGCAAATGATGCGACCATAACCGCAGGAGAAATGTATATAACACGAACCCTATTAGAATCTCAAAAGAAACTGGTGTTATATGATAATAACACAGGGAATGATTATGACTATCTTGGGTTCTGGACTGATGATGGTGCCACAAGTCGTAAGTTTTTAAACGCAGAAATAGATGGTAATGCGAACTCGGCATTCCAATGGTATTATGGTGATGGGTTAGGATTATCCAGAACCCTGATGAAATCCATGAACCAAACACTGGAAACCAGTTTTATTCCAACATCGAAGTTTTTAAAATCTGCTGGAGCATCGCAGGAAATAAGTCTTGTGAGAGATTCAGCAAATAGCAAAGTAAGAATAGATTTGATTGGTGATACTAATGGCGTTACTAATTTTGACGGACAAATCATACAAGAGCAGGGAAATGGTATTGATGATAATAGAGGAACAATGACTATTCAATCTGGCGGTCTTGCTATTAATACTTTGAGTGCTGGTATTAATATCCAAGCAACAACATCGGCATTAATCCAAACAGGTTCAACACTCACATTGACATCAGGAGCTGAGACAGAAATTAATTGTGACGCATTTGATGTCAACGCCACTGGAAATATTACAATGGACGGACAAGCCATATCAATAACTGCATCAGGGGTGGGAAATGATATTACAATTACAGCAGCAAATGATATTGATATAGTAAGCAGTCAAACTACAATTACCAATAGTGTAGCAGCAGCAACTTCTTTTATTCACAATAGCGTAACAACAGGAACAGATTTGTCATTGGAAAATAATGTCAAAGACAGTTATTTAATGAGACTAAGTGAATCAGGAGGTGCTACTGTTGGTCTTACTCTTGAAGGTGTGAATAATGGAATAAATACAATTAAATCAAATGGAGCAGCATCAAATTTGAGATTAGAGTCTGAAAATACTATTACCACTACAAGCATAGGATTGACAACTATAAACACTGTTGGATTGGATATTAACGCAGACACAGGAAATGTTACTTGTGACACAACAGGTGACTTGTCTCTTACGGGAGGTGACGTGTATATTACATCAACTGGTTCGGACAATGGAACTATACAAATAGTATCAAATGAAACGCTGCTTTTATCGGCACCGAATGAAACAATGACTTTAACGGCAGCACTTGATATTATTATGAATTCCGACGTTTTGGATATTAACGCAGCATCAGAGTTGAAATTAGACAGTGCTGGTGCTATAACAATAGATAGCACCACAACCACGTATATTACAGCATTAACTGACATAGGTCTTAGCGCAACAGACATCACACTAACTTCAACTGGTAACAATGGAACTATAACTTTATCAGCGGAACTATCAACAAATATAGTTGGAGATTTTTCAATTCAGCAAAGCAATTATCCAGCAATAGCCAATGATATGTTGGGATACACAAATACAGAATTAACAACCACTGACCCTATGACCAACACCCTTGCCGAAAGAAGTAATTTTTCTTTACCATCAAAGGGTGTGTGGTTGGTTATATGTGGTTATGAATTTTCATCTAACGCAGTAAATACAATTGAGTTAAAACAAGTAGTTCTATCTAAAACAACTGCATCTGGAACTGTTGCTGCACCGGGATTAGCATATTTTGAACAAATAGATGACGCAGCACCATCAGCACAAGTAAGACAGCGAGGGACAATCACAGGTGTTGTCTCTGTTAGTGCTGCAACAACAATTTATGTGAATGCTCGGTCTGCTGTTAATAGCGGGACAAATACAAAGTTAATAACAAATGTTTCTTGGACTCGCATAGGATAAATTAAAATCTTTGTATCCTCTATAATGTCATCATTCTCTTTTATCAAACCCCGCAACGGACTTTGGAAAGAAGCGAAGATTGCCAAAGTCCATGCGCGTATTTTAGACACAATAACGAATCTACCCGCAGAGATTCGTGAGAACAAACACAATATGGAATTGGTTTCCCTTGTGTGCAATATCATTGAGAACTGCGGAATTAGCAATAGTGATAAACCGGATAAACTCAAAATAGACAAGAAGGTTTTGCTGATACAAGTTTACAAATCCCTCTATGGAAACCTCTCACCAGCTGATATAGACACATTACAAAAGAACGTCGAGTTTCTACACGACAACGGTCATATCATAAAACACGCAGCGTGGGTATTGTGCGCACACAGTGTTATCAATTGGTTCAAACGAAAAGTCCTTTGAATAATCCAGGCGTTAAAGGATAAGTGTTTGGAATACATAGAGGATTATTTAGTCAATCGTTTCTTGAAAGAAGTCAGAGCATCTCGTGCGGTTGTTATTGCTGTGAATACTATAATGTCGTTTGATGCTTACTATGCTATCCGGTCTTTGCTTGGATACTATGGGCTGAGCAAGTTCATTAATGCGGTGTTCTGGTTCTCTATATTGATGTAGGGGGCGGAGCCCCCAAATCATCGTGGCGCAGTGGAAGCGCGTCGGGCTCATAACCCGAAGGACGGTTGATCGAAACAACCCGATGATATAACGCTCTAACGAGCACCCTCCCGTGTAGTCGCGAACGAAGTGAGCCACACACACAACGGCCACACTGAAACCAGTGTGGCGGTTTATCTATGACAGATTAAACTGATTTTCAGTGTGGGGTGCCACATCAGATGCTGTTTAAACCAGTTTAACCGAAGTTAAACGGTTTTACGAACGGTTTAATTAAATAAAATATTTTAATTTATTAAACACGGCAAATCGGGGTTTAACTCGGTTAAACAGCGTTTAATTCACTCTGGTGCGTTAGCTGACACTGAAAATCAGTTTAATCTTGCGTAATTAAAATTGTCGCACTGGTTTCAGTGTGGTGCTCGCTTCGCTCGCGCGGGGCTTCGCCCCGCTATGGGGGCTTCGCCCCCC
>Ga0315909_10006125_pt1 | contig 13655 bp, 14 predicted proteins | sample LakEriMetagenome_11_FD_203527 | JGI IMG/M metagenome (GOLD analysis project Ga0315909, IMG submission 203527) | Freshwater fungal communities from buoy surface, Lake Erie, Ohio, United States - Buoy 2 MA125 | ecosystem: Environmental > Aquatic > Freshwater > Lake | place: USA: Lake Erie, Ohio...
ATCGGTAGGCTCCTCGGGTCTCTGCCATCTCAACGCGCACGCAGGCAAGATCGGATTCAATCCGATCAAGCCGCTCTAGGATCGCGTCAACTTGGCTCTTGGTCATTCAGGATCAGCGGGAGTTTCTTCGTCTAGCGTGCGTGATGGAATGCTGACCGTCTCGTCAATGACAGGTACAACCCACCCTGCGCGCGCCACAAGAGCGGTTCCGCTCCAGCGGTATTTCGCGTGCGAGTATTTGTACCAATCTGAAGGGATCGCAGATGTTGCAATCTCAATTGCATCAGGGAGTTCCGCGCCCCAAGTGTAAATCTCGCCAGAATCGTCTGCGCGAATGAACAGTTTGTCTGCCATATTCTCTCCTTACGCCATTGTGATTGTGCGCGTTTCAACAGTTGCGGTGCCACCGCTTGTAAGGAATGTTGCTGTTCCAAGATTGGTCAGCGTTTGAGTGTTTACACCCCAAGTGTTTGCAACATTCGCAAAGATCGTAGCAGTTCCAGGAGCAATCAGCGTCATATTCAATCCAAAATAAATACTGCGTTCAAAGTTTCCGCTCAGACCATACGATGCGCCATTTTGCACCTCAAAACTATTTGGTGCGTCAAATGATATGATGCCCCAACTTGGCGTGATCATTTGTGGACTTAGTTGACGATACGCCGCAGAGGATGTACCAGCAATCTGTACCCGCGCAACGCCAGCCAGAGGGTACTGCAACACAGTTCCGCTGAGCGCTTCATTGTTAGTCAAGAAGTGCGTTGCTGAGCCGACGCCAACAAGCGGAGATGGGGCGCTGTTGCTGGTTGAGTTTCCCGACGCAAGCAGACCGTGGGGAATCATCGCTGGTCCTACAGATCCAAACTTGCGAACACTGAGGCGTCCATTGCCGCCGATTGACCATCCTGTTTGCAAGTCGTAATGCTGCTCAACTGGAGCAGCATCATTTCCAGCACCCATAGCAATCAGATGTCTAGATCCCGTTCCAAGATCGTGGATTCGCGCAGCAGCAGTGGGTGGCGTGCGCCACATTACGGTTCCACCAGTACGATCTAGCGCGTAAATGCCGTAGGCGCTTGCTACAAGAATGAGTGAGTTGACCGAATCCCAGATTGCCCAAATCGGAGTGTCAGACGAGTTGAACAGAGTGTTATCTGCGGTTGATGCGGCAGTGATGCTGGCGCTGCCAACAGTATATTTGCAATAACGGTACACGCTGTCTGTGTTTGTAGCGTTTGTGCTTCTACCGAATGCGTGAATAGTCCCAGCAGTTGGCGTTCCAACATTGTCTGGGACGAATACAGTGGCGCTTGTCCACGCTGGGCGAGTAGACGACGCAGTTCCGAACACGGCAGAATATGCACTTCCGCTCGCATCGTTGACAAGCCAGACTGAAACAGTCCCAGCGCCTCCTGTTGTTGCCGTTGCGTGCGCTGTGGTTCGGTAGTCTCCGCCGTACCACGCACCAAGCGTCTGGCTCCAATGTGGGCTGTTGTCAGCGCTGCTCCCACCACCAAATGGTCCAAGATACTCGGACTGATTCCCAGGAGAAGCAAGGGTAAAAGTCGCAAGAGTCGTGTTCCACGAGTTAGTCCCTGCGCGCGTAAACTTCCTGAGATAGTTTGTCCAAGTGTTACCGCTGCCAAAATTCTCTTTTACAACAAAAGTAGTTCCAGCAGCGAATCCTGCACCGCCAATCTGATCAACGATCGTCGTGCCAGCAGCAACAGGTGAAAGCGAGACGGTGGCAATCGCTGTTGTGTTTCCAATATCCCAAGTGTAGAGCGTACGAGTTGACGCCGAATAGTTGTTGTGAGTGCTAATGGTCATAAAAGTTGATCCGCCGCAACTAACGCCGATGCTTGCCCCACCAGATCCAGTCGCGTATGTGAAAGCAACAGTTCCAGCAGATGCTGTTGAGAATGCCGCTGTTGCCGTGCTAAGAGACAGCGCACCGCTTGATGCTGATGCAGCAAATGTTGCGCCGCCAGATCCGTTTGCGGTGAGCACCTGACCATTGGTTGCGCCAGTTGTATCAAGCGCCGTTCCGTGAACCTTCTTGCCGTTCTCGGACGCGCCAGTATGCGTATGCCCTGTGCTGATATTGAGCACATCGTCGCGAAGATTGTTGTATTGCGAGGCAAGTGCCGCGCTGCCTGCCGTGACCGTACCGCTGTTTGCCATTTAGCCTCCTTAGGCTGTGGTGGTGAGCGCCCAACTCACCGTGAGGATGGTATTAGGTTCCTTGTAGATTCCTGATCCCGAACCGTAGCCCGTGATCGCCAAAAGATTCGTGTCTGCATCGCGCAGCCCAAAGAGATAGAAGGTCTCGCCGACCGCCGTGTTCAAGCCCCAAGTTGCGGTCGAGGTGACCGTGCGCGTGACGCGGCTCGGGGTCGCCGTCTGCGTGTCGTAGACCGCAGGGACAGACGAGGCAGCAGACGAAAGATCGTTGTTGCCGTTGACCACGAAGGCGTTGTCAATGTACGCGGTCGCGGTGCCAGCCGTGCCAGCCACAAGGTTGAACCCAATGCCCGTGACGGCGTTCCACGAGGGCGCGCCGCCCGTCACATTGAAAGACGAGATCGGGATACGGCAGACCTTCCAGGTCGCGTCGGCGAATGCGCCGAGCGCAGCCTCAATGCTCGTGATGCTGATCCCGTAGTAGTTGGAGGCGTTACCGCCCGTGAAGATCCGCAGTTCGGTGCTGGACTTGTTCACATTGGCGAGTGTTGTGAAGCGCAGGCTGACCTCGATGGATGAGCCTGTCACCGCCGTGGACGAGGTAATCGTCGTGGCATCGTAGACATACTGCGTGCCAGAGGCGGAAGCGGCGATTCTGAACGCCCCAGCGCCCTGACGGTAGATGGTTGTGTCAATCGCCGCTGTGCCCGTGAAGCCAGAGGTCGAGTCAAAGTCATAGATGCGCGTGCCGCCAGAGGACGACTGAATATCGGTGCAGGTGATCGTGCCTGCTTCGCCTGCAAGTTTAGCGGCAAGCCGCGTAGCACCTGCGAGCGTGAAGGTATTATTCTGCACCTGTTCGCTCACAAGCGTGCCGTCAGCACGCATCAATCGAACGGTGACGACGCCAGTTGGTTTCCAAATCGAATCAAACATTCATCAACCCCACGGATTCACATCCCAATATCCAGAGTCCCAAGTCAGGACCTGCACTACAGTTGTCGTAATTGTATCCGAAACAGCGCCCACCGCATCGCCAACAGGTGTCGGCGAATCTAGAGGACCCCATAGGCTGTTGTCCCACGTTAGCGCATTTAGCGCAGGATCGCCAGTGGGTGCCCAATACCACGGACCTTCATTTGTTGCGGTGCTAATGGTATCGGTAATGCCGCCCACAAGATCGCCGATTTCGATCTGCAACGGTCCAGGCAACGCAGGCAGCCCTTCGATGCTGCAATCGTACCCGCTCTGCGCGTTGAATCGCCAATTGATGTTGGCAACCTGTTGCAAATAGGTCTTGTTGCGCGCGGTATCGATTACGCCAAACACTTCGCCTGCCTTGAGCGGAACACCTGGAGCGGAGTCAAGCGTGACGCGTACGCGCCGCACGCTGCGGAAATACAACAGATCCAGCGCACGTTGGTAGGCGTTGTCGGTGCTCGGCAGATAAGGGTTCTTCAGATTGAGCGGCAAGATTTGCCCGCCGAGCAATTGCTGACCGTCGATATCGTCTGCTTGCGTTGCGTACAGCGACGATAGACGAGCGGGCTTTCCAATCAAGGTAAACGCCGTGACATAGACCGACGCTGTTCCTGCCAGATTCTTGAAGGTGACCTGCGCGCGGTTTCCGTCGCCGATTGCCGTTCCGCCCACCGTGAGTTGGTAATAAAGATTGCCGTCCAACGTGTCTACGCTGGCGGGATCGCCCTGCACCATCGGGATCGCTGTCCCGCCTGTGGGCGCAGAGGCTGCCGTGGCAGCGCTGGGGTTATTACCGCCAGCCGTTCCTACCGACGCCCAAGTGACGGGCGTGTAGTCAATCCAGCGCGTCTTGTCCTGCGCCTCGATGCTGAGCGTGATCTCACCTGGCACAAAGAAACCGTCTGCCGAGCCTGCGGCTGGGACGGTAATCGGCGTAGTGATCTGGAACACCGTTTCATCTGCAACTGCGGATGCGCGATCTTCGTATTCAAGCAACGCGCGGTTGATCGCGGTTTCCGTATTGCGAAGAATGCTGATCTCAAACGGATAAGATTCCTTATCCAAAGTTACCAACGGTGTGCGCAAACTATCCGTGTGCGTGGTGCGATCGTTGAATGTGAGGACGCCGCTCTCGTCGACAAAGATGCGCCCGCCCTCTGCGATCGCAAGCAACCCCAACTCTGCGCCGAGAGGCTCGCCAGTCGATGCAGCAAAGAGCGCGGTGCCAAAGGCTGTGCCCGCTGTAGTAAACGCGGTCGCGCCTAGACCAGCCTTCGCTGCGTAGGCGCTGAACACGGTGTCAAGCGCGATATTGGCGCGCGGACCGTAATAAGTAGGCGTGTTGGCAAATCGCGCAGAAATGTCCAGCAAACGCATTTGTGCCACGCGTCCCTGTTCCTTCGGGATGAGCGAGCGCACGATATACACGCCAAGTTGCCGATATTGCGCTGCTCCAGCATAGAAATAGCCGAGGCTGATCTTCGCTTTCGTGGTGAGAAATGCGCCCTGTAGGTATTGCCAGATTGGGCTGTTTTCGTTCTCGGCGCTAAATCGCTGGTTGAGATTGTCCAGCGTGATATTGCATTCCGCTGGTTGCAGCGCACCCGTGTCTGGATCGAAAGATTCTACGCCTGCGGCATCGAGAACGAATCCTGTCTCATCGTCATATACGCCATCGCCGTCCCAATCGATCTCAATTTTGAGAACAGGACGATGCTGCTTGTCGGAGATCGCGGCGATCAGATTTGCGCTTAGTGCCACGGTCGTCTCCTAACTTGTGCGGGCATCAACCTCAACGAGCGTGATTTGGTAGTCGCCTTTGGTGACATCTGGGTACACGGTCACAAGATCGCTGATCGCGTCAATGCGCACCGTCACGCCAGATTGTGCCGCCGTCCACGGACCGCCAGACCAAGTGAAGAGGGTAGTTTGCTGATTGCTTACGTTCGCCCAATATAGCGCCACGAGCGCATCATATGTCGCGACGTTCTCATACTCGAATGAAAGCGTGTAGCCGTACCGATAGCCAACAGACCACGAACGAACCGAGCCATTGACCGTCAAGCGACTGCCGCCGACTGTTGTAAATTCCAATTTGTTGGCGCTCGATCGCACAGGAAATGGCAGCGTGATAATCGTTGCGCCAGATACCAGCGTGGGTTGACTTACGCTCACCGAGCACCTCCGAGCACCGTGCCTCGACGCTTCGCTTCATCATTGAGCGCGCCATAGATACGTCGCGCAAACTCTCGCGCGTCATCCGACGACCCAAGAAATGCGCCTGCCTGCACGGTGACATTGATCTGTCCGCCGAGCGCGTTATTTGGCACGATGCTGCCTGATTGATTTGGCACGAACAATTCTGGTCCACGCTCGCCGACCATATACTGTTGTCCGCCAGTCACAGGACCGCCGAGTGCGCGACCGCTTTCCTTTTTCGTGCGAGTTCCACCACCACCGCCGCCCCTTGGCAGAAACCCGCCAACAAATGGAAGATTATTGGCAAGATTGATAAGCGTTCGCACGACGCTGATAGCGCCCTCAACGATGCCAATAAACACCCTGATCGGCGTAGTAAGTACTTCGAACACCTTACCGATTGCGCCTAACGCAATGGCGAGTGGTCCTTTGCCGTTGCCCCACAAGATCCCCACCAAATTCTTGACAACATCGAACGCCAAGCCGAATGCGCGGACAATGTTTGTGCCAACCATTAGCACAAGGTCGGCAATCAATTTGACGACGGGGAAGATAACTTGTCCAATTTTGTCAATGATTGCTCGGAACTCTGCGCTTGAATTGTAGGCAATGACCAAACCAGCCACCAATGCGGCAATCAAACCAACAATCAGAATGATGGGACCGCCAAATGATGCTGTGGTAAGGCTTGCAAGCGCCATAATGGTGCGATAAGCACCAACGGCTGCCGATGCGAGATTGATTGCGATAGTAAATGCGGTGTAGGCACCAACAACGGCAAGAATTATGCCAATGTTGTCGCCGATAAATTTAGCGACTGCCTTGAATGCCTCAACAAGTTGCCCGATGATTGCGCCAGCCACTTGGATCACAACAGGCAAAACCTGCGTAACCATCGTGGTAATGAACGGTCGCAGATACTCGATAGCCTTTGTGAATGCATCGGCAAACGCAATGCCGAAATCACGAATGCGAGGCATAATTTCATCGCGGAAGAAGATCAGCACTTCTGCCAAGATTGGCAACACCACGCGCCCGATATCCTCCACCATATTGTCAATGGAAATCTGAATGCTTTCCATTGCGCCCTGCGTGGTCTGCCCGTACGCCTCAGCCTGACCAGCAGCAGCCTTCTGGATCATTGCAAGTGCTTCTTGTTTCGTGGTGTTCTTGTCTACTGCAAACCCGTATCGACTGAGAATGCCAATATTTCCGCTGTACACCTTGCCGATAAGGTCGGATGCCGTGCTCAAATCGATGCCGCGCAAACGAGCAAAGTCCATCGCTGTCGCCTGCAAATTGACTGCCTTTGTCACGTCTCCTGTGCGCGGAATTAGGCGTGCAAGAGAATCGCGAAGCGCATCGTCGCTGAAGGCAAGACCTTGACGCGTCTCGATAGCGGCGTCCATCTCTTTGCGCTGCGCGTCGGTGATCTTCGTGTTAGCGGTGATCGTTGCATTGAGACGCGCAATCGAGGCGTCCTCTTCACCTGCGGCTTTCGCAGCCGCAAACATTGCGCCGCCAACGACAACTGCGGCACCAGCCGCGATAGCGAATCCTTTTGCAGCGGCAGCAAACGGTGCATTTAGCGTGGATGCGGTCTTGCCAAGATTCTTGGCAGTCTTATTTAGTTCGCGCATTCCCTTAGAAGCGCCATCCTTGAGGATAAAGGCAAGCGTTGTTGATCGATCAGCCACGTTTCCCTGCCTTTCTCGTCGTCACGGACGCTTCAATTCGCATAAATTCAAATCCTCGCAGCACCCATTCGCCAGGAGCCTGCTCCAATTCCCACGGTGCGATGCCCCATCGCTGAGCCAACGCATCGAGCGCGTACTCTAGCGGGACGGGAGCCTTTGCGTCGGGGTTTATTGCTGCGCGGGCGAGGGCTGTACGGAGTTGCTGCCCTGATCTTTTGGGAGTGTAAGTTCCTCGATCCAATCGCGCATTCGTGTCGCGATAGTAATCATCACGCTAAGCGGAAGTTGATCAAGGTCATCCACGCCGAGATTGTGCGACGAGATGAGCGACAGGAGCCTGTCGGTGCTCTCTTCTTCGGTCGCGTCTGCGGCGCGAATAGCCTTGATCTCTCCCCAAGTGAATTCGCGTACTTCTACCCAGTGACCAGCAAGATCACCAGTCAGTTCAAGTTTGGTCGTCTTTGCCTTTAGCATTTAGCCTCCCTGTCCTGCTTAGGAAATTGTCGACAGATTGTTCTTCACCGTGATCGCGAAGTCGGTGTTAGCGGACGAGTCCACAATGCCACGATAGGTGATGTTCGCCACAATGACGCCATCAACTTCCGCGATCTCGTGCGTGTCTGCCACGCCGTAGAAATCGACCGTGAATTCGTAATTGCCAGCACCGAGCGTTGGACCAACCACAGCGATTCGGATCTTGCGCTCGCTCTTCAGCAAGAAAGTATCCAATTCGTTGCGATTTGTGAAGTACCGAACGATCTCAAGTCGCGCCTGTCGCGCAACAGGAGCCACCGTGTCTACGGCTGCTGAAGTGCCATCAAGCACCTCGCGTCGGACAAGTCCGCGCGTGATGGTGAAGGTCGCCTCTTGCACCGAGGTGTCGGCGGTTGAGCCGATGGTTGTGGCATCAATGTACACCGCCGCGTCCACGCCGAGCACGCTGATCTGCGTGGTATCGGCTGGGCTGGCGCTATACGCCGTGCCGAGAGCAACCGTGCCTGCTGCAACAGTTGTGGCGGAGAACGTGACCGCCTCGTCCTTGACGTAGGAGATGCTCAGTTCGTCTGTTGCGCATCCTGCGAGTCGATAGGTTGGCACGACCGTGCCACCGTCAGCCCAACCCCACTCGGACGTGAACGTCTTTGGGGCATTTGCGGTGCCGCTGTTTGGGGTATATGCCCAAGTGTACGGAGCAACCGTGCCGCTGGCGCTGACGCCGCCCTTGACGGCTGTTTCCAGCCAGAACGGAATCTGGTTGTAGAGAACAGGACCTGCGACATTCAATCCGTTGCGCTCAACGCCAGGATTGATCTCGTACGCCTCGAAGTAGTTGCCGCGCAGCGTCGTGTTGGCGATGCTCGTGATTTCCTGCGATGGCGTTGCTTCGTTCACATAAAGAACTCGCGTTGCGGTGGCAGCGGAACCAGCCGTTGATTCAAGCGCTCCCACGAGTTTCAGTAACTGGTTGACTGCCATTATGTTCTCCTTATGCTGTTTCTACCGATTGCAGGGCGTTTGCCTGATCGATATATTTATTCAGCACGGTATCAGCAGCCTGCTGACCAATCGTGCTCGCTTCATTCATTGCTGGTTGCACGAACGGATACGGACGCGAACCTGGATGCTGAACCAGCGTAGCATATCCAAATCCAATTTTGAGATATCCAGCACCACGCGGACGCACCAAGTGAGGCTTTGTTCCCCACTCGACTAATTCACGGTGTCTGCTGCCTTTGCCCATTGCGCCAGCGACCACGCCAATCGTGCCTGGCTGTCTACGAATCTTTTTTGCGTTGATTGAGCGATACAGGTTTCCTGTGCGACGACCAACGCCGTTGGCGCTGTATGAAGAGCGCACAACTTCCGCCATTGCTTTTCCTGCGGCATCGCGCATTTTGCCGAGCAGTTCTTCTACTGGTCCCTCAAAGAATTGCTCAACATATTGCTGTGTGAATTCTGTCTCGTATTTGATAGAAATTTGAGTTGCCATTACGGTGCGATTGTTCCCAACACTTCTCGAGTGGTCACTTCAATCTGCATCTCAACGACCGCGAACATCTCGCCGCCGTATTCGGATTCACCCATTCGGATGTCTGGCGCAAGAGCCTTCACCACAACAGTGGGCAAACCAAGTTCCATCTTGCTGACAACCTGCTCCACGAGCACATCTCGCCACGCATAAAGCGCTTTGACGACGCGATCGGTGCCCGATGCCTTCGCAACATAGAAACGCACAGGGAAACGATGCACCTGCCGCACAAGGCGATTGGGACCGTATTCCGCCGTGGTGGAAGGGGGAAAAACCACCACGGACGGAAACACGGAGATCATATCAGGCGGCAATGCCGTTGCCAATCTCACCTCGTCATACCCTGTTGGCGGCGTGGTGTTTGCAGCGGAGAATCGATCAGCGAGCGCGCTGCCGATTGCGTAAGTGTTGAGCGCCATTTAGACCGCCTGCGCTGCGACGCGATACGCGCGCAACATCTGCTCCACATCGGGGTCGAGACGCGCCAAGAGACGCATCTGCCCAGTGTCAGGCGATCCAGCGATCCCGAACGGCGTGTTGCGGCGATTGAAGATTCGCCCGCTTTGGATGATGGTTGCCATCTCTACAGGCTTTGGAATGCTCGCCCATCCGCGTACGCCAACCACTTTCACCGCCTTGATAATCTGCACAGGGAAGGTATTAGCACCTTCGGTTAGTGCAATGATTTCGGTGTACGGGCGACCAGTTGTCGAAGCGTTGAACGGAGCAAGCGCATAATCGGTGTTCTGCGTCCAACTCGTGCTATAGGTACCGTTGGCATCGCCGTCGGTCGTAAGCGCAGAGACGGACACAAAATCGTCAATTGGCTGTGTTAGATAGTCATCGGCTGTGTAGTACGCCGTGACTGTCCCTCCGTTGTAGAAGAATCGACCGCAATAATCGTCGATCAATCGGCTAACAGATTCGATGACGAGTTCCAATTCTGTATCGGAAGTGGCGTCAATAATGCCGAGCGCCGTCTTGACGGCAGATCCAGTTGTGTAGCCATTGGTAATTGCCATCAGGTCTCCTTGATCAATTGGACGCGCTTGAGCGCATCAGGATCGCCAGCATCTTGCCAGCCACGCACGATAAGTTCGGTGAGCGGCTGATGAGGCGCATACGACCTCAACACATCAGCCATATGCACTTCATTGGTTGAGCCGAGTTTGAGGTCATAGCAGATATCGTTCAGCAGTTCGCGATTGGTAAATCGATAGATACCGCAACAGACGAGCACTTGCGGAACGCCACGCGTCCAGCCGCCTTCTCCGTGCTCGTAATAATCCCAGACTCGCCACGGAGCGGGCGCAACGCCAACCCAGTCGCCTTCCTGCTTCGGCACTTCTGGCAGAAGCGTGTCTGCGAAGAGCACCGTCAACGCCCCATCTGGAAGGCTCGTAGAGGCACTCAGGAGCGCGCCAGACGGTCCGTCCGCCTCATCGTGGGGTAAGACACCCGAAAGCCACGGAGCCGCGCTCAGGACGCGTCCTACGTCATCGCCACGAACAACCGCGTAGGTGCGTTCGCCTGCGGCAGCCCGTCGGTGCCATTCGTGCACGGGCATTCCTGCTGCTTGAACCAGCAATTTGTTCTTCCCGCCAAGTCGCGTGGCTTTGCCAGCGGCAAGGATGACGATCACGGTCGGCTCTCGTGCGGGTGGGTCTCTGAAAGATCGTAGTGCCAAGTCGCTCGCTCCACACAAGTGAATCGCGCGCCAGTTTGCAGCGCCGCCACCCAGAGCAGCCAGTCGTAGCCCTTGACCTGCTTGAAGCCGCCGAGTTCCACAAAGAGATCGGTGCGGATCAGCGCGTTGTGACTGACCACCGAAGTCTGGCGCAGCGCCTCTGGGCTGAACGGCTGGTTGTAGCCCAGCCACGGGTTCGCGCCGCTAACATCGCACCACGAGTACGCGACATCCGCTCCGTTGGTCTCTGCCGCTTCTACGAGCGACGCGAGGTGATCAGGATAGAAGTAGTCATCGTCATCGAGCAGCGCGATCCATTTGCTCTCTGCGGCAAAGCAGAGGTCATTCTTCATCGCGGCTCCGCCACGCCTCGCGTAGTCGTAGCCGATCAGATGCGCCTGCGGGCGTAGTGTCTGCCGCCGCACCGAGGTCACCGCACGGAGCAGAAAATCCTCCCGCTCTGGCAGCGTGGGTGTGACGACCGTGACGCTCATTTGCGCTTGGCGGCTCGTCGCTGTTCGCGATTCAAGCCACCCGCCTGCGGAATCTCTGATTCAATCTGCTTCAAGATTGGTCGCCAATGTTCGGCGTAGACTCGATCCGTCGTGTACGCAGCGGCAAAATCAATCGCAGCGGCACGCGCTGTTTCTCGTTTCTCGCTGTCGTGTTTCAATTCGTAGGATTGCACCAACGCATCCTCGATCTCCTTGACGTTCGGTACCATCCACCATCCGCCCTGAAGCGGATCGTATTCGGGCTGCCCGTTGACCTTCCAGCCAGCGCCAACCAATTCAGGCTGCGCCGTCCAATTGGTGACGATCACGGGCACGCCGCACGCCTGCGCCTCAATCGTTGGCACGCCGAAGCCTTCGCCACGAGAAGTCATTAGCAGCACATCGCTGGCGGTATACGCACGCGCGACCACATCGGAGGACAGTCCCTGTCGATACTCGAACTGCGGAACGAATCGCACGCGATCCATTGGCGCATCAACTGCCTTCAACACGCGCTCGATATTTACGCCGTTTGCAAGACCGAACATCTCTGTCCAGATAAGCAAATAGGCATCTGGATGCGACTTGGCGAAATTGCTCCACGCCAGCAGCATCTCGGGCCAGCACTTGCGAATCGGCGTCACGCCCTTGTTTGCAGAGTTGATGATGGTCAGGTGCGCGTCATCGGGAACATTTAGATCCTTGCGCATCGGTGACGGCGTTGGCTTGAACACCTGCGCGTTGAATGAATGCGGCGCATAGAACACGCGATCCCGCTCGATGCCCGCGCCAAGCAATTCGTGCTCGCCGAAACGGGACATCGCGATCGCCCATTTGCCCTTGCCTCTTCGGGCGAACCACGCCTTCACCTCATCGGGCACCACGCTGTGATCGATTGGTGTCCACGATGCCATCGGGATCTCGTCCCACTGGGGCGACTTGTAGACCCACACGTCGTAAAGCGAAAGCCCGATGCCAGGCTCTTCTGGTTGCTGTGACAGCCAAAACGCAATCTGCGCTGGTGTCAGATCGTTGCTGTAGGCATCCATCCCTTGTCCCATTACGGGAATGCCATTCCAATCTAGCGTCGTGCCTGCCAGACCGTAATTTGCCATCAACGCGACTTTGTGTCCGTCTGCGACAAGTTTCGGTGCCAACTCTGTTGCCTGCATTCCGTAGCCAGTTGGTGCCCACGGAGCGTTCGTAGTGAAACCGATTCTCACGGTAATGCCTCCTCTGTTTATCCTCCCGCCGAGCCGAAGCCCGACGGGAGGGTTGAGCCTAGATCGCTAGGATCAGGTGTTCGCCGAGACGAGCACCTTGACCGCGTTCAGGTCTGGAATGTTTCCGTCCACAGCATACAGGGTGCGGATCGCAACCTGGTTGGTGTTGAACAGATAGTCCGTCGAGGACGCAACCTCGATCGGAAGTTCTCGTACATAGTACGAAGGCTCGTGAATGATCGCCACAGACTTGGAGGCAGAAGCCACCGCAGCCATATGGACGTTCTCCTTGAGTCGGTATCCCATCAGGGTGTCAGGCTGACCAGCCGCCATTGAAGGCTGGAAGACGAACTGCCCGTTGAGATCCTGCAACTTGCGGAGTTTGCTCACTGCCGTCGTGCTCGCGTGCCAAACAGTGTTGGTGTTGCGGTACGAAGGAGCCAACGAGTAAAGAACCGTAGTCAGATCCAGCGCATCGAAGAAGGTCGCCGTAACGGTGCCCGCCTTCGTTGCTGTGGAAAGACCCGTAGCACCAGAGACGAAGCCCTGTGGCTGAACGGTGCCTGTGCCGATTGCCATCGCTGAACCAGCGACAAAGGCGATCTGTGCACCTGCCTGTCGACCAACGGTTCCAAGAATGTCGAAGCCTGCATCGCGCACAAGTTCAGCCGACAAAAGCGTCAGGCTGGCAATCTTGTTTGCGTACATAGTGATCGACGAAATCGTTGGATCTGCTGGCGTAATGGTTGAACCTTCGGTGACGAAAGCAGCCGACTGATTCGCCGTCACGCGTGGCAGAGTGATCTGCTCGCCCGTGCTCGTGCGAAGTTTCGTTGCGCCGTCATAAATCGGATTGCCCTCAGTCAGCGCCACGACAACAAAATCGGCAAACGTGACTGGCACGGTTGCAGCAGCCGATGAAAGTGCACGAATCTCGAACTGAGCGCGGCGCTTCTCGCCAGTGGCGATTGCACGCAGCACGTCAGCGTCATTGTCCGCCTTGACAGCGTTCTCAACCTTGAGAGCGCGCTCGGCAAGTGCGCCGATCTTCTCAGCGCGGACTTCTGCGTCCGCAACCTGATCCATCTTGGACTTTCGTGCGGTCATTGAATCGTTGAGGCGCGACCATCGCTCCTCTTCCTCTGAAGTTAGTTCTCGCTT
>Ga0315909_10006126_pt1 | contig 13653 bp, 19 predicted proteins | sample LakEriMetagenome_11_FD_203527 | JGI IMG/M metagenome (GOLD analysis project Ga0315909, IMG submission 203527) | Freshwater fungal communities from buoy surface, Lake Erie, Ohio, United States - Buoy 2 MA125 | ecosystem: Environmental > Aquatic > Freshwater > Lake | place: USA: Lake Erie, Ohio...
ACCGTTAAGCAGATCCGCGAAATCCTGTTTCGCACCACCCGCACGACCCGACGCGTCGGCTTTCCAACCGCGAGACAACGCCTGATCAACATCATTGTTAATCCAGTCGCGCATACCCTGACCCTTGCCATCCGGTCGTTCACCGACCGCCGTGCCGCGCATCCAAGCCTTGACACCGTTCGGCTTTTCAGCAACCGACGCGAGAGACTTGAGATCGACGCCGAGCGCGAATGCCGCCGTGAAAGTGTGATTCACGGAAAGAGCAGGATCGACCGGTGTCCACTTTTTAGCCAGGCGAGACCACACGCGAACCGGCAGGTACTTGTCGTCGTCGCCCACCTTGTGCACCTCGACCGAATAGTGCGCGCGAGTCTTGGCCGAGTCGGTAGCCTTGGCCTTGAGCACCGCGTGCAGAGCCTTACCGACCTCGGACTCCCTATCAAACCGCTCGACCCCGTCGCGCTTGATCACCGGAACACCCGCTGCGAGACAGAGTGCAGCGAAGTCAGATTGGAACGACTCGGTATCAACCGACGTCGAAATTTGAACGTCGATAGCCTTGACCGCAACCGCCTCAGCCTTAGCGAGGATGTCAGCAGCCATTGACGGGTTAACCGACTTAGCGACAGCGGTAACAACTTTGTTTGACTTAGCCATGATATGTAGAACTCCACTAAATGATGTATTCCTGACATTGTCAGGAGCCAGCGAGAACACCCCGCCGACGATTCTATTATACCACTTCTGTGGTACTTTGTCCAGTCGAGGGCAGGCAGACGCAGCGGATTTTGGGCGCGTAAACTCAAGTCCATTACGTCGTCTAGGGTTTAGCAAAATCGAACTCAAGCCCACACAATGTGCCGAATTCAGCCATTCGCAACCCCACTACCCCGCCACCCTCCGCGCTGTGTATTGACCACCCTCGGGGGCGTAATACACTCGAACTCTCACAAATCACCTACACATTTCCAAAACTCGGCTAGGCAGACCCCCACCCCCTGTATATAGAAACACCCCCCGTCACTCGTTTGGTACCATGCTGTTTTTTTATATATTTATTTTGTACTATCCACACCCATGACTGATACGGTGCTTGTTCCAGAGATCGACGAGAACATCCCGCTGCCCGCTAACGCGGCTGAAGCCTTGCCTGAATTGTCTGCCGAGGCAGAGATCCAGATGCGGGCCCGCACCATAAAGTTGATCTCAGATTTAACAGGTATACCCCTTGTCCCAACTGAGCAGGACAAGGACGAAGCCGAGAAGTTGGCTCGTCAGATGATCGAAGATCCCAAGAAGCGGATTGAGTTTAGTAAGTATCCGAACGAAACAATGGCATGGCTGGCCGGTATGGTGCAGCAAAGCAACTGTTCGCTCGTAGATGACCTTTCTGAATACAAAAATTACGTGATTAACAGGCTCGTTTCTGAGATTGAAACGACAGCCGATGCCAAAATTCGCGTGCAAGCCCTAACAAAGCTTGGCGAAGTAGACGGTGTGGATGCATTTAAGAAGCGTACAGAGACCACACACATTATTAAGCCCATCGAAGAGGTCGAAAAAGAGCTTTTGTCGGTACTAGAGGGCATTGAATACAAGGTTTTGGAAGATAAAACCGAAATACCCGTGCAGAATCAATGCAATTAACTGCTGAAAATCTGCAAAAGCTGAAGCTGGCGCTGCCAAACATGCCGGATAAAGACAAACGGCGTGTGGCAGAGCTACTAAAACAGTATCAGAACCAAATAACCCAACGTCTCGGCAAGGATTCGTTCTTAGATTTTATTAATCACGTCTATCCGGGCTACAAGGTAGGCCCTCACCACCGCAAATTAGCCAGAATCTTCGAGGAAATTGCGGCAGGCAAGAAAAAGCGTGTAATCGTGAACATCGCTCCCCGTCATGGTAAATCTGAGATGATTTCTTACCTTGCTCCGGCGTGGTTTTTGGGGAAATACCCGCATAAAAAGGTCATTATGGCGTCTCACACCGCCGACCTCGCCGTTAATTTCGGCAGACGTGTGCGTAACTTAGTGGGGGCGGAGAATTACCGTGACATCTTTCCTAATGTCGAACTTCAAGCAGACTCTAAAAGTGCTAGCCGTTGGGGTACTAACTTTAATGGCGAGTATTTTGCTATCGGTGTTGGCGGTGCTCTGGCTGGTCGTGGTGCTGATCTCTTTATTATTGACGATCCTCATTCCGAGCAAGAGGCTAAACAAGGCCGTGCAGACGTATTTGAACCGGCGTGGGAATGGTTCCAGTCGGGCCCTGTACAACGACTGATGCCGGGTGGCGCGATCATCGTGGTGATGACGCGATGGAGTAAGCAGGATCTGACCGGGAAGATTGTTGACCACATGACCCGCGAAGAAGAGGCGGATCAGTGGGAAGTGGTGGAATTTCCCGCGATTCTTAACGAGAAACCCCTCTGGCCTGAGTTCTGGGGTATTGATGAGTTGCTGGCTAAAAAGGCCAGTATGGATGTGCGGTATTGGCAAGCCCAGTACATGCAACAGCCCACGTCCGAAGAAGGTGCGCTTATCAAGCGCGAGTGGTGGCAGACATGGTCGGCTGAAAGTCCTCCGCCATGTGAACACATCATTATGTCGCTCGACACCGCGCAAGAGAAATCCAATCGGTCGGACTACAACGCCCTCCTCACATGGGGTGTCTTCTTTAATGAAGAGGTCAAGAACTACAACATTATTCTGCTCAACAGTATCCGCGAGCGACTTGAGTTTCCGGAGCTAAAAGAGCTTGTTCTTGAGCAGTACAAAGAGTGGAACCCAGACACATTTATTGTTGAGAAGAAGTCCAACGGCGCGGCTCTTTATCAGGAGATGCGGCGTATGGGCGTGCCCATATCCGAGTTCACGCCGGGTAAAGGGCAGGACAAGATATCGCGTGTAAATGCAGTATCCGATCTGTTCTCTTCCGGTATAGTCTGGGTGCCTGATCGACGTTGGGCTTGGGAAGTCGTGGAGGAATGCAATGATTTCCCATCCGGCACCCACGATGACTTGGTGGACGCCACCACCCTAGCCCTCCTCCGATTCAGGCAAGGCGGGTTCATTAGGCTCCCATCCGACGAGCCGGAACCAACTAAGTGGTTTAAGAGCCACAAGCGCGAAGGCTATTACTAGGAGAATTTAGATGGCCGTCGATAAAAGTTTGATGCAGGCCCCTCTGGGATTGGAAGCTCTCGCGGCTGAAGAGCCTGCGATTGAGATCATGGTTGAAGACCCGGAGAGCATGTCTATCGGTATTGATGGCATGGTCATTGAGATGGTCAAAGACGAGCCTCGTGCAGAGGATCATGACGCCAACCTCGCGGAATATATGGGCGAGAACGAGTTGCAGAGCTTGGCTTCTGAACTCATCGGAGACTGTGAGCAGGATCTTGCTTCACGCAAGGACTGGTTGGATACCTACGTCAAAGGTTTGAAAATCCTTGGTATCCGATACGAAGAGCGTACTGAACCGTGGCCGGGTGCGTGTGGTGTGTTCCATCCGCTGCTGATGGAGAGCGCAGTCAAGTTCCAGTCCGAGACAATTATTGAGACGTTCCCGGCGATGGGGCCGGTCAAGACCAAGATCATTGGCAAAGAGACACCGGAGAAAAAAGACTCCGCAACTCGTGTCGCTGATGACATGAATTATCAACTGACTGAGAAGATGAAGGAGTACCGCCCGGAGCATGAGCGCCTGCTACTTTCGCTCGCCTTGGCAGGTAACGCCTTTAAGAAGGTGTATTTCGACCCGTCACTCGGTCGTCAGACTGCGGTTTACACTCCAGCCGAAGACATCATCGTGCCCTATGGCGCGGCAAATTTGGACACGGCTGACCGTGTTACGCACCGTATGCGTAAGACCAAGAACGAGGTTAAGAAACTTCAATACGCAGGGTTCTATCGGGATGTAGATCTTGGTGAGCCGATGCGTGTGATGGACGAGGTGGAGAAGCAGAAGGCTGAAGATCAAGGCTTCAGTGCGTCAATGGACGACCGTTTCCAACTCCTCGAAATGCACGCCAATATAGAGCTTCCGGGGTATCCAGATGTCGACAAAGATAACAACGAAACGGGAATTGCTTTACCGTACGTCGTCACGATTGAGAAAGGAACAGGGACAATCCTTGCCATACGCAGGAATTGGCGCGAAGACGATAAGCTTAAAGAAAAGCGACAGCACTTCGTCCACTACGGATACATACCCGGATTTGGATTTTACTACTTCGGCCTTATTCACCTTATCGGGGGACATAGTAAGGCTGCAACGTCCCTCCTTCGTCAACTTATCGACGCAGGAACTCTTAGCAATCTTCCGGGTGGTCTCAAATCACGCGGTCTGCGTATCAAGGGAGACGACACACCCATCGCTCCCGGCGAGTTCCGAGACGTAGATATTCCGTCAGGCGCGATCCGCGACAACATTCTCCCCCTTCCCTATAAAGAGCCAAGTCAAACTCTGGCTACTTTGATGGATCGGGTGGTCGAAGAAGGTCGCAGATTTGCTGCGGTGTCGGATCTCAAAGTTTCCGATATGTCTTCGCAGGCTCCGGTCGGTACGACACTTGCCGTGCTTGAGCGTGTGCTAAAGGTGATGACGGCGGTGCAGGCTCGCGTGTACTACGCGATGAAGCAGGAGTTCAAACTCCTTGCCACCATTATTCGTGATAACACCCCGGATGAATATTCGTACGAGCCGGAAGTTGGTGATCGCAAAGCGAAGAAGGCTGACTACGACGATGTTGATGTCATCCCGGTCAGCGATCCAAATGCGTCGACGATGTCGCAGAAGGTGGTGCAGTACCAAGCCGTATTGCAGTTAAGTCAGACCGCGCCGCAACTCTACGATCTTCCGTATCTTCATCGTCAGATGATTGAAGTGCTCGGCATTAAGAACGCAGATAAGTTGGTGCCGTTGGCCGCTGACGCCAAGCCGCGTGATCCCATCACTGAGAACATGGACGTGATGACGGGCAAGCCCGTGAAGGCGTTTATGTATCAAGATCACGAGGCGCACATCGCTGTGCACATGGCGCTTGGTCAAGATCCGAAGATTGCCCAGCAGATTGGTCAGAACCCGATGGCACAGCAGATCACGGCTTCGCTTCAGGCACACATCATGGAGCACGTGGCGTTCCAGTACCGCCGCGAGATTGAGAAACAGCTTGGCGCGGCGCTCCCGCCCTTGCCGCAAGATGATCGTGAAGAGTACGACCTGCCGCCTGAATTTGAGGCGCAGTTGTCGCAGTTGGCAGCAGCCGCTGCCGCACGTGTCCTTCAGAAGGATCAGGCCGAAGCGCAGATGCAACAGGCCGCACAACAGGCACAAGACCCGCTTGTTCAGATGCAGATGATGGACTTGCAGATCAAACAACTTCAGGCGCAAACCAAGGCGCAGCAGTTGCAGATGGAGGCCCAGATTCAACAGGCCGAGGTTGCACGCAAACAGCAGAAAGACGTTATGGATGCTGTTACCAAGGCCGACGAGTTGGAGCTTCGCAAAGCAGAGATTTCTGGTCGTCAGCAGCTTGAGGCAGCGCGTCTCGGCGTGGACATTCAGAAAGACAAAGCCGCTATTTCTGCCAAACAGCAGATTGAAGGCGTACGTCTTGGCCTAGAAATAGGCAAGGCGCGTGATGAATCAGAAATGAGAAAACAGGTTACACCACCTGCACCAAAGGAGTAATGAATGAGTTATTCAAACGCTCTGGAATACCTTGAGTCCAAACTCAAGGAGGAGCGCGGCTTGATTGTAGAAAGCCTCACTCAAGGCAAGTTGGATGAGGGGGAATACAAAAGGCTATGCGGGTTCATTCAGGGTCTTGACCTCGCAGTTAGTTATCTCAAAGACCTTGCGAAACGATTGGAGGAAGAATGAGTAGTATCAATGTAGAGAAGACACAGGAAGAAGCCACCAAGGCCAAACTCCTGCCAGAACCGAAAGGCTACCGAATCCTGTGTGCAGTACCGCATGTGGAAGAAGAATATGACGGTGGCATCATCAAAGCAGAGGACACCAAGCGAGTTGAAGAGCAGACCACTGTGGTCTTGTTCGTCATCAAGATGGGTGATCTTTGTTACACAGATAAGGATCGGTTCCCCACCGGCCCTTGGTGCAAAGAAGGAGATTTTGTCCTTACCCGTCCCTATTCCGGCACCCGCGTGGTTATCCACGGCAGAGAGTTCCGCATCATCAACGACGACACGGTGGAAGCGGTGGTTGAAGACCCCCGTGGAATCCGTCGCGCATAAGGAGTGATTTATGGCTAATGAAGAGTATAAATTTCCGGACGAAGTAGAGGCAAAAACCGAAGCCGCTCCGGAACCAGAATTCAATATTCAGATTGAAGACGATACCCCGGCTGAAGACCGGGGCCGGACTCCGCTGCCTAAAGAGGTAGTTGACGAGCTAGACAAGGACGACCTTGAGGAATATTCCGACAAGGTTAAGAAGCGTCTCTCTCAGATGAAGAAAGTCTGGCACGACGAGCGTCGTGAAAAGGAGCGTGCTTTCCGTGAACGGGAAGAAGCCCTACGGTTTGCTCAGATTCGTGAACAAGAGATTAAACAGCTTAAGAGCCGTCTTGGTAATGGTGAGAAGGCTTACATCCACGAAGTTACTAAGTCAGCTAATAACGAGTTAGTATCAGCTAAAGATAAACTTAAGCAGGCATATGAATCCGGAGACCCCGGTCTTATTGCTGATGCTCAAGAGATGCTGACTGACGCTAAGCTTAAGGTTAAGCAATACGAAAATTTCCGGCCCTCTTTACAAGAAGAGGAATCAGTAGTACAACCAAATCTACAGTACCAAGTACCTCAAGCATCTCAACCCGTCGCGGACCCAAAAGCCGAGGCGTGGAAAGAGAAAAATGCTTGGTTCGGTACAGACGAGGAGATGACCGCCCTCGCTTTGGGACTGCACGAAAAATTGGTCCGGTCTGGAGTCGATCCGCGTAGCGACGATTACTACGACCGAGTTAACGCGACGATGAGAAAGCGATTCCCCGATTATTTCGAGGATGAGCCAACTCAAACGAGGGAGGCCGAAAAGCCTACTCGCACAAAACCAGCCAACGTAGTGGCTCCGGTCACGCGGTCATCCGCGCCACGTCAGATTCGTCTGACGCCGACACAGGTCATGCTTGCTAAAAAGCTTGGTCTGAGTAATGAGCAGTATGCCCGTGAACTTATGAAATTGGAGAGCAACTAAAATGGCTGAAAATAGACTCGCACGCGAACTCGAAAATCGGGAATCAGCGCAGCGCACAAAGACTTGGACTCCTCCCCAAACGCTTCCGGCTCCAAATCCGCAAGCAGGGTGGGTGTTTAGGTATATCCGGACTAGTATTATGGGAACTGCTGACCCATCGAATACCTCCGCAAAATTCCGTGAAGGTTGGGAGCCTGTAAAGGCTGAAGACCACCCGGAGTTAATGCATATGACCGATCCTAGTTCCAAATTTAAAGGGAATGTTGAGATCGGTGGTTTGTTGTTGTGTAAGGCTCCGGCTGAACTAATGCAGCAGCGTGATAATTACTACGCGCAGCAGGCAAAGGCTCAGTTGCAGTCTGTGGACAACAACTTTATGAGGCTGAACGATGAGCGTATGCCCCTCTTCAGTGAGAAGAAGACTACGGTCTCGTTTGGCAAAGGCAAATAACTTCTTTTTTGGAGTAACTAATGGCATATCCTACTGTTGACAAGCCGTATGGCTTGAAGCCGATCAACCTGATCGGCGGGCAGGTGTTTGCCGGGGCCACGCGCCAGCGTCGTATTGCGTCCAGTGCTGCGAGCATTGGCTACGGCGATCCGGTTCAGTTGACCTCAAGCGGCACCATCTCTGTCTCCACCTCGACGACGACGCCCCCGGACGCTGGCTTTGCCGGTGTGTTCTTGGGCTGTTCGTTTGTCTCCAGCGTGACGGGTCAGCCGACCTACTCGCAGGCTTGGATTTCGGGCACTTCGGTGAAGTCCGGCACGTACGTTACGGCGTATGTGGCTGATGATCCGAACACCCTGTTCAAGGCTGTGGGCGTTTCGGCGTCCCTGAACGTTTCGACCACTAGCGGGTTCACGTACGAGGATATCGGTGCCAACGTTGCACTGGTTGACGAGTCGCTGAACACGACGACGAACGACTCGCAGCGGGGTCTCCTGCTGTCTTCGGTTGCGACCACCCGGTCTCTGCCGATGCGTATCGTCGATGTAGTCGAAGACACGGCGTTTGTTTCGAGTGGCACTACCTACTATCCCGAAGTTATCGTGAAGTTCAATGCACCGTACCTCACGAGCGTTTCGTTGATTGTTGGTGGTCACGCTTACAACTGCCCCGTCGGCGTTTAATAAGGGAGTTCTAAGACATGGCTATTTCACGCGCACAACTGCTCAAGGAACTCCTTCCGGGTTTGAACGCCCTGTTTGGCCTTGAGTACAAGACCTACCAAGAAGAGCACAAGGAGATCTACGAGACTGAGACCTCCGAGCGCTCGTTTGAAGAGGAGACCAAACTTTCTGGTTTCAGCGCTGCCCCGGTTAAGGCCGAAGGCGCTGCGATTGCGTATGACAACGCACAGGAAGCGTGGACTGCTCGCTACAGCCACGAGACCATTGCTCTCGGCTTCTCCATCACGGAAGAGGCGGTTGAAGACAACCTGTACGATTCGCTGTCCAAGCGATACACCAAGGCGCTCGCCCGAGCGATGGCGTACACGAAGCAGGTCAAGGCGGCATCTGTCCTGAACAACGGGTTCTCGTCGTCCTACGTTGGTGGTGACGGCAAGGCTCTGTTCGCGGCGGATCACCCGCTTGTTTCGGGTGGCACCAACAGCAACCGTCTGACGGCTTCTGACCTCAACGAGACTTCGCTTGAGGCGGCTGTCATTCAGATCGCTGGTTGGACTGACGAACGTGGACTCCTGATCGCGGCGAAGCCCGGCAAACTCATCGTCCCCCCGGCGTTGATGTTTACCGCCAAGCGTCTCCTCGATACGGAACTCCGCGTGGCAACTGCGGACAACGACATCAACGCTCTCAAGGCGATGGGGTCGATTCCCGGTGGCTACACGGTGAACCACTTCTTGACCGACACGAACGCTTGGTTCTTGACGACCGACGTTCCGAACGGCATGAAGCACTTCGTTCGTACCCCGCTGCAAAACAGCATGGACGGAGACTTCGATACGGGCAACGTGCGGTATAAGAGCCGCGAGCGTTACTCGTTCGGATGGTCTGATCCGCTGGGCATGTTCGGTTCGCCGGGCGCGTCCTGATGAGACTGGGGAGGGGGGCTTCGGCCCCCCTTTCCTTTTTAGGTTTCTAGGCGTATATAGGGTCTATCGGGAAAAATTTTGCTTACCAGACAGACCCGACTGACGACATGCAGACTGGTAAGCACAACTCGCATGTGAGGTATTTGAAATGGCACGTACTACGTTCTCCGGCCCGGTGGCTTCCGACAATGGTTTTATCGGCGCTATCGACTCCGCTTCTGCCACGATCACCAATCTGGTCTGCACGACCCTGACGATTGGTAGCACCAAACTGACGACCGGTTCGGTGTCGGGCACGGTGTCGGTTCAGGCCGGTCGTATTCCGGTTCTTATCGGCAGCACCACGCTGTACATCGGTCTGTACGCCAGTCTGGTTCCGTAAGCATTTGGAGGGGGGCGATAAGCCCCCTTATTCCATTACAGGAGAATCAGGATGGGTATGCAAACAGATGTCCTAGCCAGTAAAGTCCGCACGACTGCGGGCGACTTGCTGGATCAGAATAGCCTCGTTATTGGGCGTTGCCGCGTCAAGGCGATTTATATCGTCCCTGATACCGGTGCAGGCACGGTAACGTTCTATGACGGTGGGGCGAGTGGCCCGACCAAGATCGCGGTGAATACGCTGGCTTCTTCCAGTGCTCCCGACTACATACTGATGCCGGGCGAGGGACTGCTCTTCCAAACGAGCGTCTACATCGTGCCGTCAGCCGTCGTGTCAACGATGGTGATTTATGGCTAAAACCCCGGCTTGGCAGCGTAAGGAAGGCAAAAACCCCGCTGGCGGCTTGAACGCCAAAGGCAGGGCGTCTTACAACAAAGCCAATCCGGGTAAGCCGGGTCTGAAGCGCCCTCAACCCGAGGGTGGTGCCCGTAAGAAGTCGTTCTGTGCCCGTATGTCGGGTATGAAGAAGAAACTGACGAGTGCCAAGACGGCGAACGACCCGAATAGCCGGATCAACAAGTCCTTGAGGGCTTGGAACTGCTGAGATGCCGAGTAAATCTAAAGCCCAGCATAATCTGATGGCGATGGTTGCTAACGACCCCAAAGCAGCCAAGCGTGTGGGCATTCCTCAATCTGTGGGTCGTGATTATGTTAAGGCCGATAAAGGCCGCAAATTCAAAGGTAAATCCAAATGAAAGAGTCCAAGGGAATGATGAAGAAGGAAGTGGCTTTCATGAAGAAGAAAGGCGCTCCGAAGTCCATGATCCGCCACGAAATGAAAGAGGCGGGCATGAAGAAGGGCGGTATGGCTAAGTCTGGCGGTTCGTTCCGCAAGGCCGCTGATGGCGTTGCCAGCAAGGGCAAGACCAAGGCGAAGATGGTCAAAATGAACAAGGGCGGGTACTGCTAATGAAAAATCGTCGTGTAGCTCTTGGGCCTACTAGCCCTCGTGGCATATACAGCCGTTCAATGGCTGCTCCCGGTACGAGTCTTGATATGCCGGACGAGAAGCCGGTTAAGAAAATGGCTGGCGGTGGTATGGCCTCTTCTGTTTCTAAGCGTGCTGACGGTATCGCCAAGAAAGGCAAGACCCGCTGCAAAATGGTGTAACTATGAAGCGCCGTAGACGTTTCGCTGAAGGGGACTTGGTCGAAGAGGGGTTGGGGGCTTTTGACTCTGACACCGCTAGTTATGCCCGTCGTGCGCCGCAGAATCGCACGATTGACGATATGTCGTTCAGCGAAGCGTTTAAAGCCAAGCGTAAAGAGCTTGGCGAAGGCAAGACCTTTACTTGGCGCGGTGAGAAGTACACGACTTCTACCAAGAAGCCTGAAGCAAAAGTTGAGTCTAAACCCGCTACCACTAAGCCTGCTCCCAAGGCTGTTACTAAACCGCTTACTCCAAAGCAAGAAAAAACAGTTGGGCGACAGATTGATAAATCTGTTTCAAGATTGCCATCTTTGCCCGGTGATAGAGCCACGAATTATAGAGGTACAGATAAACCAGAAGATCGGCAAAGACTTAAAGACAGCGCCATTGGTGTTATAGAAAAAGGCATGAAAGCGGCGAATGTCCCGCTGCATTACCGTGCTTTTGCGGGCACCATGTTAGGCAGCAAAGGTAAAATTACGGAAGATTATTTAACTAAAGACGAATTAGCTAAGTTAAAAAGCCGTACTGAAAAAGCCGCATCTGAAGGCAAATCTAGTATTGATTACGGTAAAAATAAAGAAAATATCAATCCCGTATTAAACGAAGATGCTCAATTCGGCAGAGAAAAAGATATCGAACTTACTTTCGGTAGGGCCGGATTTAAGAAAGATAAGGACAAAACTGTTCTTAGAGATAAATACGAATTTAATAATCCCGAACGTAGAAAAGAATTAGACCGCCTTAAAGAAGTTAGAAAAAAAGGTGGTAAGTCTGCTGTTGTAAAAGACGTAGCGGAAAAAACATTAAAGGATTACAAAAAAGAAGGATTCAAAACCGCTTTTAACAGACTTCCTAGCCGTCTTGGTAATGCTTTTATCGGCGAAGATGGCCGTGAAGTCGAGATTGCCATGCGCCGTGGTGGTCGCGTTAAAGAAGAACGTGTTCGTGGCTACGGCATTGCTCAGAAAGGTCGTGGCCGAGGGAGATTCGTACGATGATGCCTTCCCGAGGCATGGGTGTGATCGCTCCTAGGAAAGTCCCTCGCGCCAAGCGGCGTGGGGACGACAAGCCCGTTGAGGGTACTGGGAAGCCGATCCGCCATGCCGAGGGCGGTAAGGTAAAGAGCAAGGTCAATCAGGCGGGTAACTACACCAAGCCCGGTATGCGAAAGAGCCTCTTTGAGTCAATCAAGGCTTCAGCCACGCAGGGTACTGCAGCAGGGCAATGGAGTGCCCGCAAGGCACAGTTGTTGGCTAAGCGGTACAAGGAAAAGGGCGGCGGGTATAAGTCATGAAAGCCCCGCAGCAATCGCTCAAGGCTTGGACACAGCAGAAGTGGAGAACGAAAAGTGGTAAACGATCTTCTGACACGGGTGAAAGGTATCTTCCAGAGGCTGCGATCAAGGCTCTCAGCCCTTCTGAGTATGCCCGAACCTCCGCCGCCAAGCGTAAAGGGAAAGCCCAAGGTAAGCAGTTCGTCGCGCAGCCCAAGGGTGTTAAAGAAAAAGTGAAGCCGTACAGACGGCGAGGGATGTAAATGGCCGACAAAACTACAGCCACAACCGACTTCAACCTTGATCTTAATACGATCATTGAGGAGGCTTTTGAGCGTTGTGGGGCTGAGTTACGTACGGGTTATGACTTCCGTACGTCCAAGCGTAGCCTTGCCTTGTTGTTCATGGACTGGGCGAACCGGGGTATTAACCTTTGGACGCTTGAGACGGGTACGCAGACCCTAACCTACAACCAAGGCACGTATGACCTTCCTGTCGATACGGTTGACCTGCTTGACCATGTGATCCGCACAGGCACGGGAACGAACCAACAGGACATCAACATCTCGCGTATCTCCTCCAGCACGTATCTTTCCATCCCGAACAAGAATGCGACGGGTCGCCCCATCCAGATCTGGATCAACCGGCGTACTGGAGCCACGGGTGCTGATAACGTCATCGTGTACCCGCAGTACACGGTATGGCCGAAGCCTGATAACACGACCACTTGGACGCTCGTCTACACGCGCCTTGTGCGGATGTTTGACCCCGGTGTGGGTTCTAACGGTCAGGACATCCCGTTCCGGTTTATGCCCTGCTTGGTAGCGGGGTTGGCCTACATGCTCTCCATGAAGATTCCGGGTGCAGATGTCCGCACACAGATCCTGAAAGCCCAGTACGACGAGGCTTGGGACTTGGCGGCAGGGGAAGACCGGGAGAAGGCGGCAGTGCGGTTTGTGCCCCGCCAGAGTTTTTTGGGTGGCTACTAATGCCAAATCGGTTTGCAAGTGGCAAACACGCTATTGCGGAGTGCGACCGGTGCGGATTCCGGTACAAACTTCGTCAGTTGAAGTCTTTGGTGATCAAGACCAAGAACGTAAACATCTTGGTCTGCCCGGAGTGCTGGGAGCCTGATCAGCCGCAGTTGTCGCTGGGCCTCTACCCGGTGGACGACCCGCAGGCGCTTAGGAACCCAAGACCTGACCTGAGTTACTTTGAAGAAGGCAACAACGGCGCAGGCGGTAGTAGAATGATCCAGTGGGGCTGGAACCCGGTTGGCGGGGCGAGTTCCTACGATGTAGGGTTGACCCCTAATACGCTCGCTCCGGCGGGTGAAGTAGGGACTGTAACGGTCGTAACGACCTAGGAGATTGAGATGAAGAATGGTATGCGTAAGATTGCGCGAGAAGAAGTCGGCAAGCACGAGCGTGCCATGCATGGTACGAAGAAGATGCGTGCTGGCGGCAAGACCAACACCGACATGAAGAAGTACGGTCGTGGCA
>Ga0315909_10006127_pt1 | contig 13652 bp, 16 predicted proteins | sample LakEriMetagenome_11_FD_203527 | JGI IMG/M metagenome (GOLD analysis project Ga0315909, IMG submission 203527) | Freshwater fungal communities from buoy surface, Lake Erie, Ohio, United States - Buoy 2 MA125 | ecosystem: Environmental > Aquatic > Freshwater > Lake | place: USA: Lake Erie, Ohio...
CGATATGGTTGGCAAGAATCAAAACCAGGCGGGCATTAAAGGCGTGGCTTTCCGCCTCAGAGAGATTCGCGTGGGCGGCGATGAGGGCCTCATAAAAATCGTCGCCCGCACTGTAGCCATAGAAATAAGTCTTCTGGGCATCCGAAAAATGAGTCTCAGTGATGAGACCGGCAGGTTCGTTGGTGCCTTTGCTTTCCATCGTTATCCGCGCATCTCGATTCATTGTCATGGTGGGCTAGTGAGAGAGATATCCGAGTGCACGACGATAGGCTGCCTCAACCTCGGGTACGGAAGGCTGGCGCCAACGGGCGCAGATATGCTGATCGGGACGAATGAGATAGGCAGAGCCTGGCGTGAGGTCATATCGTTCTGTCACACGCCCCTTGAGGTCGAAAACATGGTCAACACAAGGGGAAGTGAGATGGTCTGCGGGGGTAGTTGCCTGCCGAGCGGCTACGTCTTGCGCGTGCACAACCAAGATGCGCAGGTCGATTATTCCCGCCGTGTTTATCGACTGCGCCCAGTGTGCCAGGCCGTCTAAACCCGGTCGGGCCTGAGCGTCCTGAGGCATGGCAACCATCACCACAAAACCACCCCCCAGATACCCGAGTAGCCAGTCAGGCGATGAGGCATGCGATACAGACTTCTGCCCCCGAGTGTGAGATGCCGCAGTTGGCGCGATTCGCCGCACCGGGGCATCATCGGCGGGCGCCCCCGGAATCATTCGGCTGGCAAAGACCGCACCCGGCAGATCGGGGGTGTTCAATACAGAAGCGGCATGAAACGTGGGTACCGAGAGCCTGCCAGAATTCACTAGGCCGCGGGCAAATCCAAGATCCTGCGCAAGCTGCAAGACCGAATCTCGGAACAGTCGGCTCACCACAGACTTTGGCGTAATAAAGTCGGTTGATCGCGTGGAGTTGAGAATATTTTCGTCGGCCGCCTCGGTGCGTTCTGCATCGTAGGTATCCAAAAGCGTTTGCGGTGCCCTACCCGCAAGAACCGCAGCAAGCTTCCAGCCAAGATTGTCGACATCTTGAATGCCCGAGTTCGCGCCACGTGCACCAAACGGCGAGACCTGATGGGCCGCATCGCCCGTAAAAATCACCGGGCCATGACGGAAGCGCGTCATACGTCGGCACTGAAAGGTGTAGACACTGACCCATTCGAGATCGAACGCATGATCGGGGCCGAGCATGGCTTGAATACGCGGAATGACCTTTTCGGGCTTTTTCTCTTCCTCGGGATCGACATTCCAGCCCAACTGAAAATCAATACGCCAGACATTGTCGGCCTCGCGATGCAACAGCACAGACTGGTTGGGATGAAACGGCGGGTCAAACCAGAACCAGCGCTCTGCAGGGAAATCGGCCTTCATTACGACATCGGCGATAAGGAAGCGATCCTGAAAAACACGGCCCTCAACATCGAGCCCCAGCATGCGCCGAATGGGAGATCTCGCGCCATCAGCGACCAGAAGCCAGTCACAAGAAACGCGGTAGCTGCCATCGGGCGTCTGCACCTCTACCTCGGCAGATGCCTCGTCTCGCGTTACTGCAACCACCTTGTTCTGCCAACGAATCTCCAGACAAGAGAGTTGCTGCGCGCGCCGAAACAGGTATTCCTCTAGGTAGTACTGCTGCAGATTGACCATTCCCGGAAACTGGTGATCGGGCTGGGCAAGAAGATCAAACCGATAGACCTCGTGCTCGGCCAAAAACGTGCGGCCTACATTCCATGACACCCCTTTGTCGCAGACCGGGCCTGCGGCACCCAGCCGATCGAGAATCTCAAGGGTGCGCTTGGCATAGCAGAGGCCCCGCGAGCCCACGGATACCGTGTTGTCATCATCAAGCAGCAACACCGGTATGTCGCGCTGGGCCAAGTCTATGGCGCAGGATAGTCCGACTGGCCCGGCCCCCACGATGACCACTGGCCGCTGAATGGTCTGGCCGACCTCTGCCGGCCTAGGGTTCGAGAACTGAGGGTAGGTGTAAGTAGACAGCATGACGCAACCGAGAGGCGAGGCGCCTAGTCTTCTTGCAGGGCGTGCCACATCTCCTGATCGCGTTCTGCCGTCCAGATGCGGGGATGGCGGATACCCTTTGCCTCATCGACGGCCCGCGTGACATCGAAGGGCAGGCAGTGTTCGTAGATAAAGACCTGGGCGAACTTGGGATCCATGGACTGCCGAATATGTTTCATGGCGCCTTTGAGATCAAGCCCCTTGGTGACCGCTTCTTGGGCCCCCTTATAGAGGGTGGTGACAAAGTCTTCGGTGTAGGCAAGGCCCTTGGTGACCTCTTGCGGGGTCATGAGGGCCGGGCCGCGCCCCGGAACCAGCTTCTCTGCGGGCAGCGCTCGGAGGTTACGCAGCGTCTGCGGCCACTCGGCCAAATGCGCATCTCCGGTGTAACAGGCGGCATCGGCCTCTACCAGATCGCCCGAGAACAAGACCTTGTCTTTCGGCAGCCAGGCGATCGTATCTCCCTTGGTATGGCCCGCACCAAGCTGCATAATCTGCACCTCAAGCCCGCCCATAAAAAGCGTCATACGCCCCTGAAATGTGAGCGTTGGCCAGGTGAGACCGGGCACCGACTCGACGGCCTGAAACAAACGGGGAAACCGTGCGATCTCTGAGTCCATGTCCTGTTGGCCACGCTCAACGATCAGGTCGTAGGTGTCTTGGCTGGCAATGATCTGCTGCAGCCCATGCTGCTGAAACCCCGAAGCACCCAACACCCGAACGGCATGGTAGTGGGTCAGTAAAACGTACTTGATCGGCTTATCGGTAATCTTGCGAATCTCGGCGACGACCTTCTGTGCCATTACGGGCGTTGCAGTCGCGTCGATAATCATGACGCTGTCATCACCCACAATCACCCCGGTGTTCGGGTCTCCCTCGGCGGTGTAGGCCCAGGCATGATCAGACAGCTTCACAAAGCTGGTCTTTTTTTCTTCGAGATCCGCCTGTGAGGCAAACTTTTTTTCGTTCATGGTGCTTCAGACTCCCTGTGCCATTTTTAAATTTGCTTTTTTCATAACACCCAATTTACAGGTCGAACCCTGCACTGTCTACGATGCACAACCCCCTAACGAGAACGGTCGTAGGCACTCAGTACCCGATCTACAAATTCACCGCTCGCGCCCAGGTAGGCAAGCGGCGACAACCAGGCAGAGAACTGCGCTGGCGTCGCCAGGCGGCAAGCCTCTGGGTCTTGCAGCAGTGCTTCTTCGAGGGTCTGCCCGCGGTCGACCGCCTGACGGCTCAACCTTTCCAGCAGCGCATGCGCATCGGCCTTACCTATTTGAGGCGCCAGACCAAAGGCCACCGACTCGGCCATGACCAGGCCCCGACTGACATCAATATTGGCCCGCATGGCCTGCGGCTGCAGCTCAAGCCCCGCCAAAAGCGCCACCGACTGTTGCAAGGCAGTCTCGGTGCCCTGCAAGATCTGCGGCATGGCCTGCCACTCCGCCTGCCAGCCCCCTAAGGCGCGTTCGTGTTCTTGTGGCAAGGCCGAGGCAAGAACGCCCAGTAGCCCTGGTAAAAATGCTGCCTGTGTAAGGATGGCCGCACACTGCACGGGATTACGCTTGTGCGGCATGGTGGACGACCCGCCTTTGCCGGAGGCTGCGCCCTCTTTACACTCAGCTATCTCGGTCTGGGCCATGAGCGACAGATCCTTGGCAATTTTCCCCAGCGACCCCGTGAGACCCACGAGCACTGAGGCAAGCGCAAAGACACGGTCACGATGGCCAAACCACGGCAGGCTGGGTTCATTCAGATCGAGAATCTGGGCCAAGACACGCGAGACCTTCAGGCCGTCTTTCCCCAGACTCGCGAGACTTCCCGTAGCTCCGCCAAACTGCAAAACCCGCATCTCTTCCCGCGCACCTTCGAGCCGCTGCGCGTGGCGCATAAGCGCATCGAGCCAGCCTGCGGCCTTCAGGCCAAAGGTAATGGGCAGGGCCTGCTGCATCCAGGTGCGGCCCATCATCGGGGTATCACGATGGGCCCGCGCCAGCGATGCAGCCTCGTCCATCGCGGCTTCTAACATGCCTTCGAGCCGGAGAAGATCTTGTTGCCAGACGAGTACCGCTGCAGTGTCTAAGATGTCTTGGCTGGTCGCTCCGAAGTGCACATGCTTGGCGGCCTCGGCATCGGCCTGGGCCACCTGGGCAGTGAGCTTTTTCACAAAAGGAATGGCGATGTTGCCGGCAAGCAGGCTGTCGTTCTCTAACTGATTCGGGTCTAAGCGCATGAGATCCGAAGAAAGCGCCGTACAAACCTCGGCAATGATCTGCGCACTCTGCGACGTAATCAGTCCCGCCTGCGCCTGAGCCTGCGCAAGCGCCGACTCTACAGCCAGCATTTCTCGCAGAAGTCTGTGGGCATAGATCTCACCGCCTGCGCCGTTGCGTGGCCTTTCAGAATTGATGCGCGTATTCACCATCGCAATAAGTGCCCGCTGCTAACCGGCACGCAATGAGACAGGCAAGAGCGCCTGCAGCTGCACGAGGCTATTGCCATAACCATCGACCAGAAAAAGCCCTTCGGGCCCGACCGCAAATACGCCATGGTCTGTGTAGATCCGGCTGACGCAGCCAACGCCCGTGAGGGGATAGTCACAACGGGCCACGAGCTTACTCTGGCCCTGCTTGGTCAGCAGATCCATCATCACAAAGACCTGCTTTGCGCCGATGGCAAGATCCATCGCCCCGCCAACGGCGGGAATCGCATCGGGTTCACCGGTATGCCAATTGGCGAGGTCACCTTGCTCGGAGACCTGAAAGGCGCCTAATACGCAGATATCTAAGTGGCCGCCCCGCATCATGCCAAACGAGTCGGCATGATGAAAGTAGCACCCTCCCGCACGCAGCGTCACGGGCTGCTTACCCGCATTGATGAGGTCGGGGTCTTCTTCGCCGGGTGCAGGCGCAGGGCCCATACCCAGCACACCATTCTCGCTGTGCAGAAGTACCTCACGGTCGGCCTCGAGATAATTCGCCACGAGCGTAGGCAGCCCAATACCGAGGTTCACCACGGCCCCTTCTGGAATATCTGCTGCCACCCGGGCGGCGATTTCGGTGCGATCACGACGAATCAGAGCCATGGCCTACACCTGTACCAGTCGTTGTACATAAATACCTGGCGTAACGACAGTCTCTGGGTCGAGATCCCCAAGCGCTACGCACTCTGACACCTGCGCCACGGTGATACGCGCCGCCGTCGCCATAATAGGCCCGAAGTTGCGGGCGGTTTTGCGGTACACAAGGTTGCCCCAGCGATCGCCTTTGAGTGCCTTAATGAGCGCGAAGTCGGCCGCCAGCGGCAGCTCAAAGACATAGTGCCGACCATTAATCTCGCGGGTCTCTTTGCCTTGCGCCAGTGCGGTGCCGAATCCCGTAGGGGTATAAAAGCCGCCAATGCCGGCACCTGCCGCACGAATGCGCTCTGCGAGGTTTCCCTGCGGTACCAATTCAAGAACAATCTCGCCTGCGCGATACAAGGCATCAAAGTGATGCGAGTCATGTTGACGCGGAAACGAACAAATAATCTTGCGCACACGTCGGGCCTTGAGCAATGCGGCTAACCCAGCCTCACCATTGCCCGCGTTGTTGTTAATGATCGTAAGATCGCGAGCGCCCTGATCAATCAGCGCATCAATCAGCTCCGAGGGCATACCCGCGTTGCCAAAACCCCCAATCATGACCGTGGCCCCATCGGGCAGGTCGTGTAAGGCCTCGGCGGCAGACGAAAAAACCTTGTTAATCACACCGCTTGCCCCGTGGCTGCGTCTTCTTCTGCCCAGATCTTCTGGGCAAGATTCATTGCATGGTTACCAGCAGGTACGCCCGCATAGACCGCTGCCTGCAGAATAAACTCGCGTATCTCGTCGCGGGTGACACCATTGCTTTTACTTGCCCGCAGATGTAGGACGAATTCCGCCTCCCGATTACCGGCCAGGGTAAGTGCCAAGACCAGAAGAGAACGGTCGCGACGCGACAGGCCAGGCCGGGTCCATACCTGCCCCCAGGCCGCCTCGGTAATGAAGTCTTGGAAGGCAAGCACATCGGAAGGCGCATCTTTGCGCTTTGCATCGACATAGGCATCGCCTAATACCAGCCGACGCACCAGCATGCCCGCCTCACGCAGGGCCGCCTGGCTTACCTGGCCCGGAGCGCAGTGCTCGAGCACCAGACGGGCAAACTCCCCGGGCTGTTCAATATTACTAATATGGGCGGCCTTCAGAATGATCAGGCGCGCACCGGGAATTTTCGCGGCGAGAAGCTCAGAATCGGACACAGGTGTGGTGAGGTCTTGGTCGCCCGCAATCACGAGCGTGGGCGCCTTGATGGCGTGAATGGCGTCTCTGAGATCTGCCTGGGCCAGCGACTCGCAGGCCATGACGTAGCCCTGGGGGTTGGCCCCTTCTAAGATTTCTGCCATGGCCCGTACACGGGTGGGATGGGCCTGGGCAAAAGGGGCGGTAAACCACCGGGAAATCAGCGCAGGAATGAGCGAGGTAACCCCTGCGCTACGAACCGCCTGTACCCGGTCTCCCCATACCTGTGCAGAGCCTACCTTGGCACCCGTATTCGCAAGGACCAGACCCAACACGCGCTCGGGGCGCTTCAGTGCAATCGACTGGGCCACCACGCCCCCCAAAGACAGGCCACAGAAATAAGCCTCGGAGACACCATGGGCATTGAGGCTTTCCAGAACCGCATCGGCCATCGCATCGAGACCGATCGCGGGCGCCAGAGGCGAGGCACCGTGGCCAGGAAGGTCCAGACGCAGTACATGAAACTGCTGCTCCAATACCGGCATCTGCACATCCCAGAGCCGATGGGTTGCGCCGAGCGAGTGCATGAGAACAAGCCATGGTGCGGTCTCGCGGCCAGAGATCTGTGCATACAGTAGGTTAGGCATACAGGGTGCGCTTTTTAGAGAGGTGAATGAAAGTGTGCGGCAAAGAGAATAAACGGTGTAAAGAGTCTACAAGCGCGTAGTGCTGAGGCGGGCTAGAGATCGAAAAAGACCGTCTCTTCTGGCCCCTGCATGTGAATATCAAACCGCCAGGCATGGGCTCCCATGGCTGGCTCACGCCTTGCGAGTAGGGACGATCGGCGGTGCTCCGGCACCGCCTGAAAGACGGGGTCCCGCTCTAAGGCGGCCTGTTCATCTGCAAAATAGGCTCGCGTAAAGCAGTGCGTGAGAAGTCCGCGCATAAACACCGTGAGGTGCAGGCAGCTTGCGACCTGGCCGAGCGCCTTTCCAGGGCGAATCGTATGGAATGCATACAGCCCATCGGCCAGGGTTCCGGTGCCACATCGACCAAAGCCACGAAACACCGAATGAAGCGCGCGGCCGGAGTCTTTGCCCTGTGCATCAAGCTGACTCAACTCCACCAGGGCATCGGTAATCGGCTGCCCCTGCCCATCAAAGACCTGGCCGATAAGTAATAGCGGCTCACCTGGGCAGTCTGGGCCGGCCAGTGTGGGGCCAAAGAGTTCCGGCAGATCAAAGCCATACTGCGCTGGCGAGAGCCCATAGGCAAAGTACGGCCCCACAGTCTGCGAGGGTGTCTGCGTGCACGGCCGCTTCTCAGTCTTGTGGGGTTTCATGTCGATGCCCCCCGCAGCACGATATCGAAGACATATCCCAGCGCAAATCCCTCACGTGTCTCTTCGAGAGCAAAGTCGGCCACCAGACTCGTGCGCGCTTTTTCCGGCACCTCTAAATAGATGGGGTCATAGGCCAGGAGCGGATCACCGGGGAAGTACATCTGGGTCACCAGACGGCAGGGCATCGCCTGACCAAAGAGGGAAAAATGCAGATGCTGCGGCCGCCAGGCGTTGGGATGGTTGCCCCAGGGGTAGGCACCTGGCTTAATGGTGAGGAACTCGTAGCGGCCCTGCGTATCGGTTAGACAACGCCCCGCCCCCAGAAAATTGGGGTCTAGCGGCGCATCGTGCTGGTCTACTTTGTGCACATAGCGGCCCGCAGCATTGGCCTGCCAGAGTTCGACAAGGGTATGCGGCAGCGGGCGGCCATGCGTATCGAGTACGCGCCCCACGACCCGAATCCGCTCGCCAAGAGGTTCCCCGTTGCGCCGCGCGTTGCGCGTGAGATCGCGGTCGATGTCGCGCAATCCATCCAGCCCAAAGACGGGCACCGAGGGCTCTCCCAGGCGGCTCGGAACGACCACGAGGGGCTGTTGCGGGCCCCGCGTCAGGGTGGACTTGTAGCCGGGTGCCTGATAGGGCGGATGAGACTGCCAGTCGCGTGACGCAAGCGCGGGCAGAAGAGGAGAAGTGGTCATGGCATCTCTGCAGAAAGGGAATCGTGTGAGAATGGCGTTGAGGGTTTTCTTTTGTCGTTGAGTTTTCACTTCAGTATTTACAATGAAAACCATACGCCCAAAACCGCCAGGATGAAAAGTGACTACGAAAATTTTGGTGCTGCACGGCATCAACCTCAACATGTTCGGCAAACGTGACGCGTCGGTCTACGGCACGGCAACACTCGACGACATTAATCAGGCACTTAGCCGCCTCGGCGCTGAACTAGGCCTTGAGGTGCAGACCTTCCAAACCAACCATGAGGGCGAGATGGTTGTGCGCATCCACACAGCGCTTGACGACGGTACACGGGCCATCGTCATCAATGCGGGCGCCTGGACCCACTACAGCTACGGTATTCGCGACGCGCTGGCCATACTGCGCTGCCCCATCGTGGAGGTACACATGTCTAACATCCATGCGCGCGAATCTTTCCGTCACCACTCTGTTTTCTCAGACTTGGTGGCAGGCCAAATCAGTGGCATGGGAGTAGACAGCTACCTGAGTGGGCTGCGGGCCGCTGCCAAGTTGCTGGCAGCAGAGTAATCCCCTACCCCGTATACCCCTCCACCAATACTAAGTAGCCTGTGGCGTTCTCTAGTCGCCCCTTCACAATCGCTTGGTAGGCGACAGACTGATACCAGTTCTTCGCCGACTGGAGATCTGGAAACTCGAGCACCACATTGCGCGACCCGGTTGGCTGGCCGTCTAACACCTGCGGTTCTCCCCCCCGAACCAGAAACTTTCCACCAAAAGGCAACAGGGTGGAGGCAACTTCACGGCTGTACGCCATATAGCCCTCCGGATTTTTTACTGTCATCTGCGCAATCGCATAGGCCTTGGTCATAGGTGATTCCTTTCTGATGAATATCCGCATCCAACCAGCGCGAAATGGCAACGCCACTTTCTGCCTTTTCGCGATCCCAATTGCATCGTAAAGGGATTTGCCTCCTCCAGCATCTGGCCAATGGTGGCGCAGCCATCCTCCCTGCAACCTTAGGCCGATCGCTCTCACCAAGGAAAGGCAGACCCAAGATGCACAGCTCTCTTTTTCGATCGACCCTCTTTGCCACCGATGGGGTCGTTTCTCAGCCCGCCCTCAACGCCCCGGGCCCTCAGGGCTTTATGGAGGAGGGGCCACGAGAGAAACTGCTGGCCCGCGGAGTCAATAGCCTCTCGGACGCCGAGCTACTGGCTGTCTTGCTCCAGACCGGTACCCGAGATATCAACTGCGTAGCACTTGCCAAACTTCTGATCAATGAGCTTGGAAGCCTATCGGCGGTCTTATCTGCCCCCCTGAACCAGATCGGGCAGCAGCCGGGGATTGGAACCGCCAAATTCTCGCTGCTGCAGGCCGCTGGAGAGGTCAGCCGCCGCGCAGCACGCGCTCAACTACCCGCGGGACAACCCCTCCCCAGTCCGTTAGCGCTCGCTCCATGGCTAAGAACACACCTCTCCGGCCGCCCCTATGAGGTCTTTGGCGCGGCTTTCCTCGACCGTAGACTCCGCCTCATCCGCATCGAGGAGCTTTTTCGCGGAAGCCTCTCGGAAACCAGCGTCTATCCGCGCGAGATCGTTTCCCGCGCCTTACAGCTCAATGCCAGCCGTCTGGTCATTTTCCATAACCACCCCTCAGGCATGGACGAACCCAGTCAAGCCGACCGACAACTAACCATTCGGCTAAGACAACTGTTACAGCAGCTCGAAATCGATCTCTGGGCCCACCTTTTGGTTGCGGGAGATTCGGTAAGGGAATTTGAATGTGTGCGCTAACTTTTTAATTATCTCCTGGCGATCATGGGCTCCTTCCTTGCGTGCGCCAGAACACTGGCCGCCTCGATAAGCCCTGTACGACCTTCGAAGTTGACCTCATCCGCCTGGCTGACTACAATTCCGAGTCTTTGCCTATTCCTCCGCTTGCGGAGCAGGCACTTCCTTCGCAGTATCGTGTCACGCGAAATTTTTAAGGAATCATCATGGCCCGTGTTTGCCAAGTAACCGGCAAAAAACCAATGGTGGGAAACAATGTTTCTCACGCCAACAACAAGACAAAACGCCGGTTTCTGCCCAACCTGCAGTACCGCAAGTTCTGGGTAGAGAGCGAGCGCCGTTGGGTACGTCTGCGTGTATCTGCCGCCGCCGTACGCACCATTACGAAAAACGGCATCGAGGCCGTGCTCGCCGATCTGCGTGCACGCGGTGAGGCCTAATATCCTTTACTAAGAGTGGATAAAAAGCATGGCAAAGTCAGGTCGCGAAAAAATTAAACTAGAGTCTTCTGCTGGTACGGGGCACTTCTACACCACCACGAAGAACAAGAAAACAACGCCCGAGAAAATCGAGATCAAAAAATTTGATCCTCGTGCTCGCAAGCACGTGATGTACAAAGAGGGCAAGATAAAGTAAGTAGAAAAGCTTCTTCGCTTCGGCTTTACCCCTGAGAAGCAAGAGAAACCCCTGGCCTCAAGCTGGGGGTTTTGTTTTTGGGGGCTTACTTTCCCGACATCCGAATGGCGCCGTCGATTCGGATGACCTCTCCATTGAGGTAGTCGTTCTCGATGACATCGGCCACCAAACGCGAAAACTCCTCTGGTATTCCCATGCGCTGCGGGAAGGGCACCGACTTGTTCAGGCTGTCTTGCACCTCTTGTGGCATTGCAAGGAGCATAGGCGTAGCCATGATGCCCGGCGCAATCGTCATCACCCGAATGCGGCTGCGTGCGAGTTCGCGGGCAATAGGGAGCGTCATGGCCACGACGCCCCCTTTAGAGGCTGCATAGGCCGCCTGCCCCACCTGTCCCTCATAAGCAGCGACTGAGGCAGTATTCACAATCACGCCTGCTACAGACGCGGATCCACCCGACTTCTGGTCGGTCTGGACCATGGCCTGGGCCGCCAACCGAATCATGTTAAAGCTGCCAATGAGGTTGACGGAGACGACCCTCTGGAAAGACGCAAGGCGATGGGGCCCCTCTTTGCCCAGCACCTTTTCGGCAGGCGCAACGCCCGCACAATTCACCAGGCCGTGCAGGCCACCAAAAGCGGCAATAGCGGCATCGACTGCAGCCTGAGCACTCTCTTCGTTGCAGACATCGGTTGACACAAAACGGGCGGCATTGCCAAGCTGCGCCGCCAGCCTTGCGCCCTGCTCTGCGGCAAGATCGGCTAACAGAACACGCGCTCCGCGCCGCACCAAGTCTTGGGCCACCGCCGCACCCAGGCCAGAGGCCGCACCCGTGACTAAAAACGTCTGGTCTTGAATCTGCATAACCTTGACTTTAGGTGACGCTAACGTTAACGTCAATCGAAATGGTACGTGCGTCTTCTTCCGTTTCGGCCCCGTTCACGATTCGCGACCTTGCCGAAGAGTTTTCTGTCTCCACGCGCACCATACGGCTCTACGAAGACAAGGGGCTGCTGCATCCTGTCCGACGCGGAAACGGCCGGGTACGAGTATTTAGCAGCGCAGATAAAACACGCCTTCGGCTTACCCTCCGGGGAAAAAGACTCGGCTTTTCGCTAGCCGAAATCAAATCGATTCTGGATCTCTACGACCGGCCAGGCGGTACCAAGGCCCAACTGGAGAAATTCCTCAGTACCCTTGCCGCCCATCGACGCGAGTTGCAGACTAAGCTAGACGATATTGAGCTACAGCTTAAAGAGATCACTGCCCATGAACGGCAGTGCCAAAAACTTCTAAGGACACTATGAAGCCAATTACTGATGACCCAATTGTCTTTGTCTCTGCTGCCCGAACGCCCATGGGCAATCTTCAGGGAGATCTCTCTTCGCTCACCGCGCCAGAACTCGGTACAGCCGCCATTCGCGCCGCCCTTGTGCGGGCAGGCACCAAGTCAGAAATGGTTGATGAGGTGGTCTTTGGCTGTGTACTTCCCGCCGGCCAGGGACAGGCACCCGCCCGCCAGGCAGCACTCGGTGCCGGGCTCAGCCTGTCGGCAGGCTGTACAACCATCAATAAGATGTGCGGGTCAGGCATGCGCGCGGTGATGACCGCCCACGATAGTCTGGCTGTCGGGGCCGCACAAATCATGGTGGCCGGCGGCATGGAGAGCATGAGCCAGGCGCCCTACTTGGTAATGAAAGGACGAGGGGGATATCGACTCGGCCACAGCACCTTATACGACCACATGATGCTCGATGGCCTTGAAGACGCCTATGAGAAAGGGCGCTCGATGGGTACCTTCGGAGAAGACTGCGCACGTGACTATGGATTTACCCGTGCGATGCAAGACGACTTTGCGATCGCCTCGGTACGCAGGGCACAGGAGGCAACCCATTCAGGGCACTTCGCCCATGAAATTACCCCTATAGACATTCAGAGTCGCAAAGGCACAACCACCGTTTCCACCGATGAGGGTCCGCGGGCAATCAAACTGGAGAAGATCCCCGAACTCAAGCCTGCCTTTGCAAAAGACGGCACCGTGACGGCTGCCTCATCCTCCTCCATTAGCGACGGCGCCGCGGCGCTGGTCATGACCCGGCTGTCTATTGCCGAAAAACACGGCCTCAGACCGATGGCCCGAATGGTTGGACACAGCACCTACGCGGCGGCTCCCCCGAAATTTCCGACGGCACCCATTGGCGCAATCCGTCGACTGCTCGAGGCCAATGCCTGGTCGGTCTCTGATGTCGACTTATGGGAGGTCAATGAGGCCTTTGCCGTCGTCGCCATGTCGGCCATGAAAGACTTAGGTATAGGTCACGACCGGATGAACATTCATGGCGGGGCCTGTGCGCTCGGCCATCCGATTGGCGCCTCAGGTGCACGAATCCTGGTGACGCTCCTGCACGCTTTAAAACACAGTGGCGCTCGCCGGGGCCTTGCCAGCCTCTGCATTGGTGGTGGCGAGGCCACGGCTGTTGGCATCGAGATGTTTTAGATCATGGTACTCACACACGAGCAGGTGATGATCCGCGATGCCGTGCGCGACTTCTGCACGGCAGAGATTGCTCCAAAGGCTGCAGACTGGGATGCGCACCACACCTTTCCTAAAGACATCCACACGCAGCTCGGATCGCTGGGCTGCTATGGCGTCATGGTGCCCGAGGCCTATGGAGGCGCAGGGCTCGACGCGGTGAGCCTCTCACTAATCATTGAGGAGATTGCCGCTGCCGATGGCGGCACCAGCACCGCTATCTCGGTAAACAACTGCCCCGTCTGCAGCATCTTGCAGGCATTTGGCAGTGAGGCGCAAAAAAAAGAGTTCCTGGTTCCGTTAGCCCAGGGGCAATGGCTCGGTGCTTTCTGCCTCACCGAACCGCAGGCAGGGTCTAACGCCGCC
>Ga0315909_10006128_pt1 | contig 13652 bp, 14 predicted proteins | sample LakEriMetagenome_11_FD_203527 | JGI IMG/M metagenome (GOLD analysis project Ga0315909, IMG submission 203527) | Freshwater fungal communities from buoy surface, Lake Erie, Ohio, United States - Buoy 2 MA125 | ecosystem: Environmental > Aquatic > Freshwater > Lake | place: USA: Lake Erie, Ohio...
CCCAAAGTACATGTGCCAACCATACAAGATAGGCTCAACGAAAAAACAGCCGAAGTCATTGGTGAACTAGAAGGGCACTACGATGAGTTTATAGCCAATCCCAAATACACGTTCAAGCCCTATGACTTTTTGACTGCCAACAATGTGCCTCAAAGCCAACTCTCCAAGTATGAAACAGTATTCCAGGCTAGATTCGCTGAACTAGCACAGGCCTTTGAACGTGCTGATGAGCAACTTGCAGAAGCCTACAGCCACTATCGTGCTGCCGACTACAAACGAATCATGGCATTTATTGATCAGATCTTAAATGACATCATACAGTATCGTGGCGTGAAAAAAGCCACCAAAAAAATTCGAGCTCCCAAGAGTGTGAGCAAGGAAAAACTGGTCAGCAAGCTCAAGTATGCTCGTGAGGACAAGAGCATGAGATTGGTCAGTATCAACCCAGTGGACATCATTGGAGCTCAGGAACTTTGGGTGTACAACACAAAAACACGCAAACTGGGCAAATATGTGGCTGACAGTCTCAAGGGCCCACTCAATGTCAAAGGCACCTCAATCATAGGCTACGACGAAGTCAAATCAGTGACCAAGACTCTACGCAAACCCGAGGAAAAACTCAAAGAATTTGCTCGTGCTACCAAAGTAGAATTACGCAAATTTTTAGAAGCTATCAAAGCCACAGAAACCCGCCTAAACGGCCGTGTCAACGCAGAAACCGTACTACTCCGAGTTCAGTAATAAATACTGTATTAATGGAGTAGCACATGGCCACACCCTATGCAGGAAATGTCACAGTCGAATCTGGCTTTGACGCCAACAACAATATAACAACCACAAGTCTGTTCAATGCCAACACTGGCACACAGTCGGGTGCTCATATTGCATTTCCTGGCAGTCCCGACATAGATTTTCCCGGTGTACAAGATCCCAATTGGGAATATGGTAACACTAACAACAGCCTACGTGCAGCCATCACAGACTATGTTCGCATGCGACTAGGTGATGGCATAGTTGATGTTGAACTGGACAAAGAACACTATGAAATGGGAATCACACAGGCCCTGATCAAGTATCGTCAGCGTGCCGGCAACTCAGTGGAGGAAAGTTATGCACATCTCCAACTCATGCCAGAGACACAAGAATATATCCTGCCCAAAGAAGTACAGACCATTCGTGCTGTGTATCGACGCGGCATCGGATCAGTGTCGGGCACCACTGCCAGCCAGTTTGAACCATTTGCATCGGGTTATTTAAACACCTACATGCTAGTGGCCGGACGTGTGGGTGGGCTGACCAATTATCAAATGTTTGCCAGTTACCAAAAACTAGCAATGACCATGTTTGGTGGTTTTATAAACTTTACATTTAATCCCACTACAAAAAAATTAACGGTGGTACGCAAGATGCCGTTTCAAGGTGTTAATCCGCCCGAAGAACAACAAGAATCAGTCCTGCTTTGGATGTACAACACCAAACCTGATCAAATGATCCTAAATGACACCTATGCGTTTCCTTGGGTACAAGAGTATGCCTACAGCTTCTGCAAGCGTATCCTAGGTGAAGCACGTAGCAAGTTCAGTCAAATCGCAGGACCACAGGGTGGTGCTAGCCTAAACGGTGACGCTCTCAAACAAGAAGCCCTGGCTGAAATGGAAAAACTAGAAGAAGAACTCAAAACCTTTGTGGACGGCAGCCAACCGCTCACTTGGGTAACAGGCTAATTGACAGTCTGACGAAAACATGTAATAATGCTCCTATACAACGGAGCATTTTTTATGATCATTGGCATCTGCGGTTTTATTGGATCAGGCAAAGACACCATTGCCGACTACCTGGTAAATTTCCACGAATTCAGGCGAGACAGTTTTGCTGGAACACTCAAAGATGCGGTTGCGGCTGTGTTTAACTGGGACAGAGAACTTCTGGAAGGACGCACCAAACAGGCCCGTGAGTGGCGAGAGCAAGTGGACCCTTGGTGGAGTCAGCGATTAAACATGCCAAATTTGACTCCCAGGCTGGTGCTACAACTCTGGGGAACCGAAGTATGTCGTAGAAGTTTTCATGACGATATCTGGATCGCCAGTGTAGAAAACAAACTTAGAGCCAGCCGTGACAGCATTGTGATCAGCGACTGCCGATTCCCCAACGAAATTCAATCAATCAAGCGTGCCGGCGGTCAAGTGGTCTGGGTCAAACGCGGTCCTTTGCCTGAATGGTATGATTCGGCAGTAGCAGCCAATCAGCAGGTGCAAAGTGCCACAGCATACCTACAAGCACAGGGTATTCATGTCAGCGAAACTGCCTGGGTGGGCACCAAATTTGATGCTGTGATTGACAACAACGGCACCATTGAGGACTTGTACAACCAAGTCAGAAGTCTGGTACTAAGGGAGCCGGCCGCCAAGGCAGACGACCGGTTGATAGTTCAATAGTGCAGTTGGCACACACAGTTTTTAAATTGAACCCATTAGTGTTTTTCAAATTGCCATCCACGTGATAAACAAACAACTGTTTGATATATTTGGCTTTAAAATTACATAACTCACAACGTTCTTTTTTCTTGTAACCACTTTGAGCCCAGGCCGGCGGTTTGGGTTTTAATTTTTTCCCTGCACGCAAACAAGCATCACATTGACGTCGATAGTATATCTGTTCGCCACGGTGGCAATTGATGGCCACAGGTCTGGCGCTACAAGTCGGGCACAAAGGTCTAGTCATATGTGTATTTAACCGCCAAAACGATAATAAACCTTAATTAAGGGCACCATTGTGCCCAAAAAACATCACTTCTTAATAAATAACTTTAACATGATATATAAAGGATTATAACCATGGCACTAGTTTCCCCAGGAATTCAAATTTCCATCAATGATCAGAGTCAGTATGTATCCAATGCTGTTGGATCAGTACCCTTAGTTATTTTGGCCACAGCTGAAAACAAAACCTACAACGGAGCGATTGCTTCGGGTACATCGGCTGCCAATGCAGGTAAACTGCAAAGTTTTACCAGTCAGCGTGATTTGGTAACAGCCATGGGCACACCCACATTCCGCCTGAGTTCTGCAGGCACACCAGTACATGCAGGAGAACTAAACGAATACGGATTGATGACAGCATACAGTGCCTTGGGTCTAGGAAATCAACTATATGCTATTCGTGCCGATGTTGACTTAGATCAACTGGTTGGTACCAGCGTTCGTCCAACAAATAATCCTGCCGATGGTGTACTTTGGTTGGACACTGTAAACACCGATTGGGGAATCCACAGTCTAAATCGCACTGACGGTGATTTTGATAAAATAACCCCATTGGTAATCACCGACAGCACACAGGTTGAAAACGATGGCAATTTTGCTTACGCTGTTCCAAAACCCAAACAATCAATCGGCACCATTGGTAGCTATGCTGTTGTGGCAGTAGATACAGATAGCACAAATCCAAATTCTCTGAGATTATGGAAAAAAACCGGCACAGATTCAGTGGCAACCAGTACCAGCGGCCCAGGATCAAATGCCTGGGTACAAGTAGGATCCACATTATGGCAATTGTCTGTTCCTGCAGTTACCGGAACTATTACTGGACCAAGTATCACCATTGGAACCACCCTGGTCATCAACGGAACAACTGTTACAACCACAGGCACCACGGTGACCTCTTTGGTCAGCGATATCAACACAGCGGCCATTACTGGCGTCAAAGCAGCAGCAGTTGGAGGCAAATTATTGTTGTTCTGCACTTCGGCAGCCACCAATGGTAGAATTACTATTGCCAATGGCACGATGAATATCAGTACCGTGTTGGGAATCACTGCAGGAAATTATTATGCTCCTTACTTGTTCTATGGCAACTATGCCGAACAACCCAGCGGTGGATGGTTCACTCAAGACACCGAACCACGTCCAACCGGCAGCGTCTGGTGGAAATTAGGCAACACCGGAGGTGGTCTAAATGTTGTGTTGAAACAGTATAGTTCTACCACTGGCACATTCCAAACAAAATCCGTTCCTGCCTATTTAAACACCAACAATTCATACTATGGTCTTGATCCCATTGGTGGAGGTGTAAATATTCAACCTGGGCAATGTTTGGTCACTTACAACTCTGCTGATACAACGTCCAATGGTTTGCGTATATATCGGGTTGAAGAACCTTCGTCCGCAGAAACCAATGGAGAAGCTATTGCTTTCACTGGCACTCCAAGTGCATTTACCATTGGCGAAAGTTTTAGCATTGATTACACCACACCTGGCATTGAAGAAGTTGGCGCACCAGTAACAATTACCTTGTCGGGCACAACGGCAGCTTCGTTTGTAACTGATATTTTGGCTGCCAACATTCCTTATGTGACAGCAGCGGTTGAAAGCAACGGCACAATCAGTATCACACATCAAACCGGTGGACAATTGATATTAACAGATGTGTCTGGCACACCATTGACTGATGCTGGATTTGCTTCTGACGCTGTTGGACATCCAACTCAGGGCAGTGGTTATAGAAAAAACACAGTCACAGGAGCCTTTATAGTCAGTAATTTCCATAATGTAACATACGAAGACTACCTTGAAATCACCGACTCAGCACCTTACGCATCTCCAGCCAGTGGTACATATTGGTACTACAGCAGTGCTGCCGATGTTGACATCATGATCAACACTTCTTCGGGTTGGAGAGGTTATCAAAACGTCGCCAGCGACAGCCGCGGATATAATTTAGGAAACACAGATCCAGCCGGTGTTATCGTCAGTGCCACTGAGCCAACCACTCAAAGTGATGCCAGTGCTCTTGTAGCTGGAGATCTCTGGTTAGACACCAGTGACTTAATCAACTATCCAAAATTATATCGTTGTGTGTCCGGTGGAGCAAGTCCAGTTTGGACAGCCATTGATAAAGCAGACCAAACAACCAGCAATGGTATTGTGTTTGCTGATGCACGCTGGGATACCAATGGCACCAGTGATCCAGTGGTAGATGATTTACCAGCAATTACAAGTCTGCTAACCAGCAATTATCTTGATCTAGATGCTCCAGATTATCGATTATATCCACGTGGTATCTTGTTGTTTAACACACGTCGCTCAGGCTATAATGTCAAGCGTTATGTGTCTAACTATTACAATGATGTCAGTTTCCCAGACGTTGGTGCCAACAGCATTGGTTTACCAACCAGCCTACCCACAGAGTCAGGCGCCTGGATCACTGCCAGCGGTCTCAACGAAGATGGCAGCATGAAAGCCGGCACAGCCGCACAGCGAGCCATCGTTGTAGCAGCCATGCAGAGTGCATTAGACAGCAATCTAGAAATTCGTGAAGATTTGTATCAGTTTAACCTGTTGTGTGCTCCTGGATATCCAGAGTTAATCGACAATCTAGTTACACTAAACACAGATCGTGGTGAAACCGGTTTCGTAATCGGCGATACACCTATCACCCTGGCAGCAACAGCCACAGCAATCAGCAACTGGAACAGCAACACCAATGGCAACGGATTAGCCACAGCAAGTCCATACCTGGGTGTTTATTACCCAAGCGGTGTTACAACTGATTTGACCGGCAACACCATTGCTGTGCCGCCCAGTTATGCTGTACTACGCACATTCTTGTACAGTGACCAAGTTAGCTATCCATGGTTTGCTCCGGCTGGAACAAATCGTGGTCTAGTCAGCAACATCCAAGATGTAGGTTATGTTGATGCCAACACAGGCTCATGGGTTCATAATTCCATTGGTCAAGGTTTACGTGACAGCCTGTACACCATGAACATCAATCCTGTGACACAGTTACCAGGAGTTGGTATTGTGGTTTGGGGTCAGGAAACCAAGTCGGGCACAAGCACATCACGCAACAGAATCAATGTGGTACGTTTAGAAAACTATCTAAGAACCATATTCAAATCTGTAGCCAATGGTTTCTTGTTTGAACCCAACGATCAAGTCACAAGAAAATCAATCGCAACACAGATCGAAAGTGCTTTAAACGATATTTTAAGCAAGCGTGGTATCTACGACTTCTTGGTAGTGTGTGACAGCACTAACAATACTTCCAGCACAATTGCCAACAATCAATTGTATGTGGATGTGGCAATTGAACCAGCACGTGATGTTGAATTTATTTACATTCCTATCGCGTTGTATAATCCAGGTGCTCTTGCAAACCTGGGAACATCGTCAAGTTAAAATATAGATAAATAAGTGCATAGGAGAATAACATGGCCGTAGCAAGTTTAAGCAAATTCACAGTCCCACTATCAAACGATCAAAGTGCTTCCAGCCAAGGTCTTTTGATGCCAAAATTAAAGTATCGCTTCCGTGCGAGTTTTTACAACTTTGGTGTGACAAACGTAACAACAGAATTAACCAAGCAAGTGGTAGACATCAAGCGTCCTAACGTGACATTTAGTCCTGTGACCATTGACGTTTACAACTCCAAAGTATACTTGCAAGGCAAACCAGAATGGCAAGAAACCACAATCAATTTCCGTGATGATGCCACTGGTCAAGTCAGCAAACTTGTTGGCGAGCAGATTCAGAAGCAGTTTGATTTCATGGAACAAAGTTCAGCACCAGCAGGCATCGATTACAAATTCCGCATGGAGTTTGATGTGCTTGATGGTGGCAACGGTCAGACAACCCCAGTGATTCTTGAGCAATGGGATCTAGAAGGTTGCTTCCTAAGTTCCGTTGACTATGGTGATATGAGTTACGGCAGCAATGATCCTGTTCAAATTGCCATAAACATCCGCTTTGACAATGCTGTACAAACCATTGGTGGTGGTGTCGGAACAACAGTAGTATTCCCAAGAGGCGACAGCGTCAACTAATTGATAAAATTTATCACCGAACCCGAGCTTGAAAACCTCGGGTTTTTTTATGGATAAATATTAGTATGAGCATTAACAAATTCCTTACTCCAGCACGTGAAACAGTTGTTCGAGACTATCGTCATGCAGCCAGAATCTTCACTGACGATAATTTCCGATTAAGTCCCAAGTATGGATTTTTATTTTATGTGGAATTTGATTTTAACCCCCTGATCACAAATATTTCTGATCAGACCTTGCAATACAAAAGCACAGGTAGTGGCAATGCTCCAGCTAGAGAATTAGGCATGTTAGTCAAAAGTGCTACATTACCAAAATTTACCATAGACACAAAAACACACAATGCCTACAATCGTAAAAACATTGTGCAAAACGGTATCAAATATGATCCTGTGCAAATTGTGTTTCATGATGATCAGTCAGACAATGTGAGAAACTTCTGGTACGATTATTACAGTTTCTTCTTTAGAGATCCCGACTACGCCGATTCTACTTACAACACACCGCACAAGTATCAGAGTCGTTCCAGTTTTGATTGGGGATATAGTCCAAGGCGACAACCAGTAGGAGCCAATCTCAACGGACATCAGGCCTATCAATATATACAGGCCATAAGAATATACAGCCTGTATCAGAAAAACTTCAGTGAGTATCAGTTGGTCAATCCTACCATCACTGCTTTCAAGCATGGCGATCATGTCAACGGAGAAACCAGCCTGCTCAGTCATGAAATGACCATTCAGTACGAAACAGTAAAATATCTCACAGGATACACTACCTCTAATAATGCAGGTGGATTTGTTGATTTACATTACGATGCCACACCAAGTCCGATCGCTCCTGCCGATGGCACAGATCTGGTAGACAATGGACAGGGTGGATACAGCCGTGCCCCTGACACTATCACCGACCTGGCTGGTATCAGTCCCTTGTACACTGATCAAACCACACCTGTAAATTTTGGTGCTGGTGCTGGTCTCGTCAATACCAGTACCGGAGCCTTTGGTGGACTATTTGGAACTGGCACAGTATTATCATCAGCGGGTGGTATCAATGCCGGTGGATTCAGTGTGCCCAGTCTGGGAAGTTTGACACAAGGTATAACCAACGGAGCACAATTACAACAACAACTTCAGGCACAGGCATCAAACATTGTGGGTGGGGTAGTATCAAGTGCAGCCAATGGCATCATTGGAGGCCTGGCGGCCGGTCTTGGTCCCAATGGCGGTGCCACAATTAATTTGATAGCATCGGCAATACAAAACCCACAAGCAGCCTTGGCCACAGTCACAAACATGGCTGCAACCTACGCCATGCAACAGGTAGGCACTTATGTGACCAACATCACACAACCCTTGATTGATCAGGCATCAGGATTTATCAAGGATCAGGTCAGCCAATTGGCTGCTCCTATCACTGAAGCGTTTGGTGACCTATCAAGAAGCGTTGTTAATGAGTTCAGCGCCAGTTACAGCACAGCGGCCTTGCAAGAAGCTTCCTTTGGAGGTCTATTTTGAATAATCAAGTCACCACCGCCACCAATCTTGCACCACCCGATACTTCGGTTGCGGTCAATGATGCCCGAAGATATTTTAATAATTTTTATTCGGATGTTTTTGAGGTTGGTCCAGCTGATGATGCCATCGTGGCTTTTTTTGAAAAACAAACAAAAAACAAAAAGTCTGCAAGAAATTTGGCTGCCGTGACACTTTACACCGCCAAGGCTCAAGGTTTAGATCCCATGACAGTGTTGTCAGAATTTCAAAAATTGCCCCCGGGTCAACTCAATGAGTATCTGGCAGCATTCTTGAATACCAATCGAGCACCCACCAGCACTATTGGCATCAGACGAACCACCAACACCAATCCTCTAGTAGCAAGGTCGGTGTTGATATGAGCAAGTATGTACAAGGTAAATTCCAATTAAAAAATCCCACCAAGTATGTGGGCAATAAAACTCCCACCTACCGTAGCAGTTGGGAATTGGTTTTCATGCAGTTCTGCGACAACAATCCCAACATACTCAACTGGGCCAGCGAAGCAGTACACATCAACTATCGCAACCCACTCACAGGCAAAAATACCATTTATGTGCCAGATTTTTTGATCACGTATCAGGACGCTGCAGGTGGACAACGTGCCGAGGTAATAGAAGTCAAACCCCGAAAAGAAACCACCTTAGAAGGTGCCAAAAACATCAGAGATCAGGCTAGTGCCATACTAAACATGGCCAAGTGGGAAGCCGCCCGAGCCTGGTGCCGAGCACATAACCTCACGTTTAGAGTTGTCACCGAAGATATGATTTTCCACCAAGGACATAGCAAATAAATATTGCTATGACCAAAAAACTAGAAGAACTCTTTAATCTACCTGCCACGGATGCAACCGCCGAAGAAGTTGAGCAAACCATCACAGAAAATCGTGATATAATCACCCAGGTAGATCAGGCTATAGACAAGATTGATGCGGCCTTGCCCACAGTACGTGACTTGGAAACTGGCGACAACGAGTTGGATGAACTGGCAAAATTGGCCCAGAGCAAGGCCGAAGATCTAATAGATTTGGGCATGAATGTAGAACCCAGATTTTCGGGTGTGATCCTACAGACAGCAGGTGTAATGCTGGGACACGCTATCACAGCCAAAACAGCCAAATTGGACAAAAAACTTCGCATGGTACAACTACAACTACAAAAAGCTCGACTAGATCATCAGATCCGAAAGGATGCCGGCACTCCCGAAGAACAGGCCATTGAAGGGCAGGGAGTGGTGCTGGATCGCAACGAATTGCTAAAACAAATATTAAACAAAAAAGAATAAATACTGAATATAGGAAATTAACGATGAAACCATTCCAATCATACATCGCTGAATTAAACAAGCCATACGAATTTCGCATCAAGTTGGCCACAGTTAATCCCAAGGGCGAAGTCATGGACCGTATCAAAGCGGCTCTTGAAACTTATCAGCTAGAAAGTGTCAGTGCTGTCAAAAGCCTGCCCATTCAAGAACACAGAGAATTCCCACAGTGGGGACCTTGTGAGTGCTGGATGTTTGATATCAAGGTAGCATATCCTACCACAGTTCCACAGATTCGCCAGACCATCAAAGAACGTGCCCAACTCAATCCCGACTGGATTTGTGTGCGTAATCTACTAGAAGCTGAATGCACTGAAGAAGCTGAAATGGCTGGCAAGGATCACGAAGGTGCCTTGTTGGATGTGACAGAATTACAAGCAGATGCCACTGGTCAAGCACTGGTAGGCCAAAGCCGCATTGGCAGTATGTTAAAAGAATTAGAAAGTCGTAAACACGAATTTGCCGAAGCCAACACAGTCAAAGCCAAATTCAATGTTGACAGCGACGAAGGCAAGGCCAGTCCTGTTGGATCCAGCCAAAACACTATACCAAACCCAACCAAAGGTCGATAACATGAATCACAACAACATCTACAGCATCCTAGGTAAATTAGAATCACTACAACCTACAGAACAACCCAAGACAGAAGTTCCTGGCCTGAAAGAATATGCCGAGGTTCCTGCTCGTGGCAGCATACTAGAAGGTGTTGATGCCATCGAAGCCAGACTAAAACAGAAGTTCAACGAGAGCGGTTTACAATACTATACAGGCAAAAAGAAATACGGCAAAGACGGCATGGCAGCATTGGCCAAAGCCGGACGCGAAGGAGCCAACCAAGAAGAACTGGGTCGTATCAAAGACAAGTTTATTAAAAACGAAAGTGAAAAAACTTGTGCAAAGTGCGGCATGGTTGATTGCAAATGTGGTCACAGCCGGATGGAAGAATCAGTTTGTAAAGAATGTGGCATGACCGAAGGCAGTTGCGAACATACCAAGATGGAAGACAAAACCACACACAAAGGTGGCGAAGTCAGTCACAAAGATGGTGTGACCAAGCATACCAAAAAAGATTATCCTGGTTATCAAAGTGATGACGACGAAGACGAAGATGATGAAAACAAAGGCAAGCGTGGCCGTCCACGCAAGCATGCCAAAAAGGCCGACACTGGTGAGAAAAAAGGACGTGGTCGTCCTAAAAAAGAAAAAGCACCCGAGTATGACAAGCGTCATGATCCATTTGGTCGTGTCAAGGCCGGTGCAGAAAAATCTGGCAAAGAAATCAAAGGCGAAAAGCACAGCATGGATGAAGTAGCTCCTCCTGGTGCCAAGGCTGAACGCATGGTCAAAGGTATTAAGAAATCTTTAAGCAAAGATGGGCACCTGTCCGGTAAAGACAAGGCCATTGCCTACGCTACCACGTGGAAAGCACATAACAAAGGCCAAGTTGAAGAAGCTATGAGCAGTCTACAACGCAGATTGACCGAAGGCGTGAACTTTGCTGAACTGCTGAGAGAAAAACAACAAACAGTTGATGAAATGTTGACCGAGCTTGGCAACGACATCAAGGTGTTCAAAGAAACAGGGCATTGCAGTGAACTCTTACGTGACTGCATGGAAATCAAAGGCTACCATGGCAAAATGGTCGCTGACGAAGCTGCACAAGTGCCCAGTAAAATGGACCAATTTGGTCGCCCCGATGCATTTGCGTATGTAAAACCAGAACCCAAAGGCATACCTGGTAACTTGCCTACAGCACAGGTTCCCGGCAAAGATCGTTTACTCAAAGGCAAAGGTCCTGAATTTTTTGGCACAGGCAAACCCATGCCCGAAGATTTGACCTTGGAAGATGAACTCAATGAACTAGCACGCCTGGCCGGACTCGATGAAGTCAGTCGCGGTGAGTACATCAAACAACAAGATGCTGCTGCAGAAAAGTCAGGCAAAGATAAATTTAATGCCTTTGGTCAAGTGTTCGACACAGACGAAATCACGGAAGAACCCAATGAAGGTAACGCATTTACCAAAGGTCTAGCAGACGATGACGTTAAAATTGGTGATAAGATTCCTGGCACCGATGCAATTAAAACCAAAGATATCGATGAAGATAAAATCGATGTAGAAGACGCACCCGAAGCAACCAACAAGCCACGTCCTAAATATACCAGCATCAAGCAGATAACCACACAAGGTGATGACTTGCATCGTCAAAAGAGTCAGAATCCCGGCGCCGCTGCTAAAGGTGACAATCCGTTGACTAATAAAATGACTCTAGAAGATCGCCTAGCAGCCGAATACGAAAGCATCAAGAAAGTTACAAAATGAAATCGTTCCAGGACTATTTAAACGAAGCCGAACATGCCGCAGAAAATCCTGTGGTAGGTGACCTGTTTGATATTGAACTCAGCCCCACAGAAATCATTGAGTCAGAGGTAATTGACATCACGGAAGATGGCATAGTGTTACAGATCACAGAATCTGTGTTGAGTCTATTGGAAAGTTATGCATCAGCCTACAATGATGTAAATCGTCAGACATCAACTGACAACGATGACAATGATTTCAAGGTCAGAGAAGCCGAATATCAAGGACGTCAAGTTCCCTTGGGCAAGCCCATGAAAGGCGACGTCAAAAAATCAAAAGTTTATGTTCGCAATCCTAAAACAGGTAAAGTGATCAAGGTAAACTTTGGTCAAAAAGGCATGAAAATCAAAAAGTCCAATCCCGGGCGTCGTAAAAATTTCCGAGCACGCCATAACTGTGCCAATCCAGGTCCGCGTACCAAGGCACGTTACTGGTCCTGCCGCGCCTGGTAACATATGAAAATCAAAGACATTATCACTGAACGAGCCGATTTCAGCCTAAGTACTCGCAGAGCCACCCCGGGTTTGAGAGATTGGCCGGCCTTGGACAATGGTAATGTTCCCTACATGCAATATAGATTTGGATTATTACTGGCCGGAGCCCCTGATATTCAGGGCGATCCTGCAGGTGCAGTTGAAGGCCACTTGTATGCCACAGCATATACCGATGCCGAAGAAGAAATCTTGCGTGCTGCCAGCAAGTTCATGGGTGTGACCGCCAGACCACGCAGCGGCAAAGGCAGCAAAGAATTAGAATCAACCAATAAGACCAGTCCAGTACAGGCACGTGGTCCCGTCTCTCTCAAAAAGAAAAAATGAAACAGTATCGCATAACCAGCGAACACTTTGTACCACAAGGTGAAACTGGAGAAACCGATGCGGTCATGCACCCCGATGATCTAGCACAAATAAAAAAATTAGCCGGCATAGTGACCGAAGCCGGCGCCGGCATGTACACCGGGCACAATACCGTGCCACAAGCTGCAGAAACTGGTACAACCAGTCCAGTGGGTAGCAATATCAGTTATACTGCCAAAGAACGCAACGACCTACTAAAAGAATATCATGTCATGACTGGATCAGATCTTTGGTTTCTGATCATGTTCAGCCTGCCCTTGATGACTGGTAACCTGCGTGACAAGGTCGAAGAATATCTTGACCAACATCCAGAATATCGTCCCAGAAGTTTTCCCAACAACTAGTCAGTCGGCAAATTGCCAAGATGTAATTTTTTGACTCTGAAATTAGTTTGATTGAGAGTGTTGTAAACCAATTGTGCAAACTCCATTGGGTCAACTTTGTTTTTCCAATCTCGGTGTGCGACTCTGGGAGTATCTGTTCTGCAGGGTGCAACAATAGACACAGACGGCCAATTGAGTTGATTCCATAAAAACTCTGATGATTCTTCTAATGCTTTTTTAGCACTACAATATTTTACGTCACTGACCTGATCTTGTAAAAAATAAATCCAACGATCACTGTGAGCTGATGAAATATTAATAATGTGTTTCTTTTGATTTTTCCAAGACAACCATAATTCAAATAACAAATCGCATTGAGAAAAATCAGCATGAGCATTGTTAAAAAATACATCACAATGAGATGATTGATTTA
>Ga0315909_10006129_pt1 | contig 13652 bp, 15 predicted proteins | sample LakEriMetagenome_11_FD_203527 | JGI IMG/M metagenome (GOLD analysis project Ga0315909, IMG submission 203527) | Freshwater fungal communities from buoy surface, Lake Erie, Ohio, United States - Buoy 2 MA125 | ecosystem: Environmental > Aquatic > Freshwater > Lake | place: USA: Lake Erie, Ohio...
CCCCGTCAGAGTAAACCATGTAGCGGATCACCGCGGTCGAACCCGACCCATACGAGGATGCAGACGCGACCTTTGTCAGCGTGGTGCCATTGTGCACCATAAGGCTGATGGGCATACTTGCGCCGCCCTGCCTGTACCATCCGATGGAGGGGCCGGTTGGGTCGTTGCCGTTTAGCATCGAAGTACCAAGGTAGGCTTTGAAGTCGTTATTAGAGTCACCTGGAATATTTAGGCGGAAAGAGCCCGACAGCCAGATGGGTTTGTTGAACTTAATACTCACCGGGTCTACGCCTGTGATATAACCCCCGGCAGTATTAGTGACAGCATGGCAACTGCCAGCCACACCAGAGTTCGGCCCACCTATGCCAATATACTGCGGCATGATAGGGTTGACGCCCGCACCAGCCCCGACGCTACCGCCTGTCATGCCAAGAGCCGGACGGTATCCCTCGGTCATCATGGCTGTGATAGTGTCAAACGGTGACATCGCCTTCGTCGTCGAGGTCAGCTGCTGCGACTCGGCAAAGGTAGCGATAGCCGGGACCGCCGCCGTGACGAAGGCCGTCGTGGCGATCTGAGTGGTGTTCGTTCCAGCCGTGGCCGTCGGCGCGGCAGGTGTTCCCGTGAAGGTCGGGCTTGCGAGGTCGGCCTTCAGGTTGTCGGCGGTCGTGACGAAGGCCGTGGTGGCGATCTGCGTGGTGTTGGTAGCGGCGGCAGCCGTCGGGGCGGTCGGCGTTCCCGTCAGCGCAGGGCTGGCGAGGTCGGCCTTGTTCGCGGCGCTGGCGATCGTGAAGTAGGTCGAGGCCGCCGTGGACGTGGTCAGGTAGTTGCTCGCCGTCTCGACCGCCATCGTGCCGAGCCCGAGATTCGTGCGAGCCGTGCCGGTGTTCGCCAGACCGCTCAGGTTGTCCGCCTTGAGCAGGAAGTCAGTCGAGCCAGGGTAGGCGACGGACTGGGTGAGGCCGTCGGGATACTTGATGCCGCCAGCAGAAAGACGGATGACTTCGACCGCGGCGTTGACTATGGAATAAACACCAGACGAGATGGACGTGTAGTAGCCCGCGCTGTTGTCGATGCTGATGGCATAGTTGCCCGGGTTGTTAAAAACCGAAAGACCAGTGAAGGTCGGAGAAGCCTTGGGTGCGTAGGGCGTCAGGGCAGACGAGGTGATGTAGCCCGCCGGGTTGGTCGTGCTATACTTGCCGTCGAGCGCCGTCTGGAGGTCGGTCTGCGAGCTTAGAGTCCCGGTGATGCCACCCCAAGCCACGCCGGCGGAGTCCGTGCCGTTGACCCAGAGGCCGGAGGTCGAGTCGTATTTTAAGACCTGACCGTTGGTCGGAGTCGTGATCAGGACGTCGTGCAGTTCGTCGAGCTCGTAGCCGTTCTGGACGGCGACCAGGATGACGCCCTGCGTCGGATGCGAGCGGATGACGATGCCGACGTAGACGAGGTGGTTCGGGGCGACCGGCTTGGTCGTCGTGTAGGCGCCAGCCGTGGTCGGAGACAGGTAGAGTTGCGTGCCTTCGGCGACCGCCGACGTGTCCAGGGCCTCGCACTCGCCGCGGACGATGACGAAGCCGAAGCCGTTGTTCGCGATGCTGGTCTTGACGAAGCCCATGGTCTGGGCGGAGTTCGCGTCGTTGTTAGCCTGGGCAGGAGTGACGGTCGGACGGTTGCCCGTGGCGCCGTTGATGTAGACGATCGTGCCAGCGGCCAGGGTCGAGCCGGTCTGGTTGCGGACGTAGACCTCGAGGTTCTTGGCGTTGGCCGTACCAGACAGGAGTTCCTGCTGCACGAAGGCGGTCGTCGCGAGGGAGGTGTCGTTGTCAGCAAGGGCCGCGGTCGGGGCGGTCGGGTTGCCCGTGAAGGCAGGGGAGGCCAGCGGGGCGTAGGCCGAAAGGTTCAGCGTGACCCAGTCCGTATTATAGTTCGTGCCGTCAATCTTCTGGAGATACTGACCAGCCGTGCCACCGACAGGGACGCCCGGGCCGGCAGGGCCAGCGGCGCCAGGGATACCCACGCCGATGGTCAGGACGGCAGGGGCCATGGCCCCAGTGGTGACGTTGACCGCGCCAGGGATGGTGATCGTGAGGGACATCGTTTAAGCGGTGACTTGACCGATGAGGTCGATGCGCATCGTCTCGGAGTAGAAGACCGTGCCGCCGTTAAGGAACTTGATGTCCCATTTGGCCGAGCCCAAGGCCCAGTCGGCGGTCGAGCCCGGGTAGACCATGGCCACGGAAAGGCCGCCAGCGGCCACCGTGCAGGTGAGGTCATACTCGTTCTGCTGCGTGTCGATGATGCTAGAAGTGACCGTGACCCCGACGAGGTTAGCGATGCCGCCCGGCTCAGGGTTCCACACCATGGAGGCCGAGAAGGACGATCCGCGTTTGAAGGTGACGGTGTTGCAGCTCATCGGGTCTTAACCTTGCCCCGATTGGAAGGGGGGGGTCAGAGGTCGAAGGAAACCACGTCCGTCGAGCTCGTGATCGTCTGGAAAGACCCAGTGACGCCGTTAAGCGCCGAGTAGGCCATCGTGTAGGTCGTCGCGTCAATGACCACGTCCCGACCTACCCAGACGTTTTGGACCTCCACGTCGTCGAGGTAGTTCGGGGCATAGGTCTCTGCCGGGTCGGTGTTGTAGGCGCCGACCCAGAATGATGTCAGCGAGGGAAACGGCGTGCCAGGGAAAGCCAAGGGCCCGTAGTACCCGGTCTGGGGGATGCCGCCCGAGTCCGTCCAGCTGACAAAGTTCCACCACTGAGAGCATCGGAAGAAGGTGTTGGCCTCGGAGGCCCAGCCGTCCGTGGCTACGTTGTTATGGGCTCCGCCGGCGATGCCGAAGTAGGTGCTGAAGATGGGCGTGCGGTTGCGACCCCAAGTGGAGTTGGCTTCCGATGCTCCGATCAGGACGCCCATCAGATGCGGGCGTAATAGTATTTGGCGGTCATGCCGTTGACCTTTACGCGGTCACCCCAGAGGGAGCCGTTGACATACTGATGCAAGGTCCAGACGGTCGGGGCCGTGACGTTGTCCACGTCCACCTTGGCGAGCAGGACATAGCCATTGGTGTCGGTGTCGGTCAGTTCGACATTCGACGAGATGACCTTCGGGTAGGGCGTATTAGCGATGTTCGGGTCAGGGAAGGCGTAAGGGGACGCGGCCTCAGGGCCGGCGCGGAGATAGACCCAAGACTCCTTGGTCGAGGTGTTGAACGTCAGGACATTCGTGGGAGGCGTAGGGACGCCGGATGTCGTGCTGTCCAGCAGCTTCTCGACGCCACCGATGACATCGTCCATCTCTGGGACTAGGTTGTTCAGCGTCCCGGTAATGACCTGAAAGCGGATGGCGCCGCTGACGACTGCGACGATCTTGACCTTGAAAGGGTGGTCGGGCGAAGAGTTAGTGGCGGACGGGAACGGGTCAGACGTGTCCAGCGTGAAGCCGTGCGAGGACGAGTCGAAGTTATAGCCGACTCCGGGTTGAATCTTCATCAGGCAGCAGCGTAGACGCTGGCTACGTAGCCCTCGCGGTTGAAGCGCAACTCATACTGGACCTTATAGAGCAGGCCGAAGTCTTCGAAGGATACCTGAGCCAGGAGCAGTTGGTTTTTGCCGCTGATCGTGAAGGATGTGCCCATGTAGTCGGGGACGAGTTTTTTGCCGGCGAAGGTGCCGTTGCCAGAGGTCTTGCCGACCGCGTTGCGGTGGTCGTTGACGATAGAAGAAGTAGTCGTGTAGAAGATGCCAGAGATTGAACACTGCGGGGCAAGGTAGTTGGTCTTGCCGTAGAAGTCCTTGAACTCGGGCTTCTTGAACCCGAGGAACTTCCGGCCAACTGCGGCCTCAAAGGTTGCGCCGTTGTTGCCAGCGTATTCCGCAGGGTTCGTTCCAGCAACCGCAGGGTAAGCAGGAGTAGCAATCGAGCCAGTTCCCACGCCGGCAATCGGTGAACCCGAAAAGCCAAGCGCGGTGGCGACCTCAAAGAAGTTGGGGTGGGTCGTGATGTGCTCAGAGGTCAGGCCCTGCGAGCCGGTGATCTGAGGTTCGGTCGTCGCAGAGCCTCCGGCGATGCCTACATACTCAGCCGTCCATGTGTCTAGGTCGAGGGCTCCGATGTCCACGGAAGCCTTGTGCATCTTGCAGTAACTGAAGGCGGTAATCGGGCAAGAGGCGCCGCGATAGAAAGACGCGGACGAGCCGGTCTTGTCTACCTTGAAGGTCAGCGTTCCGACAGTCAGGCCATAGCCGTCCTGCGTGAACTTAGCGCCTGGCTGAAGTTGAGGGCTGGCAAGTGCGTTGCCTGTTTTTACGATAGCCATGGTTTATTTGGAAGGGGTTTTGGTGAAGTCCGTAGGGACAGCGTTGTCCGTGCCTGAAATCTTCTTCAGCTCGGCGAGCTGCTCCTCTTGGATTTCAATCTGCCGGGCCATGGCCTCCATGACCGGGTTGGGTCCGACGCCGATGACGTTGCCAAAGCCTTCAGGGCCTTTGAAGTCCGCTGCCTTTTTAGGTTCTGCTGCAATTTCCGAGGCCTTTTTGCTGGCCGCGATGGCAGGCGCAAGCATCTTGGCAATGACCGCCTGAACATCAGGATCCTTCGCTAGGGCCTCGGCTGAGTTTGCGTCGAGGGCGTACTTGATTCGGAAACCTCGAAGGCCCCCGATTTCATCAGCGACCTTGTCACGCATACCTGGCTGCTCAAGGAACTTAGTGTACTCAGTAAGCTTGGCGGTCTTTGCCATCTCGCGCTCTTTTTCGTCCTGTTCTTTTGCAGCGCGTGTCTTTGCTAGGACGACCGTTTCTGAGTCTAGATACTTAGACTCTGCACGGACCGCAAAATCATAGGCCTCCTTGATGTCCTGCTTGCGCTTCTCGATGGCCGATGAGATGAAATTAATAGCCGTGTTCAGCAGGACGAGCGGGGCAACAAAAGCAAAAGCGATGTCCTTGAACGCCGTGCTGAACTTCTTCTGGATGTCCTCGACCTGTTTGCCAAAGGACACGGTGGCGGCCTTGGCCTTGTCCATCGCTTGCGGGACTTCGGAGGTCGTCTTGATGTTGACTGTCAGGTCTTGGGCCATGTCAGGGGGTGCTTTCCTTTGCAGGATTGGAAGCAGCCGCGGCGGCCTCCTTGGCTTCCTCTTCGGCCATGAAGGCCTCTTCCTCGGGCGACATGATCGAGACGTCAGCACCCTTACGGATAGCCAGGGCGGAGTTAAGCCAGATGGCCTGGCACTCGGGCATCTCCCAAGCGCGCTGCTCTGGAACCCCTGACGCAATCAGGTTGGCCACGATGGACAGCGGCCAAGGCACTCCCTTGTCGCCGCCCCCTGACTTGGTCTTAGTCTGCTCCCAGAACTTCGGCCAGTCCTGGACGAGGATATAACCGGCGAACGCTTCAAGCAAGCGCTCGAACTTGGCGGGGTGACGATTTAAGCTGAGTATGCGAAGTTTATCCATCCAGCCGATGTCACCTAGTTGTTCCTCGGCGCACACTTGGCAGGCGAAGATAAGGTCCGCAGGGGTGATGCCGCGGGAGCCGGTGACCAGCGGGGAGTCAAAGGCCATCAGCCGCACCCGATACTTGAGGCACCAGGGGTAAAGAGTTCGACCCAGAATCCTAAAAGGAGCCGGGTCGACGTAGGCGTTGAGGAAGCGACGGTCCACTGTCCTCTAGACTGTCCCCCTTTCGGGGGTGTCAATTACGCAAGGGTGATGCCTTCGTAATCGATGGCCGTGATGCTGACCGAGGTGAAGCCCTTGTTCGAGCCCTTATCGTCAATCTTGGTAATCACGCCAGAGAAGGAAACCGAAGCCGAGCCAGCGGGATAGGCGGAGGCGGTGTTGACCGTGAAGGCCAAGGTGCCACCGAGCACCGGCATGGTCGAGGTCTTGGCGATGCCTTCGACCGTGATCTCACTTTTGCGGTCGTCCATGCGGTGGGTCTTGGTGATGCCCGTCTCGTCGACCACGGTGACGTCAGCGTTGAAGGAGGACGAGAGGCTATAGGACTGCACAAAGAGGTTCGTGACAGTGCCCGCAATTCCGTAGATGCAGGTCGTTCCGGTGGAGATGGCGGCCATTTGTAATTGCGGGCTTTGGAATTGGCTTAGGCGGGCAGGACCACCAGCACGTCGAACGAGAAGGAAGTCGCCCAGGAGCGCTCGTCGATACCTTCGTCCTCGGACTGCATCGTGACGTCGTAACAGGCCGCGTCGGTCGAGGTGACGAAGGCCGCCTTGATGCTGGTCAGGTCACGCATATTGCCGGACAGGGCGGCGCAGCGGGCGCGGTGATCGGCGAGGGTCGTGTCGTCGGCGTTCGAGAAGAGGGTGATGCGGACCGAGCAGCTGAAGTTGCCTTCGCCCTCGGGGAGGTCGTTAGGGCTACGGGCCGACTCGCAAAGGACCACGGCCTTGGGCAGGGTCTGGGTCGCGGCGCTGTCGCCCGTCAGGAAGGCCACGGTGGTCAGCCCGGTCTGGGTGGATAGGTAGGTGGCCAAGGTGGCCTCTACGATGTGGCGGATGGATTTGGTTCCCATAAAGGTTATTTGCTGTTGGCTTCGTCGATGGTTTTCCCGAGATGCTCTTTCACGCGAGCCCTCATCTGCCTGACGCGGTTGGCGTAGACCAAGTCTAGCACGCTCGCATCGGTGGCGATGTTCGCTATATTACCGAGGATGTTCGTGACGCTGACGTCGACGTTCTTTTCGGTCGCCGATACGGTGTTCTTTCCCTGGACGCCGGTGTGCTTGTTGATCCAAGCAACGCTAAGAAGGCCGACGCCGAAGTTCTTGGGGATTCCATTGATGACAGGCTTAGGCAGGGAGCGCAGGGCCGAGGCCCATCCAGACTTGATTTTGCCGACCATTTGTTGGCGTTCACGAATGTATTCTTTCAGTTCTGCCGTGGTCTCGACGAGCAGCTTCTTTTTGACTGGTCGGACATTCTTTTTGATGCGGCCTCCGAACTTGCCTTTGATTTCATTATGGACCGGCCGGATATTGAAGACAAACCCAATGGTTCCGTAATCGCTCAATACGATTTCGGCTCGGTTTAGATAGTTCTTAGCCTTCTTGAACGCCCGGTCATAGTTCTGGTCATTGGCGATTCTCTGCATGACTGGAGAAAGGCTTTTGAGCGCTTTCATGGACCCTCCACCGATCAGCTTGTTGAACATCCCGATGTCGTTATTCCTAGTGGCGTAAGCCAGGTTAGTGGCCAAGACGTTGGCCGCATTCCTTGAGTAGCGGTCATTGGCCGAGACGAACATCTTCTTGATGTCGCCGGCGACAGCGGTTTCGCCAGCCATCTCGGCGGCCTTGGACAGACCCTTGCCGCCCCCCTTGGCCAACGGGGGAGTAAAGGTCGCCGCGTCTTGGCAGGCCAGCGCAGCTTGTTCTAGGCAGGCATCGCGTAAGGTTTGACCAGTCTTCTTGGCAAAGCGCTTGAGGGCCGCAAGGAACTTAGCCTGGGAGTCAGGCGTAATGCTTACGGTGACCACAGGGGTTACTGGTTGTCGTCGATGACGACGAGCGTGATCCATGCCGACCCGGGCTTGTAGGTCTGGGTCGTGATGCGGACGGTCTTCCCGCCGGCCACGATCTTCTTGCCCTGGGCGAGGGAGGCGATGGGCACCCCTGCCGACAGTAGGGCCGCCGATGCCCCCATAGAGCCGTCTGGCTGGCTCCAGGAGGCCGTTACAGCGGGGAGGCGGACAGAGTATTGGGTCCGCTCCATATACCCCCCTGCTTCGAGCACGGTCGAGACGGCGGGGTCGGAGATGAGGCAGGAGAAGGTGATGGCGCCAGAGTTGGCCGACCCGGCCACGCCGAAGTCCGCCACCATCTCTTTGGCGTCGTTGAGAAACTCGGTTCCGTAGAGGCTCATCCTATACTTGCCCGGATTGGTAGGGGGCACAAAAAAGGCCCCCATTGCTGGGAGCCTCGTTCGAGCCTTGGACCGCTATTAGGCGGCGGTCTTGAGGCGGTGGAGGGAGGTCGCGCGACCGACAGCGGCACCGAAGAGCAGCGTGGCGGTGACGTTGTAGTAGCCGGACTGCTCCTGGCCCATGAGGACCTGGACGCCGAGGCCGGTGTCGGCGTCGACAGCGTTGGCGACTTCGAAGCCCGGGATTTCGGACATCGGGAGGGCCGAGGCGACAGCGATAGCGTCAGCGCCGCAAGCGAAGCCAGCGAGGTTTTCGCTGTTCGTCGGGAGGCTGTTCCACTGGTAGACAGCGGCGCCAGCGAGGGTGCCGATCTGGCCGGAGGTCAGGATGCCAGCACCGAGGACGGAGTTGCCGATGATGGTAGCGTCACCGAGGAGGCCGTTGGCGTAGGTGCTGTTCAGGATGAACGCGCGGGGCTCGGCGGCCTTGGCGGCGTCGAGGACACCCTTGGCGGTCACGACTTCAGCGTAGGTCAGCGCGGCGCCGGTGTCGACGGACGAAGCGTAGTTCGCGTTCGTGATGAGCGCGCCGATTTCAGCCAGGCACTTTTCAGCGAGGGCGTTGGCGGCGGTCGGGACGAAGGCGTTCGAGAGGAACTGGGCGCCATACATCTTGACGTCGAGGGGCGAGAAGCGGCTCGAAACCTTGAAGTGCTTGAGGGTGACGTTGGCGGCGGTGATCGTCGCGTCGTCCTGGGTGAGGTATCCGCCGGTCGAGAACTCGGTAGCGGTGGAGGTGCCGATCAGCGGAACCTGGACCGTCTTGCCAGCGCCGGATTCGGCAGCGGTGAAGACGGACGAGAAGGCGCGGAGGGCCGGGAGCTTGCCCTTGAGGGAAGCGATGACGGACTCGGCCAGGATGGCCGGGGCGTTTGCGATGGAGTTAGCCATGGTGTGTTAGGATAATTGAGGGTTGAGGGAAATTAGATGCAGCACTTGATGATGGCGTGCTTGTGAGCGGCGAAGTAGTCGTTGCGCTCTTTGCTGCCCACAGGGAGGGACAGGAAGGTGGCCATGTGGTCGACGGCTTCGGCGGACGGCTTGGCGTCGGCAGGGCTGAGTTCGACCGGGGAGACGCCGACGGAGGCCACGATCTTGGCGGCTTCCTTGGAGGCGCTGACCTTGCTGGCTTCGTGCTCGGCGACGAGGGCCTTGAAGGACTCGGACTCCTTGACGGCCACTTCGAGGGCGGCGGTCAGTTCGGCGAGCTTGGCGTCCTTGGACGCGGCTTCGACCTTGAGGCTTTCGAGTTCGGCAGAGACGCCGACCGTCATCTTTTCCACAGTCGTGCGGAGGTCGTCGCGTTCGGCGGTGAGGCCAGAAACGGCGGCGTTGGCGGCGAGCAGCTGTTCTTCGATGGTCATTTGAATATGCTGTGAATGGAATTAAAACGAACGCAGGGCGTCGTTGAAGGAGTCGGCCAAGCCAGTGACCAAGCCCTGGGCGGCGGCCTGCTTGCCGGAGAAGACCTGACCTTCCATGGCCTCGGCCTTCACCATCTTGCGCTTCATGTTCACGGCTTCCTTAAACTCGGTATGGATCGTGTCGACGCCTTCCTGCAGGTTGCCCATCTGGCCTTCGTCAAGGGACGTGCCTTCGATGCCGGCGCCCTTGAACTTGCCCGACTTGATGACGACCATTTTGATACCAGCCATCTTGGCGGCTTCGGAGTAGTCAGGGATGGCCATGTAGACGCCGATGCTTCCGACGGTGGAGGACGGGCTGGCGACGACGCGGTCGGCAGCGGAGCCAATCCAATAGGCGGCGGAGGCCATCTCGGAGTCCGTATAGGCAAGGGTGGGCTTGCCGAAGGAACGCACCTTGTTGGCGAGTTCCTCGACGCCGGTGACCGTGCCGCCAGGGGAAGAGATTTGCAGGGCGACCTTCTCGACCTCGGGGTTTGCGGCGAACGCATCGAGGGCCTCAGAGACTTCGTTCACGTCCACGGCGCCCATCATCTTCTCGAGCGGCGACAGGCCCTTGCCAATCACTCCGACGACCGGGATGATGCCGATGCCGTCCACGACATAAGGCTTGGGGGCCACGCCGAAGAGCTGCGCGAGCATATCCGTGAAGCCGAACTTCTCGGCGAGGACCGCGTGGTCTTTCGCCTTGGTCGGGTCGATGAGTAGGGGCTCGCGGCCCGACAGTCCGTTGGTAAGGAAACGCATGGTCTTAGGAATTGGGTTGGTCGAGCTCTTCGGGCTCTTCCTGGTCAGCGGGTTCGTCCTCCATCTCAGGGGACTCGGGGCCTTCGTCGACGTCTCCGCTGATCGTGCCGACCGGGGTGTTGGACGGGCGGAACAGCAGTTCAAACGGGATGCCGTACTCTTCGGCCAAGTCCTTGATGTGTACCATGTCGGACGCGCGCTTGGCCATCTCGGTGCGGAAGTCTAGGCCGCGCTGGGCGTAGAGTTCGGACATGGACAGTAGGCCCATCTCGACGTCGGCCCGGTCATTCGCGGCTTCGCGGCCTGCGTCGACGGTGACGGACTTCGGGGTCGTCCAGGAGACGCGGTTCCAATCCGGGTCGTCAGGCAGTTCGCCCGCGGCGATGCCTTGGCCGATGATGTAACCCCATGTCGGAACGCAGAAGTTCTCGATCATGATGGTCTGATACTTCGAGAAGACTCGGCCAGCCTTGGCCGTGATGAGGCGCACGGTGGCGCCGCCAAGCTTGGAGGAGTCGCCGACGAACTCGTAAGGCAGGACGCCCTGCGAGATGTCGCGTTCGAGCGCCGCGAGGAAGCCGGTGAAGGTGGCGTTGGGGCGGTTGCTCTGGAAGGACGTCATGTCCTCCCCTGGCTCAAGGGCGATGAGTTTGCCGCCCATCGTGTTGGCGAGGTTGGCGTAGGAGCCTGTGCCGGTCGCTCCGAGTTCGTTGGCCATGTCGCCGTCGATGATGCCGCCCGCCTTCTTGATGATGCGGGTGACGTCGCCGTTGTCCTTCACGGCCTGCTTCTCAAGGGCGAGGATTTCCATCTCGTCCTGGATGGAGTTGATGGAGTGCTGGAGCAGCGGGACGCCACGGGCGCCGGACGCATACTCCTGGTCGACCACCATCATCATCGACTGGGCGAGGATTTGGCGGGACGAGCCGTCGGAACGGTAGATGTTCACGGCGATATACTCGCCATAGGGACCGAACTGGATGCCGTCGTGCATACCCTCGGGCACCTTGCCTTCGAGAGGGTCGCCGACGCGGTGACTTTCCATCAGCTGGAGTTTCGCTTCACCGGCGCCGTTACGCACCTTGGCGGCGAAGGAATCACCGTCGCGGATCATGCCGCGGAGAAGGATGGACTGAGCCTGGTAGAAGCTGAAGCGGTTCGTGATGTCGATGCGCTTGGCCTTCTCGGCGAAGTAAGCCTCATAGCGTTCCTGCATCTCAGGGGTCGACGCGTGGCTCTGCGGCTTGATGCCGTCGCCCACGGTGTAGAGGCAGATGTCCGCAAGGATTTGCTTGAAGAGCCCGGAGTTACGCTCCGCCCAGCGGCACTTGCGGACCATCGTCAAGCGGTCGTAAGGCGTCAGGTCACGGCGAAGGTCACGCGGTTCGGCGCCGTAGGCCGCACGGCGGGCACGCGTCACGCCGATGCTCTGCCAATCGCCGTAGGAAGCCTGCGGCTGCGGGGCGGTCGGGGCAGGCGTAGCCGGCTTGGGACGCAGGCTGACGGTCTTAATCTTCTTGCGGATGGCCATGGAAATTAGTCCTGACGGTTCTGCCAGTCGGTCGAGATGATCGTGCGACGAGCGCCGTAGGTCGAAGGGTCGAGGCGGCTTAGGGCGAACATCGCCTCGGCGAGCATCTCCTTTGGAGGCATGGCGAACTGCTTGGACGCGGACGAGCCGGAGTCGGAGTAGGACATCAGGGTCTTACCTTCGGTGATCATGGCGACCGCCTTGGCTTTGATGTCTAGGAGTTCGCACTCCGTAAGTCCGATAAAGAGTCCAGAGGCCATTTAAACTTGCCGAGAATGGAAGGCGGAGAGGGGGTACGCCGCCCAGCCCACGCCATAGGTCTCTTCCTCCCACGACACTAAACGGCGTACCCTTGAGGAAAGTCTGCCAAGGGTCATGACGGTTGCAAGTCGGTTTCGGCAGTTTCCCGACCGGCGATGCCCCAGCGGACGGCGGCCAGCAGGGCGAGGATTTCGCAGTCCATGGCGTGGTTGTCCTTCTTGCCCTGGGGAAGTATCCACATGGGCTTGCCCGTCCGCTTGTCCTTCACGCGGACTTCGGCGCTCAGCTGCTCGACATACTCGGGGGTAGCGTCCAGCGCATAGGTCCAGACGCGGCGAGCCCGGAGGCCGTGCAGGAGGTCTTTGCCGGCGGTGGCCGAGTGGACGATGAGGATCGCGCGCTGCGGGATGCCAGGGACGACGATTGATTGCTTTTCGGAGTAGAAGCGGCGGGTCGTGTTGCCGGACTTGTCGGTGACCGCGAAGTCGTCGGAGCCAGAGCCCTTGGCCGTCTTCCAGTTCCGCTTGGCCGTCTCGCGGTAGACCTCGGTCGTATTGTCACCCGAGTCGACGAGCACCATGGCATGATGGACGCCGTGCTGCTTGGCGAACGCCTCGACGTTGCCCCATGAGTCGATGCGAGCGAAGGCCATCAGGCGGCTATGCCCGGTCTTGGCCCATCGGCGCACAGTCACCCAGAAGTGGCCACGCTGGACGTCGACCCCCATCGTGCGGAAAGGGATGCTCCCGGGCACGGCGTCCTTCTGCTCGACGACGCGGGCCTTCGGGGTGATCGCGGCCTCCGCGTCCCAAGGGTCGGCCATCTTGTAGTTGGCGGCCTCCGCCAGAGCAACCATCTCGCCGCCCTCTTCGCTCCAGGGCATAGCCAGCCGCTTCTGTTTGAAGATGCGCCGCGGCTCCTCGTCTCCGTATTGGTCGTTGGCCTCCTTGGCCTTGAGCATCAGGACACCCAACTCGCCCCAGCTCATCGACGCGAGCGAGTTCCAATGCAAGCCGATGTGCCCGGAGTTTGCCGATACGGATGTCGCGACGAACGTGCCGCGAGCGTTGGCCTCGAGGCGGGAAGCGTTCGTGTCGGGCAGGTGCGTCCGGCATCCCGCGCACTCGTAGGTCGTGCCCACGCTGACCTTGTGCAAGTCCCATGTGCCGGTCGCCTTGGCGTCCTCAGGGAACCTGATCTGCTCCCAGACCCACGGCTGAAGGTGGTCGCACTTCGGGCAGCGCATATTCCAGTCACGCTGGTCCGTCGTCTCGTGCAGCTGATGGAACTCCTGCCCAGCCCGTCCGCCCTGGGATAAGAAGATGCGTTTGCCCATCCAGCCGAACGCCGTCACGCGGGCGCTCAGTTCGGCCAAGTGTCCGGGCGGCGCCATCCAGCACTCGTCGGCGATGGTGTAACGCAGGGACAGGCGCTGAAGGTTGGCCTCGTTCCAGATGCCGCGACAGTAGAGCGTCATGCGGTCGAAGTCCGCAGTCGTCGAGCGGTCGAGGTCGTCGCCCGAAAGACGCGCCTTCACCGGCGGGCAGTTGTTCCAGACCGGGCGGAGGTAACGCAGGGCGAAGTCCTTGGCCTCGGGGTCGGTGGCCTGAAGCACCATCGTCGGCCCAGGAGCGTTTGCGATGATGTGGCACGTCAGCAAGCGGGCGAACAGGGACTTGCCCGATTGGATGCTGGCAAGGACGGTCAGGAGTTTGGTCTCGGGATCGGCGGCGATGCG
>Ga0315909_10006138_pt1 | contig 13634 bp, 12 predicted proteins | sample LakEriMetagenome_11_FD_203527 | JGI IMG/M metagenome (GOLD analysis project Ga0315909, IMG submission 203527) | Freshwater fungal communities from buoy surface, Lake Erie, Ohio, United States - Buoy 2 MA125 | ecosystem: Environmental > Aquatic > Freshwater > Lake | place: USA: Lake Erie, Ohio...
AAATGGCAGACGTATGCTCTATATGTTATGAACATATGGATATGAAATCTTTTCAAGATCCAAATTCATCTACAACTACATGTGTTAAATTGGATTGTCAGCACGCTTTTCATACAACATGTATAATTAATGTATTAAATAAAACTAATTCACAATGTCCTCTTTGTGGTAAACATAAAATCACAGATGAAGTTTTAAGAGAAGGATTATTGAAAAAGATTTTTTCTTCAGCAAGAAGAAATCCTGAAATTAAAAAAGGTATTCAAGAATACAAAGAATCTTTTTCTGCATATAAAGAATTACTTAAACAATTGAAAAAAGAAACAGAAGAATTTCTTATTAATCGTATGAAAGAAACAAATTTCAAGCAAAATAGAACATATCTAATTAAAACTATGGATAATGTTAAATTTGGTGTTAGAAGATTTGCTAAAAGTATGGGTCCACAATATGTTGGTGCTTTAATACCTGGTGTTAATGGAAACTTTTTCATGAGAAGAAGATTTAATACAGAAATTTTTGGATTAAGAGGATGGAGAAGTACTTATAACCATATTAATTATCCTTCGTTTAGAGTTGGTTTGAATTCTATATTGAAAAAGATATAATGGAAACATGGTATCCATTTGTTATTGGAGTTGTTGCATTTTTCTACATTAAATCATTTAATAGAAATGCGAAACTATATTTAGAGAGTGAAAAAACACTTTCGTGGAATGATCTATTCACGAAAGTGGTTCCAGTTTTATAGTCTAAACGATCTCTGCAGGGATTGAACCTGCGACCTTCTGGTTAACAGCCAGACGCTCTAACCACTGAGCTAAGAGATCAAGTACCCTACATGGGAATTGAACCCACGGCCTCCGACTTAGAAGGTCGGCGCTCTATCCACTGAGCTAGTAGGGCAAATAGCAGCGGCGGGATTCGAACCCGCGCGGATTTCTCCACAGGTTCTTAAGACCTGCGCCATAACCACTCGGCCACACTGCTACTTTATATACAAAGATTATCTTTAAATATGTTTCTTAGTTTAGACATTATGAACTTACACTAGTAAATATGTGTGGAATTTGGGGTATATTTGGATCTCAATTTCCATCAAAAGAAATTATACAAAGATGTATTGAATTACTAATTCCAAGAGGTCCTGAATTTCTTTCAATAGAAGAATTTACGAATGTTATTTTAGGATTTACAAGATTGGGCATTAATGGATTATCCGAAATTGGTAATCAACCTATAATTCGTAATAACATAGCAGTTGTATGTAATGGTGAAATTTATAATTATAAAGAATTAGCTACTGAATGGAATATACACTTACCTAATGGATGTAGTGATTGTGAAATTTTACCTTATTTGTTTTTAAAATTAAATCCTACTGAATTTTTTAGATCCTTAGATGGTGTATTTTCAATAATCGTATATAATATTTCTACAGGTGAAATTATTATTGGAAGAGATCCTTATGGTGTAAGACCTCTTTTTATAGGTAAAACAAAAGATTATTTTGCTGTATCATCTGAAATAAAAGCGTTAGAAAATATATGTGATGAAATAAAACCTTTTGAACCTGGAACATGGTTATCTCAAAATAAATATACAAAATACCATACAATTCCATGGATAAAAAATCCTTGTTTGAACGATGAAGTATTTGCAACATATTCATTGAAAAATGTATTTGAAAAAGCAATTAAAAAACGTCTTTTAAGTGAAAGACCTATTGGTGCTCTATTAAGTGGCGGATTAGATTCTTCTTTAGTATGTGCTAATCTTAGTAAATATAGTCATAAATTAAATACATTTAGTATTGGAATGAAAGATTCTACTGATTTAAAATGTGCTAGAATTGTTGCTAATTATATCAAATCAATTCATCATGAAATTATTTTAACAAAAGAAGACTTTTTTAAAGTCATTCCAGAAGTAATTTATGCAATTGAATCTTATGATGTTACAACTGTAAGAGCTTCTGTTGGCAATTGGTTAATTGGAAAATATATTAAAGAAAATACAGATATTAAAGTTGTATTTAATGGAGATGGATCAGATGAAATTGGTGGTGGATATTTATATTTTTCGAGAGCTCCTTCCGATCAAGAATTTGAATCAGAAATTGAAAGATTATTAACTGATATTCATATGTTTGATGTTTTAAGAAGTGATAGATGTATGTCTTCTCATGGATTAGAAGCAAGAACACCCTTTTTAGATAAACAATTTGTTAATGTTTGGAGATCTATTCCAACTAAATTTCTAAGAACTAAACAAGAAAAATATATTTTAAGATCATCATTTTCTAGAAATTTGTTACCTTCACAAATTTTATGGAGAAAAAAAGAAGCATTTAGTGATGGTGTAAGTTCTATTGAAGAACCTTGGCATGCATCTATAAATAAATATGCTATTTCTCAAGGTTATGAATCTGAAAAAGATATGTATAAAAAATTATTTATTGAATTTTTTGGAGAGAAGTGTTTATCTGTAATACCTTATATGTGGATGCCTAAATGGTCTCCAGAAACTACAGATCCTTCGGCAAGAACTTTATCAATTTATAATTGAAATCTTCTCTTAAAATCTTTTACGGATTCTTTAAATGAAGGTTTATTCCACAGAATCCATTTGCTTAAAGCGCCAGGAGTATCAGGTTTATTCCAATGTTCTCCCATTCCAGAATGTCTTTTTAGATATCTAGCTTTGCGCGTCTTGTCTTTATGTTTAGTATAATCTGAATAACCTTTTTGTCCAAATGGAACTACTTTTTGATGTCCATCTGGGTAAACAAAAACAGCATCAAATTTCTTTTCTTTTTTATGTGATTTTCGAATAGTTTTTAGATACATTTTTCTTTGTCCTCCTTCACCGATTTTAGTATAAATAAACATCTTTTCGACTTTTAGGGCAGAATTTTTTGCTGGATATTCGTATTCTCCGAGATTATCTCTTGTTTCTACTGTAAATCCTTTATAATGTTTAGGTTTTACTCCAATATCGTTATGTTGGCTAGAAATAGGAAAAACTATTTTTCCACCAAGTTTTAATTTTTTTTTACTTTCATTCATAATTGAGGTTAATATCTCATCAGATTTTCGTATTCTGTCTTCGTCGACTTCACTCGGATCCTTATTTATAATAAACGAAGGAAAAACAGGACAATTTTTAGACCAAATTACTTCTTTAGAATTGTCGTCAATATCATCCCATTGTGTACCTTCTTTATCAGAAGTGTCAACATATATTGCTCCATTAAGTTCTCTAAATGTTCCATCAAGTTTATACATGTTTAACGTACCATGTTGTCTTTCACTGTGACATGCAATAACAAGTTTCGTAACATCCATTATTTTAATAAATTATAATAATAATGGAAAAATGGTTTATAGAAGTAAGACAATTAAGAGATAAAAGTGAAGATGGATATAAAACAGAAGAATTTTGTCATCATGTGTGGCATAATATAAATACTAAAAAATTAAAGAAACCTGAAAAATTTAAACTTAAAACTGGCCCTGAATTTCATTCATGGATAGAATCTTTAGAAGAAAAGTATGATGAAAAATTAATTAAAGCTATTTTGGATGATGATGATTTTTGGAATCTGACATTTGAGACTGCTCGGAAATCATAGGTATTATAATCTCTTGTCTTTTTTCTATAGATTCCATAGATAATTTTGAAGGAGGAATTTGATGTCTTATAGGAATTCTAATTATAGGAATGCGATATGGTCGCATTTATTTAAAACGGAACAATATAAACATAGGAATTATTAATATAAGTATGGGTGATACAATTATTGGAGTTCAATTTGGAATCGCCAACCCCGACGAAATTCTTTCAAGGAGTGTCGTCGAGGTTATTACAGATAAAACTTATCAAATTGACCAACCTGTTCCAGGTGGTGTATTTGATCGTAGATTTGGTGTGATTGACAACGGTTCAGTTTGTACAACATGTAAGCAAACAAATCTTCTATGTCCTGGACACTTTGGACATATTCAACTAGCTCGTCCTGTATATTTATATCAATTTCTTCCTGAAATTATTAAGATTCTTCAAAATGTATGTTTAAATTGTTCTAATCCTTATTTAATTGATGAAGAACTTGAAAAGATTGAAAAGAATTTTCAAGGTATGGATAGATTTAATGCAGTTCGTGATAAAACTGCAAATTATAAAACTAAAGAACTTAAATCAGGTCAGTGTCCTCATTGTGAAACACCTCTTGTAAAAAAGATTGAAAAAGAAGATTTGACTGTTGCGTCTCTTCAAGCAATCACATATGAAGAAGAATCAGAACCTATTCCTTTGGAAGTTGAACTTGTTCTAAGATGTTTTCAACGTATTACTGATCGGCATGTAGAATTACTTGGATTTAATCCTAAATTTTCTCGTCCTGATTGGATGATTTGTACTGTTTTGGCAGTTCCTCCTCTTACTGTTCGTCCTTCTGTGATCATGGAAGATAATCAACGTATGGAAGATGATCTAACACATAAACTTATTGATATTGTTCGTAATAATCAACGTCTTCGTGAAAAGATTGATAAAGGTGAATCACTAGATGTAATTAAAAAATATACTGCACTACTTCAATTTGATGTTGCAACATATGTAGATAATGATATTAAAGGATTACCTCCTGCAGCCCAACGTTCTGGTCGTCCTTTAAAAACATTGAAATCACGTCTTGGTGCTAAAACTGGTCGTGTTCGTGGAAATTTAATGGGTAAGCGTGTAGATTTCTCGGCACGTTCTGTTATTACTCCTGATGCAAATATTGATGTAGATGAACTTGGAGTTCCGCAAGAAATTGCAATGAATTTAACTTTTCCTGAAGTTGTTACTGGATATAATCGTGATAGATTAATCTCTTATATTCGTAATGGAACTGGAAAATATCCTGGTGCAAAATCAGTATTTATGAAAGAAGATGGTCGTTCATTAAGTTTAAAATTTGTAAATCCTGAAATTATTGATTTAAAAGAAGGTGATATTGTTCATCGTCATCTTGTTGATGGTGATGTTGTTTTGTTTAATCGTCAACCTTCTTTACATAAAGGTTCTATGGAATGTCATCGTATTAAAGTTCTTCCTTATTCAACTTTCCGTCTTAATGTATCTGCTACTCGTCCTTATAATGCTGATTTTGATGGTGATGAAATGAATATGCATGTTCCTCAAAGTATAGCTGCTGCAACAGAGCTTAAATATTTAGCATCTGTTCTAAGACAAATTATTTCACCAAGAACTAATTCTCCTATTATTCAGTTCTTTCAAGATACGATGACTGGTTTATTTCGTATTGGAAAAGATACAGAAGTTCCTGAACATATTGCTATGAATATTCTTGCAAGAATGAAAAAACCTCTTTCCACATATTCTCGAACGAATAAAAATATTAGTGGTCGTGATTTAATTTCAACTACATTTCCTTTGATTGACTTAAATAGCAAATTAGTTATTAAAGAAGGAAGACTTATTAAAGGACAATTAAAGAAAGGCGCATTTGGATCAGCGTCGGAAGGTTTGTTACATGTAATTTATAATGATTTTGGTCCTCATCGTGCAGGGCAGTTTATTAACGACGTTCAGAATGTAATTACAAAATTCAATTTATTTACTGGATTTTCTGTTGGCGCATCTGATTTAATTGCAAATGAAGAAACGATGGAAGTTATTCGAACACAACTTGAAAAAGGTAGAACAAAAGTAGCTGAAATTATATCGAGTGTTCATGCAGGAACATTCTTAAATAATTCAGGTCGTCCTGATGGCGAAGAATTAGAAAATCAAATTTCGAATGCATTAAAAGACATTTCATCTGAAATTAATAGTCAAATGACCGCAAGTTTGCCTGATGATAATCGTATGAAAGAAATGGTAGAATCAGGTTCTAAAGGTTCATATCTAAATATTGGTCAAATGGCTGCTTTATTAGGTCAACAACTTATTGGTGGTCGTCGTATTCAATATACTTTACAAGATAGAACTCTTCCTCATTTTGCTAAATATGATGATGGTATTGAATCTCGTGGATTTGTAGAAAATTCATTTATTACAGGTGTTCGTCCTGCTGAATTCTTCTTTCACGCTATGGGTGGTCGTGAAGGTTTGATTGATACAGCAGTAAAGACATCAGATTCAGGATATATTCAACGAAAACTTGTTAAGTCAATGGAAGATTTACATGTAGAATATGATGGAACTGTTCGTAATGTTAATGGAACTATCGTACAATTTAGGTATGGTGGTGATGGTATTGATTCTGCATGTGTAGAAGTTCAACAATGTAATCTTGGATTAATGTCTCTAGCAGATATTTATGAACATTATGCTTTGTCATTAGATGAACTTAAGAAAGTATGTTCTGAAGATGTTGATGATACATCTGATTTAGTAGATGAAATTATTAAAGATAGAGATATTCTTGTTCGTGATATTCTAAGATTTACTAAAAAAGAAGAAGTAAGTGCTCCTGTAAACTTAAAGCGTATTACTGAAAAATATGCGAATCCTTATGCTACAAAAAGTAATTTAACTCCAAAATATGTGATTAAAGAATTACAAAGAATTTGTGAAGAACCTATTCTAAAATATAATAAACTCTTTCATATTTTACTACGATTTTATCTAGCACCTAAAAAATCAATTATGGTTCTACGATTAACTCAAGAATTATTTGATGAATTAATTCGTGAAGTTCAATTTAAATATATTCAATCTACAGTTCATCCTGGTGAAATGGTGGGAACTATTGCAGCACAATCTATTGGTGAACCTACTACACAATTAACACTAAATACTTTCCATTCAGCTGGAACTGCTAAAGCTAATGCAACGCAAGGTGTTCCTCGTATTATAGAACTTTTGAGTGTATCATCCAATCCTAAAAATCCTTCAAATGTGGTATATTTAGATTCTAATATAGCTGTTTCATCTGACGATGTTCTAGCAAAGAAAAAGGAAATCCAAAAAACTACTATGCGTGATATTACAAAATCTGTTCGTATTTATTATGATCCAAATCCTTTAACACCTGATTCTGTAGTTGAAGAAGATCGTGAATTACTAAAATCATACCAAAAATTTTCAGTGACACAAGGACAAAATTGTACATCTCCATGGATTATGCGACTAGAATTAGATAAAGATGAAATGGTTGCTCGTAATATTATTGATATGACATTAATTCAGACAAAACTAGAAAATAATAAAGTTCTTCGTATATTCTCTTGTGCACATTCAGATACAAATTCACCTGATAAAATTGTAATTCGTATTGTATTCGCACAAGAAGTTGTAAAGAATGCTTTATCTTTAAGATTTATCGAAGATAAGTTACTAGATACTGTTTTAACAGGAGTTGAAGGAATTGGAAAAGTTTATGTTCGTGAATTAGCTAAAGAGTTATTATTTGATGAAACTATTAGTGGATATGTTCCTTTAAAACAATATGTTCTTGATGTAGAAGGAACAAATTTACTTGATTTAAGTTCAGTTCCAGGAACGGATCCTTTTCGATCATTCTCAAATGATATTTATGAAGTTTTAGATGTATTTGGTATTGAAACTGTTCGTTCAATGTTATTTGAAGAATTTATGGAAGTATTTGCTACAGAATTTGTGAATTATCATCATATGATTACATTGATTGATACAATGACTTATCCTGGTCGTCTAATTGAAGCAAATAGGTTTGGTATGAATAAAAGTGAATCAGGTGTTCTTGCTAAATCAACATTTGAAGAAACTACAAAAGTATTATTTGGAGCAGCATTAGGATCACAATTTGATAATATGCGTGGTGTATCGGCAAATATTATGTTTGGACAAAAACCGCCATGTGGAACAGGATTTGTAGATATTCTTATTGATGAAACTAAATTACCTGAAGGTTCAGAAGAAGATTTATCTGTATTTGAAACTGATTTGAATTCAGCAAATGCTCGTGTAGAAGAAGAAGAACGTAAAGATGTAGAGCAAGGTGCATGTAATATGGAAGATATTGCAATGGAATGGTAATTTACTTATAAGATACTTATATTAATTATAATGGATTCAATAGTTCAGAGTGTTCTTAGACAATTTCAAGAACGATCTGAACTAGGACAAAAGAAGTATGGGACTACATTAGATAGAAAGGATTTAAGTTTTTCACAATGGATTCAACATATGAAAGAAGAATTAATGGATGCAATTTTATATTTGGAGAAACTTCACCAACTCCATGAACCTCCAAAACCTGAATGATAAACTGCTAATGATTCAGAATATTTTTCTTTTAGACAATTATGTAAGACTTTATCGTCTTGAGTAATACATTCATTAGGTTTTGCTTTTCTATACGCAGAATCATTGACCATAAATGGATATATTTTCTCAGTTGGAATAACTAATATATCATCACTAGGTTTCATTGCTGATCTGAAAAAATACGGACCAGTAGTGCGATTAATATAAACACTATCCCAATCTACTTCTTCAAGAACATCATAATTCAGTAATCTTTTCAAAATTTCTGAGCCAGGTTTTGAAGCAAAGAATCCATTTGACATATATTTTTTTCCATCAACACCTTTACAATTTAATTCACACGGATCTTCATTTGCTACTATAAGATTTTTCTTATTATTTCTAGTTATAAATTCTAAAAATTTAGTAGAAATTTCAAATAATGAATCCATATAAATACCACCAAATCTATGTAGAATTTCCAATCTTGCTAAATCTGCAACTTGTGCGAATCTTGATTGTTCTAATTCTTCACCTTTTTGAATAGCTAATTGAATAAATTCCCATACAAGAGGAAAATTCTCATAAAATAAATCATCATTTGTCCAACATTTATATTGATAACCATTATTCAATGCTAAAGTTTCAACGTTTTTCATTAAATGATATCTAACTGAATTTGTAGCAAGAGGTTTACCGAACCATATTTGATGAATTATTTTAGAAATTTCTTTTTTTTCTGGGAGATAAACTTTTTCATTAAAAAAGAATTGACGTTCAGATACTTTTAAACTAGTGCTTTTTTTATTAAAAATAGTTTTACAAATAGATTGAGTTTTTCTATAAAATAATAAAGAAGCTCTTTTTCTTTCAATATCTCCAGCAGAAAGTTTAGATCCTAAATCAAAGAATTTAGCTCCGCGAAAATACTTTTTTACTAAGCGATGAACTTTTCTATGATGTTCATGTCCGTATTCACCTTTTTCACTATGTGTAAGAACTAATTTCCATGATTTTGAAGAAAGTTTTTTTAAGAATTGTTCAAATATTGAACCATCATATAATCTATCTGCTTCTTCTGGATCTTCTGTATATTCATCTTTAACATCAAACATGATATATCTTGTAACATTACAATATGACATAGTATTAAAGAATTCACGAGATCTTACAGGATCGTTTAAATGCGTAGAGCATATAACAAACCATCCTGGTTGTGATAATAAATTTATACCTCCCCATAGAACTTCATCATCAGGATGTGCTACAATAAGTAGTTTATCTACTTCCATTATTTATTGATATGAATATTATTAGTTGGAATAAGCTAGACCACCCATACCAGACATAATACGAAGAATGTTATAGTTAATCGCGTATACACGAACGTCATAAGTTTGATCATCCTCGTGACTTATAGGTAAAGACCCATCTAAAGTTATTAGAAGATGTGCCGTATCAATTCTTGAAAAGTTACATGTTCCAGAGGGCTGGTGCTCTTCAGGTTTTAGTGCAAATGAATAAGAGTATACTCCAGGCTGAGTTATAAGACTAAATCCACCAGTATGGTGCTGGAATCTTTGTACTTTATTATAGTAATCACCATATCTCTTATCCATTCTATCTTGACCGTTAATTTGTAATAGTTGTTCAAATACAGCTGATTGATCATATGTAAAAGGTTTTAGTCTTTTTGTATTACTGAATTTAGGTGTAGCGGTTCCAGTAATATTAGTTACACCTACAAGCAAACCGGTATTTGAACCAGTAGTACTATCAACTGCCGAAACTGTAAAGGTTACAGTTCCGAATGATGTAACAGCAGTGAATACATTACCTATCGTATAAACACTATTACCTGCACTTGATACAGTTACACTTGTAAAAGTATTTCCAGTTGCTCTCACAGTTACAGATGCTGCTGTAACACCAGTTCCTCCAACTACAGATGCTATCTCTCTTCTTTCTTCAAATTCAGATTGAGTTACTGTACAATTGGTATATCCTGAAGGTTGAACTACCCATATAAGTTCTTTTACAGGGTGATTGAAAGTTAAATCAATTCTATTTGAATGAGAAGACATAGATTTATCTTCATTAAATTGAGTTTGTTCAATGAGATATTCATGTGATTGTTGAGCCATACGACGACGTTCTTCAGTATCTAAATAAATATAATCTACATAAAGTGCACATTGAAGAGGTTGAGGAGGTAAAGGTTGAACTTTACCAGTAAAATCACCTGCGATAGTTTTTACATCATTCCATATAACATTTACTCTTACTTCGTGGTATTGTAAGGCAATAAGAGGAAGAGCTACACCAGGATTTTTAGTGTAGAAAAATGAAAGAGGAATATAAAGAATATTGTTAGGTAATGAAGGGCGACCTGATCCGTTATTGCAATTACGTTGGCCACCAAGAAATTTACTGCTGGAGCCTGCTCCAAGAATAACTCCAATGCCGTCCTCGCTGTTGAAGTCCAAGTTGTTGCCATCACCAACCATTAATCTAAGATCAATACTCTTATCATACGGTAAAGTCAGAGCTGACCATAAATACATAAATTCACCATATAATCTATCAATGAGCTGACCACCAATTTCAAGTTCTACACGACTTAGTAAATTAAACCCTAACATACCCTGATCATTATTATAATAACCAGCGTCCAAAACTACTTCTAAATAAGTAGAATACATTAAATCAGCATGACGACCTATAACAGCAGAATGTTTTACTCCCCATGCGGCTTGTCCATTAAAATTCACACGAAATGCTTCCATAGCAAAATTCGTGTGACGCTTGTAAAGAGTTTTAAAGAATGTAATTTGAGGATTACCTGAAATATACGCATCCTGAGCACCATATGCTACAAGTTGTAATAAACCACCACCCATGTTTGTATTTATATATTACATTACTTTTTTTCCTTAGATATGAACTTATTTACGACCACGATGACGACGACGAGTTCTTCCTCCACTTAAAGGAAGAGGTGATAAAGCAGAACCACCTTTCTTTTTATAACTTGCCTTTGCCGTTTTTAATACATGTTTGAACCAACCTTTACCCATTGATCCTTTCTTGCTTTTTTCAGATTTCATTGTAGCAGATACATGTTTCATCCACGCAGTCTTTCTACGACCACCGCCAGGAGCACTAGGAGGAGGAGGAGGAGGAACTTTAGGAGGAGGAGGAGGAGGATCAGGACCAGGCATTTTTATACTTTAACGCAGAGAAATTAAATTACGACGTTGTAAATTGGAGAAGTTTTTTGCATAGGTTGAAATGATACTGAGGGGTCGGGCATAATAGGAGTTTTATATTTTTTAGGTTTTAATGCTCTTAATCCGGCAGGTTTTAATACTGAACTATTTTGTTGAAATTCGCCAATATATATTTCCATCATTGTATCAATTGAACCATAATTCATTAATGTCCATTGACATCCATATGTTAATAAAATTTGAGGATTATTATTCTTTAAATCTTCTAAATTATCAGGAACAACCATAGTAATATTATTACGATTATAATCAATTAATTCATCATGATCATGAGGTTGAGAAGCTTGTGAATATGTATATCTACGTAAATGAGAAGTTGACCATGATAAATTAATTAATTCTTCCATTAAAGTCCCTTTAATTTCATTCCCACCTGAAACAATAATTACTTTATTTTGTAAATTACATATAGGTTCTACCGCTACATTTTTACGTTGATATCCATATTCATAATCTAATAATCTAGGTTTTATTGCTGATTCTTTAATTAATTCTGCTGCTGCATTAATTACTATATTTTTATTTGTATGAAAAACTAAACTTAATATAAATGGATCCGAAGATACAGGACAACTTATAGAATTAAATGCATTATTTCCAATAGAAGTTAGACATGCACTTAAAGGAACAGTATTATAAGCATAATCTGTTCCTAATTTTTGATTTTTAAGTCCAACAACAGGTTTATCATTATTGTCTGCATAAATATCTAATTCTACTAATCTTGCTCCTGCCTTAATTACCATCGGAAGAATTTTATCAGAAATATAATCATATACATCTGAGCCTGGAAAAAGAGAATAAGATGAACTTGCAATATAATAATCACATAATCTGAATGCTGGTGTTTGTGGACATCCCATAGGAGCTAATTTAGTAACAGATTCATAAGTTTTAAATTTTGGTGTAGCTTCTAAAAGAGCTTTATGTTCATTAGGAACTAATGTTTCGTAAAAAAACCATGCTATTAAACCTATTCCAATAACACCTATAAATAAGTAAACATAAAGCATAGTATTATCTGCTGCTACTGGAAGAACATTATCCATTACACTTTCGCTATATTAAAAAATAATTCTCTAAAACTTCTACACACTTTATCATGAATTCTTTTATCCATAGGTATTTCATTTAAGGAATAATGATGAAAAATTAAACAATACATTCCACATTCACTATCTTCATATTGATGACGAGTTTTATTATATGAAAGAAGCATTTTCTCTGGATGATTTGAATCCCATTCTTCTTTCCATCGAAACATTAATCTTTGAATTTCAGTTTCAGGTTCTTCAGCGTATGAATCAAAATATGTAAATCTTGGATATTCTAATTCAGGTCTTATATCACAATATATAGCAATCCAATGTTCACCAGGTCCTGTACTTACATCCGTATTAAATACAATTCCTATTCTTGTATAACCTTTCTTTAAAAGAGTATCTAATTTTATAGCACATAAAGAATCAACAATACATTTTCCTAATTCTGATTTCTTATCAAAATCAATTGGAATAGTTCCTAAATATTTATAACCTACATATAATTTTTCAAATTGTTTTTCAATTTTATCTATATCTTCTGATGTCAACCATTCTTTAGGATTTGACTTCCATGATTCAGGAGCTTTAGGTTTTTTCATAAATTCAGTAATAATACATTGTAATTTTTGGTCACAATGTTTATGAAATCTTTTTTGTAATTCTTTCCAAATATATGATGTTGAACCTTTCGATATTGGAATTGAAGAATGTTCTTTATTAAAAGCTTGTCTTAATTTTTCTATTTGTTCTTTATCCATTATCTTAAAAATGGATTATGTTTTATTGATATTCATATAATATTAAAAATGGAGACATATAAGGAGAATATTCTCAAAGAAGTCAAGAGTTGTGTTAAGAAACTAGTTAGTGTTGAAAAAGAACTTTTCAATCTAAATAAAGAAGTATATGAAAAACGAGAACAACGTTCTCTTATTAAAGATCAATTAGCACAAGTAATTAGACTTCCTGAATTTGCTCAATTAGATAAAATGAAAGTTGAAGAAGACAATGTCGAAATTCAAATTATCAAACCTGGTTCTCAAAAATCTTGGTCTTTGTC
>Ga0315909_10006139_pt1 | contig 13634 bp, 25 predicted proteins | sample LakEriMetagenome_11_FD_203527 | JGI IMG/M metagenome (GOLD analysis project Ga0315909, IMG submission 203527) | Freshwater fungal communities from buoy surface, Lake Erie, Ohio, United States - Buoy 2 MA125 | ecosystem: Environmental > Aquatic > Freshwater > Lake | place: USA: Lake Erie, Ohio...
CTTTATCCCCGTTTTTTGTGGTCTTATTGGACGCATATGGATATGTCGAATACGACTTCCACGTGGCTTGCTTACCAATCTTGTCAAGAAACGAATATGTGGTATCCGATTCGGGCAGATGTGCCACAGTCACAAATAATCGACCAATCCAATAAATACCCATTGGGATGCCTACTGCATAGGCTATGGATTGTCCGATTGCAATAATGTATTCAGGTGTCATTGTGTCCTCCGTTGGTGATGTCCGGTCGCCCGTCACAGCTTCCTTCCTGCGTCCTTTGTCATGTTCGTGGGCTACTCATCGGTAGCTACTCCGACTTTCGCCCATTTGCTAAACAGTAGCATCTACGGCTCAAAACCGTTGCTCTCTGTGTCGCTTCAACATTCGTGGGCTTTCGCCCATATAGCGGGGTTTCGTTTCACATCCCGGTGATTATGCCCCGCAAAAGCGGTCGGTGCGGGACTCGAACCCGCAGTCCATCTAATGATGGGTGTTGCCTTTTCAATGGTATTTATTCCCATTTACACTAACCGACCAATTCAAAGAACAAGCGGAATGTGGCGGATTTCCAGTTACACCACATTAGGAGTTTCCCGACCGCTATAATGATTCGGCTTTCGCCTTGAATTCCTCCGCTATTCGTTCGTAGTCTTGTTGGGTTCTTTTGCACAACATACGGCTTTTCAGCAAAAGACGTGTGGACGTGCCTTCTCCGTACTTCAAATCAATGGCGTGGGCGTGGGCAAGCTGATTGCCGTTCTCAAACCGATTGCACTTGTGGCATTGCCCGTTGGCGTTCTGCTCATCAAATCTCGTGCTTTCAAACCTGCGGGAAATCATGTGTCCGCAGTCAAACTCAGACACCGACTTGCCACAGGTGATGCACTTGCAGATACCATTTACAGAGTCCCGCTTGCGGATGTAGGCGGAGAAGTAGCGGTCAGCCTTCGCCTTGCTTAGTGCTTTGGTTTGGCTCGCCCTCACTTGCCCCTCGCTTTTATCATGGCATCGGCAATGGCGTATGCTTTTTTTGCATATTCTGCATTTATGTCGCTAGGAGGGTTTGTTGGTAAAAACCATCTTGCGTTTGCAGTAATGCCACTCAATGCCACCATCGCAAACTCATCCCGCAAGTCTTTTGGGCGGGGTTGGTCGGTTACAGGTTCGTCCGCCCATGCGATTATGTCCATATCGTTTTTCATCTGCTCCTTTGTAATGCTTCCGGTAGGCGTGTGGTAGTAATTGCCCCTGAAGTGCCTTACTTCAAATGGCATCGTTTCGTCATCATCACAAGCAATAATTACAGCCTTATTTCCATCACGGGTTATGACCTTGCGCCCCACATCCTTCGGTGTAATTCTAAAACTCATTTCGCCTCCTTAATTAGCTTTTCAAGGTATGCCGACATAGACGCAATCCCAGCAAGTTTGCGGAGTTTATCATGCGCCTCGGCGCTTAGTGTGAAGTTGTATCGTTTCTTTCTCATGGTTTAATGTACGCAACGTTGTGTAGTGTGTCAAGAATTATTTTCATATGCGCCTATTGCCCTGAAGATTTGATGCGCCACTTGGGGTACAATAGCATTACCGTATGCCTTCACGGATTCTTGTCTCCACTTAGAAAAGGTAATTCCGTCCAGTTCGGTGGGTAGCCCATCATTTCCGCCACAAACCGGGGGTTGAGTTGGGAAGTTTTCCCATCTTGTTCCGTTATTTTGTGAACCGTTGAAACCAAGTCCCCTCCCTTCCAACCCGGCTGGTCTCCCCGTGCGTGATAGTCCGATGCCACCGGACTCGGAAGAAGCCCCGCCACGTCCTGTAACTTCGCTCCGAACTTCGTCCCAGTTGTGTCCGATGTCCGATACCAATTCCCGCCCTCCGATTGGCTGATCGTGTCCGGTCGTTTCGGCGCACCCTCCACATCGCAAGCCGCTGGGGTCGGAAGAAGTCCCACTTGCGCCATGTGGCTTAGTTTTATGGAGAAGTCCTTGCCGGATTCCCGAACTACCCGATTCCCCACAACTTCCCCCTTTGCGGTTGCCATTCCGTGATTCATGTCCATCGTTGTCGGTGTTGGCAATAGACCAACCCAATTCTCCGTGTTGCTCAAGCCCTGTTGCTTGCTGTTCGGCCCCCGTCTCTTGTAGTCCTGCGCTGTGCTTGTGGGCAACAAACCAAACCCTGTCTCTACGGTGTGGCGCGTTGACGGCCACAGCTGGAAGTACATACGGTTGGACTTCGTACCCCTCAGCTTCCAAGTCAGCTTGCACCTCATCGAATACCATCCCGTCATTCCAATTAATAAGCCCGAAAACGTTTTCGCCCACGACCCAACGTGGCTGAATTTCTCGTATTGCTCTAAGCATTTCGGGCCATAGATGGCGCTCGTCCTCTTTTCCAAGTCGCTTTCCGGCTTGTGAGTACGGTTGGCACGGAAAACCACCCGTGAGGATGTCGATTCGTCCGTTCCAAATAGTGAAGTCTGTCTTTGTGATATCTCCATAAGATTCTGATTTAGGCCAATAGTGTTTCAATACTTTCTGTCCAAACTCATTCCATTCGCAATGGAACTTGTTTTCCCATCCCATCCATTCGGATGCCAAGTCAAACCCTCCGATACCGGAGAACAGGCTACCATGCGTCATTGTTACCTCCCCTCCCCTCATGCCAATGCACAAGGGCAATGATAGCCCCGAAACCCAAAATGTAGAAGAAAAGCCAAATGGCTATCTGTGCAAGGTCAAGTTCATTCATAGTCTTTTGCGATTTTGATGATTTGGTTAATCCTGTCCGGGTGTTCCTTCTTCAAGGTCTTAATCAGCTTCTCCCGTGCGGACTTGCTGAGTCCCGGCAAGACCTTGCGGACTTGCGTCTCAAACTGGTGGTCGGTCATTGATGTTGTATGTAAATTTATTGCCCTTGCGGGTGATTGTGATGATTCCGCGCTCCCGTAGGCTTCGCATATTCTCTTTCACGGTAGCCTTCGTAACCCGTAGTCTCCGTGCCACATGGCTCATTGTCGTATTGGGTGTCTCGGAAAGTACGGCAAGAATCATCTTGCTCGGTGCGTAAATGTCCTTGCGTACCAAGATTTCGTGTGGGATAATTAGGTTCATTCCATGTATGGTTTAAGATTTACCCGCCAGTCAGTTTTATTTTTCACCTCCAAAGGATGCGTGTGCGCCATAAGGCGGGAAGCGCATCGGTCGGAAACGTTCTTCAACTTAGTCGGGTGTAGGTTTGATGTGATGATTGTCAGTAGTCCTTTTTCAATCCGAGCATTGAGAATGTCGGTAAGCCACTCATCGGACTTTTCCGTGTTCCCCATGCCCAAGTCGTCTAAAAGCAAAGCCGGAACATAGGATGCCACTTTAATGTACCGTGCTTGCGGTTCGTCCGAGTCATAACAGCTTCTAAGCGCATCCCACAAGACGGAAGCCTCGATAGCCTGTGAGGATAAACCAATCTTGTTGAGAATCGCAGAGCCAATCAAAGACTTACCGTTTCCCGTATGCGGACTCCAAAGGTACAGACCCTTCTTCCCGTTCTCCCACCATTTGACAAATCGGTGTGCATGGTCTAAGAGTTGTGCCTGAGCGTCATCCATGCCCGTCAGCGTGTCCAAATTAGCGGAGTGATACATTCTCCCTACTGTGGTGTCCAAGAAGCGTAGAAGGGGCGTTCCGCGCTTCGTGCAGGGGCATCGGTAAACCGTTTCCTCAAACACTCGGATGCGGGTGTTCTTGCAGTAGGTGCAATCGGGTAAGTTAGAGTCTTTGATGTAGTGTGTCATCCGATGGAACTCCCGTAGTTTGCGTACTGCTCGCGGGTTGTTTGTACTTCGGGTTTGACGTTGCCACGGACAATCCATCCCCTTACCGCTTGCTTCCAGTCCTTCATGGGCGACTTGCCCACCTTCCAATCCTTTGAGGCGTAGTAGGTGACGAACAGTTCCGACTCCTTGCGGTTCTGCATAATCTCAAACACATCGTCAACCGTAGGTGGGGCAAAGCGCTTGCGCTTCTCTTTATCTTCTCTACTCTTATCTTCTCTACTCTTATCTTCTCTTATAGCATTGCCTTCGCTATGCGTTCGCATTGCGTTTGCATCTTCCCACCGCTTTTTAGCGCTAAGAGAGGCTTTTTCGCTCTTGTCTGCTCGTTCCTGCATACGTTCATTTACGGTGTCAGAGTAGAAAACATCACCGTCAAAGATGAATGCACCGCACTCTTTAATAAAGCTCGCAAGGCGTTCGCTATCCGTTCGTAATGCGAACGCATAGGCATCGCACTCCGAAAGCATAAGCCGACCATCTTCCTCATATAGCATTTCAATCAAGCTCCAGTAGATGCCAACACCTTCCATGCCATACTTCATTTGTATGCGCTGAAGCCTCGGATGCGTTCGGGCTTTGAAGTCATGCTTAAACCACTCAACCATAATCGTCTAAATAAAAAACCCCAAATCAGGAGGCTGATGCGAAGCCTGCCCGAAATGGGGTTTTGGTTTGTGAGGACACACGAAACCGGCTGAGGTCGCATCCCTTAGCCGAATCCGTCAATAATCAAAGAACTTTGACAAGATACACAATCCGTCAACGTAGCGCAAGACTCAGCCTCATGGCTTTCGACTGCGCCCGTTTCAGGTCGTAGTGTTCCTTCGCTTGGTGGATGGAGTACCACACGTTCGTCCGGTCAACGTACCGACCCAGTATCAAGCCTTCGGTGTCGGCTATCTGCCTGTCGGTGAGACCACGCTTGTATAGCGCCCGTCTTGTGGCGTGTTTCAGCACCATGACATTCGCCCGTTGGCTTTCCAATGTCGAAGGGTCAAGCCCCATATGAATGTATAGGTCGTGCGGGGTCATGGCTTGTCAATGCGTTTCCAATGGGTGAATGCGGTTCGGTAATCGTTTTTATTGTACTCATACCATCCCGAATTAAACGACTCGTCATCCCAAACGTGGATTATTCCACCCGCAAAGCAGGCATCTGTAACAAGACCGTTAATATAAACCAAAAATCTACCACCCAAACCAATGTCCGATTCAGTCGGCATTTGTTCCTCTATCGGAATCCAGCGCGTCAAGTCGTCAATCCTTTCCGACAACTGCCGGAGGATGTCGCCAAGTTCAATCTGTTTTTTAAGCAATGAATCAAGCTGATGAGCGATTCGCACCGCATCGATACATTGTTGCAGGGTCATTTCATTGACTTTCATAGATGCGGTCCTTGTTTTTTTACTGTCCCATTCGAATCTTTGAGTTTGTTAATCCGCTTTCTGTCGTGCCGTGAAATGGCGAACAGAAGCGCGGGGAAGGATAGGAAGCCGATGAGTCCGGCAAGTGCGTAGTTCATTCACCCCCCGCTTTGGCGATAAGCTGTTTTGCTTGCATCCAGAGGTCAAGCTCCTCATTAGAGATGTCGTTTAAAGAACGCTCGTCAGGCATATTGTAAAGCGACTTTAGCATTTCAAGCAATTCCGGTGCGGAGGCGATGAGGCGGGCATCCTCCAAATTACTTGCAAAAACCTTTGCTACGCCCATACGTCCACTTCTTATTGTGATTCCTGAATTTCTACTTTGGTCAACCGACCACGGGCCGGGTGTGTGCTTACTCATACCGTTACCTCCAGCTTGTAGTAGTCCGTGACCCAAGCCTTGCGCCCGTTCACTTTCGTGATTTGCTTCTTCACGCAGACGATTCTTCGGTTGATTCCCTGCTCGGCGTACCACTTGTTCAAATCGAACACCCGTGCGGACAGTCTGCCGATGCCGTACTTCCGCATCGCTTCGGGTTGGTCAATGGTGTCTTGCGTCTCAAAGTGGCGGGAAAGCAAGGCTACACCGGAATCATCCGATGGGTGCGTGGTCTTGATAAGGAAGGAAGCCAATGGCTTGCCCCCAAGTAGGTTAAATGCTTCTACCCAACTCATAAAGCCTCCAAGAATCGTTGTTTGAATGTTTTGTTCACCTTGTTCGCCACATCCATAGACGGGCGGTTAATCTGCGCCTCAGCTTGCGCTACGGCTCTATCCATGTATTGTATCACCTTCGCATCTTCGACATCGTTAAAGCGATTTCTCGCTACAATGACTTTGGCAAAGTGGTCGTGGTTCATCTTCTCGGTTCGTGTGTGTCTCATTGGGATTTACTTGAAGTGTTCGATTACTGCGTCAATGCACCCTTGATAATAAAAGGCAATCTCCGCATCGGTTATCGTGAAGTAGGTCGTTTCAAGGCACAAGTACGGTGAAATGTAAGTGCCCGCCCGCAAAGCACGGGTGGCGTCAAGGAAGCCACATTCGTATGCGACTTGGGCGCTCATGGTCTTGCGAGATTGTGTTGCTTGGCAAACTTGCGAAGCGCATCGGCTACTCGGCTCTCGTTGTATGGCGTAGTGCCGTCCATGCGCCAGCGGAAGTAGGTGGATGCGTGAATCTTAAGCGACTTACACAGTTCGGACTGCTTCATGCCGATGAACTTGCGGTGCGCTTCAAGTTTGTCAAGTGGTGTTTGTTCGTCTTTCATGGGATGAATGATACGCATTGCAATTACATTGCGCAAATATATTTTTTTTATTGCATGGCGCTTGCGTTTGTCGATTCGGCATCGTATGTTAGTGACGTACCAACCAATCGAGGACACACACATGAGTTTCTTTCAACATTTAATCTGCGCCGACTGTGGCTCGGACAACATCCAGTCCAACGGCGACAACGACTGCTGTTGCGATTGCGGTTCGCACGACTACATCGAGATTGATTCCGATGATGACGAAGAACCCATCAAGCCGCTTGTCACGCTCTTTGAATCGTGGAAGCCAATCTTCGGGGGTAAGCAATGAAATGCCCCGACTGCAATGGTAAAAAAGGATGGGGTCACTACTCCACCGAACCGGAATACCGTGGACGGCTCTCCGCCGTGGTGGGTTCGGACAGATTCTTCGCCTGTGATACCTGCAAGGGTACGGGTGAAGTATCAATCACCGTGCTTCGCCAGTCTTTATTGGCGGAGGAAGAACGCCAACGGGTGTTCGACAATGAAATGGGCGACCTTCAAGCCAAATTTGAGCAAGAACTTCGCCGTGAAGAATGGGAAAGAACAAGATACTTCAACTAAGGACACATGAAAACATCAGACAACGTAGATAAAATCATTCCGGCATTTATCGCCTTCCAAGCCGATATGCCTTCCGTTCCCAAAGACGGGAACAACCCGCACTTCAAGTCCAAGTATGCTACTTTGGGCGCAATCACGGAAGCGACACGCCCACACCTCGCCAAGCACGGCTTAGGCTACACGCAGTTCATGTCCAACAAGGACGGGTATCAGCTTATCGTTACCCGCATCATGCACACCTCCGGTCAATGGATGGAGGATGACGGGTACATTCTGAATCCCACGAAGAACGACCCGCAAGGGATGGGTAGTGCGGTGACGTATGCTCGCAGATACACGCTTGGCGCTTCTTTGGGAATCATTACCGAAGATGACGATGACGGCAACAAGGCTTCGATTCCCGTATCTGTCCCCGCACAAAAACCCGCACCCGCACCGAAGATTAACAAGCCGATGCCGGACTGGTTCAATGACGCGGGAGAATTGAACGACCTCGGCAAGAAAGCGGGGGAAGCCATTTCCAACGGCATGAAGTGGGCGGACATCGAGAAGAAGTATTCCATCGACTCCTACACCCGCGAGACGGTCAACGCTTACGCTTCGTCTTTGAAGAACGCATCGCAGATTCTTGTGGAAGCGGATGCAATGGAAAGCGATGGACTCTTAGTAAAATAACCAACAACCAAACGGGGGCGAAAGCCCCCATACTTCTATGAAATACATCTTATTTATGATGCTTTTTGCCACGTCTTGCGGAAGCATCCACGACCGAAACAATAAACTACCATCAAGCGAGGGTGATTTCAAGATTATCACCGTTGACGGATGCCAATACCTTTATCGGGCGACGGGATACAAGGGCTTTTTGGCACACAAGGGCAACTGCAACCAATGCGTTGAGAGACAAAAACAAGTATGCCAAGTAAACAAACACAAACAACCATGAACACAGACAAAATTTGGGTCGGCTCCGGTAAGGAGTTCGGCAACTACGGCGACATCAACATTTCGGTTTGCCTTGATGACATCCCATCGGCACACAAGAAAGCATCGGACAAGAACGGCAAGGTGTATCTGAACCTTGTGGTATCCAAGAAGCGTGAAGCCGACCAATGGGGCAAAACGCACTCTGTACGGGTCGATACATGGAAAGCCGACCAAGCACCCGCCCAACAAGCGAGCGCGCGTCCTGCGCCAAATAGGATGCCTCAAAATCAATTTAGAGAATACATTGAGGATAATGCCGACATCGGGCAAGATATTCCATTCTAAATTTAGGGTAGGGCGCTACTCCTGCATCGCCAGTCCGAGCGATGATATGCCATGTCTGCCGTATCGGGATTCCCTAATCGTAAAATCCCGTGGTTCGGTCAAGCCTTGCGCCCGTAATCATATGGAGGTCAAGAATGGCACGGACGGGGTGGGTCTAACGGCTCACCCTCTTTTTATTGCGACACATGAGGCGAATAAATGTCGCAATCGGCTCACAAGCCGTCAACGATGACGAATAAAAGGCGAGGCTATCACACCCCGCCTTTTGAGGTTCACACTATCAGGGACGGGTCGGGCGCTTCAACGCCCAATTTCAGCGCCACATAGGACAGGGCGATGAGGACAAGACCACGGAGGAAAATGGCGATAGCGCCTTCCAAGTCCAGTTGGTCACGATTGTTGGTCACGGTGACAAGACCACCGCCGTCTTTGGTGAAGGCACGTTTGACTGCGCCTAAGAGGATTTTGAAAATCATGGTAGTTTTTCTATGATGAATGGAGTTGCGAGTGCGACAAGATACAGAATCCCACCGAGAACAAGTTTCCACCCCTTGAAGAACTCGACAAACTTGATGATGTCGTTTCTTTCTTGGGCGGTGAACATTTTGGCTTGGAGGGAATGGACGGTGACGTTGAGTTCGTGGATGTCCTTGTCGTGCGCTTCGATGTCGTCTCTGATGTCAGCCAAAGCGCCCTTGTTCATCTTGTCCCCTGTTAAGGCTACGGTTAGAGCCGTGACCATCTGTTTTACCTCCGTCACGTCCTCTTGCAATTTGTCCATCCGTGATTCCAATGTGTTCATGCGCTCATTCGCCGTTGCCATAATGATTCTGTCGAGGGGTAAATGTTACAAACTATTTTCATGGGTTGACCACCAAGACACCGTTGGAAGGGAAGGTTTCGGGCAATAGGCGACAGTCGCAATGCAACCAAGATTTGGTGAATGAAATGTTCTCTACTGTCGTGATACCATTTGCCCGTGCTTCGGGTTGGTTGGCTAAAATGTAGTCGTAAACCTCTTTCACGTTGACATTGAGGAATTTGAGGTCAACGGCACGTCCGAACTTGTGTTGGGAGAATCTTGCACCCGTGGAAGTGAGCGGGTTTCTGAGTCCCGATTCGGTGAATACCTTGCCACCGAACTTCCCATTGATGACGCATGGCCCGAACTTCTCTCTGAGCCAGTCCGCACCACGAAGGATTCTATCATCCATCAGCATCCATGCTTTTTCACCGAGGGCTTGGATTACGTCCGCGGGGACGACTTCGTGCAGTTGGAAATGCTTGGGGCGGTAACTCATAAGATTGCAATTTTTAGAGGGGATACTTCGGTGCTACCGGAATATACGACATCCGAATAGGCGGATAAAGTCACCCCGTCCGATACTTGCACACGGTACATGAACGTCTGCGAGGATGGTTGCGTGTCTGTTTCTGTTACGGTAGTCCATTCGGCATCGACCGAGTTCCTGCGCTGGAACACTTGTACCGTCCCACCTCCGTCCGTGCTGAGTTGGTTTGTCGTGCCGGAACGGGTGAGGAACAAAGTAGGGGTGGGGTTGACCGGAGGAACGGGAATCGGTGAGGGTTCGGGTTCGGGCGCAGGCGGTGGTGCGGGTGGCGGGGGGATAATCGGTTCGGGTTCGGAGTCAATCGGGAACGGTCTTGCGGGTTGTGGTAGTACGCTCGGTGCGGTCTCCGTCTGAATCGGAACGTATGCGGGAATAGGGTCGGGGATTGTGAGCGTGTCGGGAAGCCGTCCGTAGCCGTTGGTTTCGTTGTACGATGCGCCATTGGCTATGAGGACGCTTGCAACGTCTTGAAACGATGTCGCACCCGCCTCGATGGCTTGCGTGGCTTTACGGGCGACTGTGGCGGTCGTGTAGGATGTGGTCGTGCTTCCCGTTGAAGTCGCGTCATAGAACCAAATCGCAGAACCGAATCCCCTTGCGTTTGCCGAAGTCCCACCGCCCACGTTAATGATGTTGGTTCGGGTTCTGCTCCATGAGGATGCTTGGTTCGGCATCGGCATGAACAGGGGTTTTCCGAGCGTGTTCGGGATTGCTTTCAAGTACCCACGGAAGATGTCGTCCACCGTGTAGGACATGATGTACAGGTCGTAGTTGTCGTTCGCCGTGACATACCGGACAATCTCAACCCCTCCGTAGTACAGTTCGGGGCGAAGGGTGATTACGTTGTCTTGTGGGGTGATGGTTCGTTTCGTGACGAAAAGGATGTCGCACGTCCATCCGGTAAGTCCTGCTAAAAACTCGGTTCGCACCGCCCGTTCATGGGCAAGCAACTCAGACACGGGTGGGTTGTCCCGTATGTCGAGGTCAAGACCGATGACGAGGGCGGAGGGCATTAGGGGTAGATGCGGATGGAAAACAAGAATTTAGACAGAATTCCGTCTAACGGTGTCTGATTATCTAAAGAGATATCCGCAAGCAATGAGTCTAAGTTATACTGACCGTTTGTGCTTCTTCCGGCATTGATTAGCGTCATTCCCGTTAATTCCGTGCCATACAATATGGCGTAGTTGTCGGGCGCAACCTTGTCTGCAATAAATAAATTACCCGCAGACACAAGCGTGTAAGACCCCGCGCTGTTTCTAACCCAAGAAAGCCCACCAATTTCATTCTTTAGCACCGTAGCCACGGGCGCATTTGTGCTTGTCTGCGTCAACAAAGCCACATACTCCTTATACCCCACCGCAGGCCACGCCACCCCATCCGCATTGCCCACCCACAACGATTCCACACCGTTCGCATCCTCGTACATCACCCGCATCCCCTTCGGTAGCGTGGTCGGTAGGGTTGTTGTGCTGAAAATCTCACGGTACGGGCTTGAGACGTAGATACCATCCAAACACAGGGCGTACCAATCGTCATTGCCCGTGATAGTGACGGGAGTGTTGTCCGACTTGCTCAGAAGGACAATCGACACGGGATTTGTGGTACTCGGAGTCAGGGAATTAGCGTAGGTCAGCGCATTGGCGAAGGTGGAGAAGTAGGGAAATGCGTCCGTGGCCGTGCCAAAGACGTAGATTCTCCGTGCGGGAGATACCAAAGCGTTGATTTGCTTGGCTACTAAAGCTGAACCTTGCGTCTGAAGGTCTAAATTAATCGAAGTGATGTTGGAAAGCATTAGAAACTGCTCCTATTTTTGATAAACGTGACCACGTTGAACGTGATTAGTGTCTGAATCGACCCGTCCAATAACTCCACTCTCAAATCACCGGAGTATCTATCGGCTCTTATCGAGGTCAAAAGAGAAGTGAAGTCCATTTCAAGCCAGTCATCGTTGAAAGTAAGACCGGAAGCCAATGAAAGGGATAGAACAGGGTCGTTCGTGCCTACTCGTACAAATTGAGAAACGGCATCGGTAATCGCATCCCCCCAACCGATTCCCACTTTTAAAACACCCGTATAGGAAGTGGTGACGTTTGACTGTAATGTAGCCGTACCTGAGCCTACGGAAGCGACCGTGCCAATCAAGACCCCGTTTGTATCGTAGAGGTTATATCCTACTGCAAGTTCGTCCGAGTCTGAGACAGTTACGGTAGCACTTCCAGCCGTTGCCGTGATAGTCCCTACTGTGGTTGAGAGTAGGATTCTCTTTACCGCCGTGTCGCCACGGTAGAACTCAAGATTGATTTCGGGGATGCTTAGGGAGTCGGTCATGCGAATCGGTTATATGGCGTTTCGGGTGCTTCGATTTCCGTGGTGAATGTGATTCCTTCGCAAGCGGTCACGTTGGCGCAGAAGTCGTTGTCCAGTTGTCCGAGGTAGATAGCCGTGTCGGTTCCGTTGGAAGCGAATTGGAACGGTTCTACGGGGTCGAAGCTGAATCCGTGCTGTGCGAGGTCGGCAAGGAGGGTGTCGAGGGATGGGGAGGATAGGAAGCGTGTCATGCGGTGAGGGCGGCTAAGGTGGCGTTTGCGAGGCGTGTGGGGAATAGGGCTACGGAGCGAACATTGTCCGTAAACTGATTCCCACCTGCGCCCGTTGCACCGATGTCGATTCGGTCTGTGGTCGGCACGGTTCCCGACACGTCCGTTCCAATTTGAACCCCGTTGACGTAGAAGGCAAAGTCGTTCAGCTTGTAGGCAAATGCGACTTTGAACACGCCCGATTGGTTCGTAGAACTTGTGATGCTTGCCTGGTCAACGCCACCTGTTGTGACGATAACCTGAAACGCATCCGTTGACGATTTAAGGATTCGGAATCGGTTGTTTGCATCGGTTCGACATTCGGCAATTACTTTTCCTGCCGTCCCACCCGTCAATCGTGTGGTGACTTCGGCATACAACGTTCCCTCCGTCTGCCCAATCAAGCTACTCGCCCCTGTGAGCGATACCACATCCGCCACCCTGCTTGCCGTACCTGCGGTGGTGACGATGGGAGAGGTGGCGACAGAGCCGGACTCTGCTTGACCCATCCACAAATCAACGCTTACGCTATTGTCAACCGTAACCGTGCCACGGCTACCTATTTGAACGGGGTTCAAGCCCAACGTAACGCTTGCTTCGGTTCTTGAGTAGCGAACCCAACTTGCGGTCAATGTAACGGCAATGAGTGAACCCGCAGAACCGATGCGGATAAACACTTGCTTGCCGACATCCGACACGGTCGTTGCCTTTGCGAAAACACTAAAGGTATATGCACCCGTGCTTGGAATGCTTACGGATTGGTCAAAATTGCTTCGGTCATTGATTGTGTTGCCCGCACCACGGTTAAACACAACCGTATCAGCCGTAAGCGTACCATCGGGCGCAATTACGTTGTTTGGGGTTACGGATGGGAGCGAACCCGTGCCACCCGAAGATGCGCCCCATGTTGCGTTTTCAAACTCAATGGAACGAAGCACCAAATTCGTCGCTCCCGGCTCTACAAGTAGCCCACGATACGTTCCGTCCGTGTTGAACTCGAACGCAGGCACGTTGTTCGCCACCGAACCGTACAGTCCGTTCGACCCGATACGCAGTTTCGTGCTTGCCCGTGTGACGGTGAACCTATCGAGCGATTGAACAGGCGAAGGCACGAGGTTATACAGTACGCTTTCTTTTCCCGCATTGCACGAGTTGACCAAAGACGAAGCGTTCAGTAGTCCCAAGCCTTCAAGCCGTGAAGCTAATCCGGTATCAATCGGGAAGGCGAATGAACCACCGTCCGAGCGCACACCCGCCTCGTATCGCCCCATGAGTCCACTACCCTGTGGATTGTTCGGGTAAGAGTAGCCG